>Ga0066903_100000868_pt1 | contig 20616 bp, 18 predicted proteins | sample PanSoiMetaGPlot1_FD_67491 | JGI IMG/M metagenome (GOLD analysis project Ga0066903, IMG submission 67491) | Tropical forest soil microbial communities from Panama analyzed to predict greenhouse gas emissions - Panama Soil - Plot 1 (version 2) | ecosystem: Environmental > Terrestrial > Soil >... | reverse complement strand
TGCCGCCGCCGCCGCCGGCGCTTATAAGGAGGAGATGCATCGGACTCCTCGGTGCTTCAGGCGTGCGATGAAGCGAAAGGGCACGACGACCCATCCGTCCCGCATATGGAGCCGGCCGCACACGAATGATTCATCGGCGATCGCGGAGAGCACGCGCTTCACGTCGTACTCCACATTTTTCCGGTGATCCGACAGGTTCGGATAGCGGTGTCCGTTTCCGGGTGCCAGACAAATCTCCAGCCGTGCCGGATACAGGCTCACGCGAAGCCGGGCCTTCACGGCGGGCTCTGCCGCGTGCCGAAGGAGTGGACGCTCGAACTCGCGGACAAAGAGATACGCAAACTGACTCATGAAAATCCGCGCGGTATTCCGGCGACGGACGTAACCGCCGACGAGCAGCAACCCCAGCGGCGGGACGACGACGGCAGCGCCAAGCCACATGTCAGTGGAATCGACATTCAGGCTCGTTCGAAGGGCGACCAGATTCGGTCGAAAGACATCCTGGATCGTTTGAGGAACGTCGGCGGGCGGTGTACTGGCGGCTGGTTCCACTCGGCTTGCCGCCTTGGCGGTCTCGAGCTTCACCGGCCCCACTTCCAGCCGCCGGCCTTGGACGACCGTCTTCTCGACGACGCACGCCCGCCATCCGGAACGAATGCGGTCGTACTGCGACTTGGGAACGGATCGGTTCGAGAGGTTTCGCAGGTCGAACCAAAGCTGATACTTGTTCGACGCGTCACCGGTGATGCGCCTGGCGAGTTGCGAGGCGGTGTCGCCGCGCTGAACCGGGTAGCACGCGGGCGACTGTGCGAAGGCCACAGAACGCCCGGTCACGAGCGTGAGGACGATCGGCCATGTACACCGGGCCAACGTCGTCATCCCAGCACACCTCATCCGTTCTGCGTCATGACGTCATGGCGTTCTGAATCATTCGGGCCTGGTCGATTGTGCGACGCTGGACACAAACCATGTGCCAACGCTAGGCATTTAATTCACTGCTATTTAGACCAGACCAGCGCCCTGGACCTAACGGTCGTGTCGAACTTTTGGTACACCCTCCTCCCGTAGACCACACCGTCTACGAATCTTCGGAGACGCGCGATCTCGCAGTTGTCGGCGCCAGGCGATACCGATGAGATGTCAGACAGTAGACGGCGAGTTCAATCCCCGGGAGTTATGACAACAGCCCCGCACATGTGCTCAGGGAGTGTCGCATGTCACTCGTGATATCCGGAGGGTGAGGGGGAGACGGCGATCTCCGGCATCCAACAATCAAAGAGCTGCCGCTGCGCGAAGGATGATCTCAACCAGGTAAGCCAGACACCACGCGCCACCGAGCACCTGGCCGATCACTCGGCCGACGGGCGCGCGGTGTTTCCGATCAACCGCTAAGTTCCGTCCCGGCTCGGCCAGCAGCACGACGTGGCATCGACGCCGCAACCGGTCGGTGTGACGCTGGGACACGTCGTGCGTTCTCAGGTTGGCGACCGCGGCCAGCACGTGATCGTTCAGGTTGTCATCGAAGGTCATGTGGCGTATCCCCTTTTGAGCGTGGCGACGGCGGGCGTCTCCTCCAGCTTCTGTGCGAGCGCGGCGCGCGCCCGCGCCAAGCGCTGCCGGAGCGCTTCAGGAGTGATCGCGCACACGGCCGCCGCGTCAGTGGGTGTCAAGCCTTCTCGCGCCACGAGAAGCAGGACCTCCCGGTACTGCGGTGGCAGCGTCGACAGCGCCATCTCAACGCGCCGTTCGAGCTCACCAGCCGCCGCCAGGTCGAACGGTGATGGCCACGCAGGGGGCGATGGCCAGAGCGTCAGCAGGTCGGGGGCGAACGCTTCCTCGACGAGCCAGTCACGCCGATAGGTCCAGTACAGATTGCGCGCAACCGTGAAGAGCCACGGCCCCATGCGTGTATCGGGTCGAAGGCTGGAAGCGTGCCGCACCAGCCGGAGCCAAACTTCGTCGATCAGATCCTCGGCGACAGTCCGACTCTGGCTCATGCGCAGCAGGAACGCGAACACTCTCGAACGGTACGCGTCGTACACGTCGTCGAACGCGCCGGTCTCGCCGGCGCGCAGGCGGGCCACGAGCGGGCGCTCGTCCTCTCGGTCCATCACAGTCATAACCCGCGAGCCGGCCGAGCGTGACAGCGTCACGCACGTCCCTCTGGCGAGTTGTACTCGAAAACGTCATCCGAGGAGGTTGACCATGCCGAATCTTCTGGACCTGTTTCGAGAGCTCAGCCTGTTCGCAAAGCTGACGATGGCCGTCGCCATTGCCGCGTTCGGCCTCGCCGTCTCGTACGTCGTGCGGCCGACCGCGCAGAAACTCACCATGATGCGGCCGGTCTCGCTGGCCACCATCTTTGCCACGATCACCGGGCTGTTCGGGGGCTGGATCGTCGTGTTCGCGAATACGGCGGCGACGCCTGATGGGCGCTTCCCGCCTTCGAGTTTCTACCGGGGGGTCTCGGAATCGCTCGTCGTCGGCTTCGTGTGTTTTGGCTTCCTCGCCGCCGCCTGGGTGCTTGTCGCGGTCGGAATGCTCGGACGCAGCCAGGTCGACGTGAGATAGACGGAGACGGAGCGAACAGGGAACATAGCCTCGAGCTCGTCCGTCTTGAACGCCGTGGAATCCTTCCTGCTGGATGTACGGCACGCCGTCCGTGTGCTCGCGCGCAGTCGTCGGTTCACGATTGTCGCCGTGCTCACGCTCGCCCTGGGCATCGGCGTCAACGCCGCGGTCTTCACCGCATACAAAGCCCTGCCCCCGCTCAAGCCGCTCGACGCCGTGCGGGCCGAGGAGATGGTCAACCTCGCGCTCGGCCGACCCGGCGGCGCCTGGCAGTTCACCTTCAGTTATCCGGACTACGAAGCGTATCGAGACTCCGCCCGGTCATTCTCGGGCCTCATCGCGTTCATGACCGACCGCTTCGTGGTGTCGAACGCCACTGACGTGAGCCGGAATCGGCCGTCGGCGCAACCATCGGAGACCGCGTTCACCTTCGTGGTGTCTGAGAACTACTTCAGCGTGCTCGGCGTCAAGGCGCTCCGCGGACGCACCTTCGATACTGTGCCGCCAGCCGAACTTCTGGACTCGCCAGCCGTTCTCATCAGCGAGAACTACTGGCAGAAACGGTTCGGCGGCGAGCCGTCCTCGCTCGGATCGACCATTCGACTGAACGGCACCGCCGTCACCATCATCGGCATCACGCCGCATAACTTCGTGGGCACGGGCGTCAGTGTTCCAGACATCTGGCTGCCCCTGGGCCTCGTCCCCATAGTACGCGGCGATGAAACGTGGCTCCGAAACCGTGAGAACGAGTTCGTCCGAATGTTCGGGCGGCTCGCGCCCGGTGTCCGAATCCAGCAAGCGCAAGCCGAGATGATGGTCCTCGCCGATCGACTGCGGTCGCTGCACGATCCACTGACGCAGTCAGCCACGCCGGCCACAGCCATCGTCTGGCCGGGCTCTCCCTCTCCGCTTCCGCTGACAGCCTATCGGAGCCTGGTTCTCGCGGTGGTGCTGGTGATGGCGGCCGCCGCTCTGGTCCTGGTCGTCGCCTGCGCGAACGTCGGCAGCCTGCAATTGGCCCGCGCCACGGCTCGTGTCAACGAGCTGCGCACGCGCGCGTCGCTCGGCGCCTCGCGTGCACGCGTCATCCGGCAGCTGTTGACGGAAAGCTCGCTCCTCGCGGTGCTCGCCGGCGCCGCCGCGCTCTTTTTTACGTGGGCGCTCCTGAGAGTGGCGGTTGTCTTCGCGGCAGCGATGTTGCCGCCAGGAAACGGGACGCTCCTCGTCGACGTGACACCGGATCTCGTGGTGTTCGCATACGTCTTCGCCGTGTCCATCACGGCCGGCGTGCTCTTCGGCCTCGCGCCAGCCTTGGAGAGCTCGCGCACCGCGCTCGACGCGTCGGCGCGTTCGGGTACGTCGACCATGCGGAGTCGTCGGACTCAGAACGTCCTGATTGCCGCCCAGGTCGCCGTGTCTCTGGTGCTCCTCATCGTCGCGAGCACGATGATTCACAGCGCGATCAATGCGGTGACGATCGACCCCGGCTACGACCACACACACCTGGTCATGATGGATGTTCGTTTTCCCGAGTCGGCGAAATACAACGCCGATCGAAAGGCCGCCTTCGTCGCGCAGGTGCGCGAGCGGCTCGGGGCGGTGCCTGGTGTGGTCGGTACCACGATCGCATTGCCGCCGTCGGCCGCCCCGCGTCTGACCGCGGGCGTCTCGCTCGACGAGCAGACGGCAGCCTCGAATCGCCAGTCCGTCCTCCATTACACCTACGTGGACGCCGGCTACTTTCAGATGGTCGGCATTCCATTCATCGTGGGCAGCACATTTCAGGCAAACTCAACGACCACGCAATCAGTCGTGTTGAGCGAATCTGCGGCCTTCGCCATCTGGCCGGGCCGGAGTCCTGTTGGACATCGCATTCGGCTCGGCGCCACCGACCAGCGGCTGACCAACGTGGTCGGACAAGCGACTGACCCCGTCGCGAATGGTCCTGCGTACGACGTGGTCGGAGTGGTGCGAGACGTCCGCGGCATCGAGCTCGACGGCAGCGGGGCGCGCCAGGTCTACCTCCCGATGCGCCCCGGTCGTTTCGACGGCTACCCCCTTCTCATCAAGACGTCGTCGGACGCCTCGCTCCTCGTGCGTGGGATGCAGCCGCTGGTTGCGTCGATGGATCCCGACGTGCTCGGCAGCGCGTCATCGCTCGGGGAGATGTATCGCCAGTCGTTGCCGTTCGTTGTGTCCTCACTTTCAGCGGCCGTCGCGTCCACCGTCGGCGTGTTCGGAATGCTGCTCGCATCAATGGGCATCTACGGGACCGTCAGCTATGTGGTCATGAACCGCACGCGTGAGATCGGGATTCGGATGGCGCTGGGCGCAAAACCACGGGACGTGCTCCGATTGATCTTGCACGAGAGCTCTCGGCCGGTCGTGTTCGGACTGCTGCTCGGGCTTGCGCTCTCCGCAGGAGTCTCAACCCTGCTGAAGGGCATGTTCTTTGGTGTGGGTGCTGTCGACGCCTTCTCGTTCATCAGCATGTCGCTGATGCTGTTGGGCATCGGGCTATTGGCGGCGTACTCTCCAGCACGAGGCGCGGCGGCGGTTCACCCCAGCGTCGCGCTGAGATTCGAGTGACGTTGTCACGGCCGCTTTGAAGCGTTGCGGAATGCCTCGCTTCAGCTGCAGCGCTCGCGCCTCCCCGAGGCGCTGACCGAGTTCGTCCAGATCGCCCTTGACCGACGGAGAGTCCGCGATCGAGCGCTCGGTCGCGCGGCGGGTGCCGCCTGAAACCATCTCGGGTGCGCGGGACGAGCTGGCGCACGTGTTCGACGATGCCGGCGTGGAGTGAGTCATCCGAAGTACAACGTGCACCTGTCTTACGGGCTGAAGTTCAGCGCCGACGAGGCCGCGGCGATGCGAGCGTTCATCGCTGCTGCGCACATCACTCGACAGTGATGTGCGGTACGGTCGTCGCGGTTGGCAAGAGGGAGACGTCAGTGAACGGACAGCTTCCTGAGCAGCGCATCCTCGCTCAGGATCTTGCCGGCGCCGAGGACGACCGACGACATCGGGTCTTCGACGTGTTGAACCGGCAAGTGTGTTTCCTGCCGGATGCGGCGATCGAAGTTGCGCAGCAGCGACCCGCCGCCGCACAGGGCGATGCCCCGGTCGTAGATGTCCGCCGACAGTTCCGGGGGAATCTGATCCAGCGTTTCGCACACCGTTCGGACGATAAGTTTGAGGGGTTCGGACAGCGCTTCGCGAATCTCGCCGTCGGAGACCGTGACCTGCCACGGCACGCCTTTGCCGATGTGCCGCCCCTTGACCTCCATCGACAGGGGTTCTTCGAGCCTGTCGGCCGAGCCGATCTGGATCTTGATCAGTTCCGCCGTCCGCTCGCCCACGATCAGGTCGTGGTGCTTCTTCATGTGCTGCGCGATGGCTTCATCCATCGCATCGCCGGCGACTCGCACCGAGCTGCCGATGACGACGCCGTAGAGTGAGATGACCGCGACATCGGTGGTCCCCCCACCGATGTCGATGATCATGTTGCCGGCGGCGTCTGCGATGGGAAGTCCGGCACCAACCGCCGCGGCCATCGGTTCCTCGACCAGGTAAACCTCGCTGGCCTTCGCGCGGTACGCGCTGTCCTTGACGGCGCGACGCTCGACGGGCGTGATTTCGGTCGGGACGCCGATGACCACCCGCGGCCGCGTCCACGCGCCCAGGTGCCGGTACGTCTTCTTGATGAAGTGGGCGAGCATCTTCTCGGTGGCTTCGAAGTCGGCGATGACCCCGTCCCGAATCGGCCGGACCGGTCGCAGGTGACCCGGGGTGCGTCCGACCATCGCTTCGGCTTCGTTGCCCACCGCCTCGATCTTGCCCGACGTGGAGTTGAACGTGATGAGGGAGGGCTCGTTGAGCACGACGCCACGCCCTTGCGCGAAGACGCAGGTGTTGGCCGTGCCAAGGTCGATTGCCAGGTCGGTTCCGAAGTGGCCAAATGTCATCGCTGCCCGAGCCGTTTCGCAAGGGCCGTTCCAACATGGCGCCGACCGGGAATGGGCCGAAGTGTTCGAAAGACCGCGTCAGGCCGTCGAAACCGACGCGGCGACCCTCGCATCTTCGTTACGCAACTCGGAGTGGAAAGAGAATCTTGGTAGATGAGCTCGGCCAGGGATGAGCTACTCGTCGGGCTTCTCCTGCATGGCGTCGATCACCAGCACCTTCATCGGACGCTTCCGCATCTCGAGCTTCAGCCCCAGTTGCCGGTTGACCGCCTCGAACAGCGACAAGCCGCCGCTCGGGTCCGAGGCATCGCCGGGGCTGGCGGCCGGACCGCCCTCTCCACCGCGTCCGCGGCCCGCCGCGTTGAGGACCCCAATCGCCGAGAACGCCAGGGTGAAGTCGTACGAGCCCTCGAGCCCCGTCTTGTCCTCGATGGGCACGCGGATGTAACCGCCGGCAATGCGGCGCAGGTCTTCTGCGAACTGCGCCATCGACATGTTCCGGACGGTGACCATCCGGCCGATGATCCCGTTCCGCAGGTCCTTCTGCCCAGGCGCCGGACCTTCCCGGTATCCCGTCCGGTTTGAGGGATCGGCCTTCGCCATCTTCGGCTTGTCCGCCAGCAGCGTGTACGCGGTGACCGGGCGCTCCTCGTAGTGCGACTTGAGGTGGAAGCGTTCCGTCACGAGCTGCCGCACCATCGCCTTGAGATCGTCGATGTCGACGTTCGTTTCCTGGCCGGCTCCGCTCACGGCCGTCGACGTTTTCGCGACGATGCTGTACTTCGTCTCGTCCCACCACTTCGGCGCGCTGGCGACAAGGTCGTCGGTGGTGATGTCCCAGGCGAGCTGCATGATTTGGCGCATCGTGATGCCGTCGCCTTCGATGCGGCCGCCCGGCATCAGCCGCGTGCGCGGCGGGCCCTCGGACTGACTCAGCTTGATCGTGGCGACGTCGAATTCCATCGGCGGCGGCGACGGAATGGACGCGGAAACGCCCGAGGGGTTCGGCGTCGGCTCGGCGTTCACGCTATCGACGACGTAGACCGGCGCGGCGGCCCGCCCCTGTTCGAGCTTCAGGCCGAGTTGCTGCTCGATCATCGCGAAGACAGTGATGGCGTCCGAGCCGGCGCGCTGCAGCGCCTGGAACGGGGTAAACCGCACGTCGAAGTCCCAGTAGCCCTTCAGGCCGGTCTTGTCCTGGACCGGCGCCGTGATGTAGCCGCCCGCAATCTCTCGCAACAGCGGCGCAAACTGTTCCATCGTCACGCCTTTGCACGATCCGGTGACCATCGGGATGGGCGGCGGAGGTTGGGGCGGCGGGTTGCCACGGCATCCGTCGCCGGGGCCCTCCGCTTCCTTCAACTTGTGCTTGTCCTTCCCGAGCGTCAGGACGTAGCCGTCGATCGCCTTGTTGTCCTGATGGACGGCGAGCTTGAAGCGCTCGGCGAGCAGGTTCTGCAGCATCAGCCTGACGTTCGCTTGAGTCGTCCCCTGGGGCGCCTTGGCGGCGATGTCGAAGCGATTGCGCTCGAGCCACGGCGGCCCGCCGGTGATGAGATCGCGATCGCTGATGCCATACGCTGTGGCGATCAGGTCGACCATCGTGGCGTTCCTGAGGTCGTAGCGTCCGCCGCGCAGCACGCCACCCGTCATCTCCGCCTGATTGGTGGTGCCGGTGGCGGATCGAAGGCTGATGTCGGCGGCGTCGAATTTGAGCGTGTTCGGGGGCGCTTGCGCGGAGACCGCGCGCGACAGCCCGACAAAGACGAAGGGGGCTAAGGCGGCCAGGAGTGACAGGGCTCGCCGCATCGTTCGACCTCCGGTTGAAAGAGCAACTGGAGCGAATACGTATGGGAGCCCGTCGAGGTTCGCGTGTCAGTGTCAGGCACGCTGCGCGCGGATGCCGGCCGTTTCACCTGCCGTAGAGGCGCATCTCCTTGCCGTCGGGCAGCGTCACGCGTTCGAGCCTGATGATCTTCTGTCCGTCGGAGAACTGATAGCCGATGCCCGTGATCACGTCGCCGGGCTTGACCGTCGTCTTGGTCCAGCCGTTGGCCTCCATTCGGTTGATCGCGGGCCCGCCCACCAGCCACTTCTCGATCTTCCCGTCGTCAGCACGGACCTCAAGAGTGATCATCGGGTGGGGGTTTTCCCAGGCGAACTCCGTGACCGTGCCTTTCACCGTGACGAGCTGCTGCATGTTCACGGGCCACGAGTGATGAGCCGAAAGCCGTGCGGCGCCGCAGACCATCGCAAGCGTGAGAACGATTGGCACGAGTAGGGCCTTCATCGTGACGCTCCTCCTGGGAGGATTCTAGGACAGGTTTGTGCCGATCAGACGCCGGGCCGCGATCTTTGCGCCGTCGCGCCGCATGGCCGCGGCGATGGACCGGGCGCGGGCCGCCACGTCGGGTTTCAACGCGTATTCGAGGGCGGCCGTGAGCGATGCGACCGCCGGGGCACCGGGCGCATGCGCGAACCCGATGCCGAGGTCGTGGATTCGCTGCGCCCAGTAATGCTGGTCGTAGATCTGTGGGACGACCACCTGCGGTGCGCCCGCAAGCGCGGCGATGGTGGTCGTGCCAGCGCCGCCGTGGTGAACGACGGCGGCGACGCGCGTGAAGAGGGCTTGAAAGTTGACCTCGCCCACAGACAGGCAGTCCGGCGCATTGTCCGCAGGCGTCAACTCGGCCCAGCCGCGCGACACGACGGCGCGTCGGCCATGCGCGCGGGCGGCATTCATCATCACCTGGCTCAGATCGTCCGGCGTTCGCATGCTGCCAAAGCCGAAAAACACGGGTGGCTCACTGTTCGCGAGGAACGTCTCCAGTTCGCGCGGCAACGGACGCTCGTCAGCCAGGATCCAGGCGCCGGTCTGCAACACGCTGTGGTCCGCGGGATCGGGCCACGGCGCCAACACGAGATCGGCCGCGAGCCAGGGCACGTCGCCGAGCATGTGGCTGCGCACGTCGCTGACAGGAGCCAGGCCGAGAGACGCCCGATGAGCGTTGAGCGGCGCCGCGAAGAGATCGTTGAAGCGTTCGGAGTCTCGCGCCCACAACACACGATTGTCGGAGGTGGCAGTCGCCGTCTGACCTGGGAGCGGCGGCAGCGGTGACGGTGCGTGATGCGTGGACGGCAGAACGTTAGGAGAGTACGCGACGAAGACGTACGGGACGCCTATCTTCTCGGCGACCGACCGCGCGGCAACCTGAAGGGCAGTCGCGGCGACGACGATGTCGCAGCCGCTAGCGGCTGCGGTGATGGTTTCGAACTGTGTGGCGACCGTGGCATCTCCCACCTGACGTCTTTGCTCGGGCGAGGGGGGCGCCGCGGCCTGCGAGGGCGATGGACGCGAGGTCGCCGTCTGGCGCACCTCCGGCCCGATTGGCGTGACCGCGATGCCGAGGCTTTCGATCCATTCGCGGAAGTCGGGCGGCGCGCACATGCGGACCTCCTGACCGAGCGCTCTCAACTCCGTGGCCAGCGCCACCAGCGGCTGGACGTCGCCCCGCGATCCGATGGTTGATAGCAGCGCGCGCATCACACGGCTCTCCGCGTCACTGCCGGCCGAGACGCCGCTGGATCCCCCGCAGCAGCCACCGGGCTCCGGCGATCATGATCGCCAGCGACACGACGACCACCACCGCGGCGATCAGCGGATGCGCGAGCGCCAGCAGGCCGAGGCCCAGCACGAAGCCGTCCTCAGCCAGGCTCAGCACCCAGTTCGTGAACGGTTCGGGACTCGTGTTGGCGACAGCCCGCGTGCCGGCTTTCGCCGCGTGCGTGCTCGTGGCGAGGAGCGCCCCGGCGATGGCGACGATCGCCTGAACGAGAGGCTGCGCGTGACCCATCGACGCGACCGCGATGAGGGCGCCTCCCGCCGGGCGTATCAGCGTATGGATGGCGTCCCAGATCGAATCGACCCACGGAATCTTGTCGGCGACGAATTCCACGACGTACAGCACGATGGCGCCGCCGATGATCCAGGGGTTGTCGAACACGGCGTACTGCGGCGGTAAATCGACCCAGCGGTAGTGCGCTGCCAGACCGATGATCGCGACGGTTGCATAGAGGTTGATGCCGGCCGCGAAGGCGAATCCGAGCGTGCGGCCGATGACGTCAGGAAGCACTCAGCCGGCAGTATAGTGATGACGCGGTCAACCCGCACAGTGAAGAGGGGTCAGTGGTGAATCTGCGATTGTGGCGAGAATGTTCCGCCGCGCTGCTCTGCTCGCTCGCCGTCCTCCCGGTCGCCGTCGGCCGCGCCGCCGACTCCGCGCCGGCAAGGCTCGAAGCAAGCGCCTGCGCGGCGCTGCAAGGTCTGTCCATTCCGGCGTCGGCCATCGGGCTCCCGACATCCGGCGCGGAAGTGCAGACCGCGGTGTCGGTCGCGGCATCAGCGACCGGGGCCGCGGGCAACGCCAACGGCGACTTCTGCAAGGTGACCGGCATCGTCAAGCCGAAGAACGCGGGCTCGCCGAACCTCGAGTTCGAAGTCAACTTGCCGCTCGCGTGGAACCGGCGTGCGCTGCAGATGGGCGGCGGCGGCTACGATGGATCGCTCGTCACGGGGCTGGCGCCGTTCACCCTGCAGCCGCCAAACACGGAGACGCCGCTGAAACAGGGGTTCGTCACGCTCGGCAGTGACGGCGGCCACAAGGGCGGCCCCGGGTTCGACGGCAGCTTTGCGCTCGATGAGGAGGCGCTCGCCAACTACGGCAAGCAGTCGGTGAAGAAGGCGCACGACGCCGCCATGGCGGTCATCAAAAAAGCGTACGGCGCCGCACCTGAGCGCGTCTACTTCATCGGCGGGTCGCAGGGCGGCCATGAGGCGCTCGACGCGGCCGCCCGCTATCCCCAGGACTACGACGGCGTCGTCGCGCACTACCCGGCGTACAACGTGACGATGCTCCATCTCGGCTCGCTCAACGTGGGCAAGGCACTCTATGCGGACAACGGCGCGGCGTGGATGAATCCGAAGAAGACCAAGCTGATTGGCGACGCGGTCTACGCCAGGTGCGACGATCTCGACGGCGTCAAGGACGGCATCATCAGCAACGTCGCCGGATGCAACGCGGCGTTCGATGTGAGGTCGCTGCGCTGCGCCAACGGCGCGGACACGGGCGACACGTGTCTCTCGGACGCCCAGCTCAAAGCGGTGGCGACGATCACATCCGAGTACAAGCCGGGCTTCGCCATTGCGGGGATGGACGCGTTCCCGAAGTGGGCGCTCCTTGAGGGCGCGACCTTCCAGGGTCCGTCGAATTTCGGGAGCGTGCCGCAGCCGTCGAACCCGCTGTCCGGCAAGGAAGCGCTGCTGTACTCGGCGGGCGATCAGACCGCCAAGTTCATCATCACGCGCAATCCGAAGCTCGAGACGATGCAGTTCGATCCCAAGCAGCATCAGGCGCGCGCCGTCGAGGCCGGCACAATCATGGACGTGACCGACGTGAGCCTCGAGAAGTTCCGCGCGAAGGGCGGCAAGATCATCATGACGCACGGGACCGCCGACGACTTCATCACGCCGCACAACTCCATCGCCTACTACAGGCGGCAGCTCGCGCAGTTCGGCCAGTCCCGTCTCGACAGCTTCATGCGCTTCTATCTCGTCCCCGGGCTCGGTCACGGCTTCGGGACGTTCAACGCGAAATTCGACAGCCTCGGCGCGCTGCAGAACTGGGTCGAGCGCGGGCAGGCGCCGGCGGGCCTCACGGCCGTCGACGCCAATCCAGGGCCCACCGCCAACCGCACGCGGCCGCTGTGCGAGTGGCCGAAGTGGCCGAAGTTCACCGGCGCGCCCGGAACGGAGCAGTCGGCGGCCAGCTTCACCTGCGTGACCAACTGATCGCTACGCGCAGTCGCGCACGGCGCCAGCCACGGGCGCGGGCATCGTGCGCTCCCACAACACGCGCTCGGCGGATCGTGGATCGTCCACGACCGCCGACGTCCGGTCGAACCGCATCGTCGCCCTGCGGCGCGAATCGTACGCTGGCCAGCCGCAGTCGCCGGTCTTTGCAAATCCCACCCATGCGGCATGCATGGTGTCGGCGAGCTCCTGCGGGGGGCTGCTTCCGAGGATCGGCTCCGTCTTGTGGCCGAGCGTGTCGAAGACGAACGCGATCTCCAACGCGTGACACGCGCCCAGCATGCCGTTGAACTGCGGCGATCGCCAGGCGAACTCGTACATGTAGGTCTTCGATCCGCCGGCGGCGTGCGCCTCCGCCAGACGAATCGCGGGGATGCGCCAGAACCAGTCGCTCATCACGGCCGCGAAGAGGTCGCCAGGGCTGGCGTCCGGTCGGGTGGCTCGGTAGGCGGCGATCGTGGCGTCGACCGGCATCCCATAGGCCGCGATGGTTCCCGCGAGCGCGTCGGACGTGACCTGGGCGAGCGCTCCAGTCGACCCCAGGAACAACCGGTGTTCGTCGGTGTTCGTGCCGGCCAGGACTTCGATGCCCGCGGCGCAGCCGGCGGCGATCCGGTCGAGGGGCGGCCCCGGAATGGTATCGCCATCGATCACCGGCAGCCACAGCATGTGGCTCAGCACGACTTCCTCGCCCCATCGACGCGGATCGGGAATCGCCGCCAGATCGGCGTCGAGCTCGGCCTGGGCCTGCAGCACGCGATCGATGGGAACGTTCGCGAAGGCCTCGACAGCGGGCGTCACGCCAAGTTTCACGGCCAGCCGCTCGCAGACGAGCCGCGCCGTCGCCGAAGACATGACCGGGTGGGCCGCGCCGCTCTGGAGAACGGCGCGCCGAAACAGCCGCCTGGCGCGCGGCATCGAGAGGAGGACGCCGATGCTGATTGCGCCGGCCGATTCGCCGAACACGGTCACGTTGTGTGGATCGCCGCCGAACGCGGCGATGTTTTCCTGCACCCACTCGAGGGCGGCGATCTGATCGAGCAGCCCGCGATTGGCGTTCGCGCCGCCCAGCGCGAGAAACCCCTCGGCGCCGACGCGGTAGTTGATCGTGACGCAGACGATGCCGTCGCGAGCGAAGGCGCGGCCGTCGTACCAGGGGCAGGCACCCGTGGCGTGATACGCGAACACTCCGCCCGGGATCCAGACGACCACCGGTTGCCGCGCCGACCCGAGTTCGGACGACCAGATGTTGAGGGTCAGGCAATCCTCGCCGCCGCCGACGAACTCCGGGATGAGGACGTCGACCGGCGGAGGATAGGGCAACTGTGGCGACTTGGGCCCGTAGTCGAAGGCGTCCCGCACGCCGCTCCACGGTGCGACGGGTTGCGGAGGCCGGAATCGATTTGCGCCAAACGGCGGCGCCGCGAACGGGATGCCCTTGAACGCCTGCACGCGATCGACGGTTGAGCCGCGTACATCGCCCTTTCGAGTTTTGACCGTGACAGTGGTTCTCATACGTCCCTCGGTTTAAAGACGGGCAATTCGAGTACCAGCCGAGCGGTCTGTCGCATCGGGCCTAGGAGGATGAGAACAAGCCGAGATATGACGGCAATCCGGCGAAAGTGCCGGCCTGTCGCCGCGCTACAATACGAGCGCCTGAACCGGCCTCGGTTACGCGGTGGACGACAGGAGGACTGTATGCGGCGTGTCGTTCTTGCGGCGCTTGCAATCGGGCTCGCGGCACTCGGTGTCGATCGGCGGATCGCCGCCGCCGATGCGACGCCGACATTTGCCAGGGACATCCTCCCGATCTTCCAGAAGAACTGCCAGTCGTGTCATCGTCCCGCGCAGATTGCGCCGATGTCGCTCGTGACCTACGAAGAGGTACGCCCCTGGGCGCGATCGATCAAGACGAAAGTCGAGAGCCGGCAGATGCCGCCGTGGTTCGCCGACCCCGCGCACGGCGTGTTCGCCAACGATCGCTCCCTCTCTTCGCGCGAGATCGATCTCATCGCCAAGTGGGCGGATGCAGGCGCGCCGCCCGGCGATCCGTCCGACGCGCCGCCCCCGGTGGCGTGGCCCTCCGACGGCTGGCAGATCAAGCCGGACATCGTCGTGAAAGGGCCCGAGTTCCGCGTGCCCGCGCACACGCCCAACGACGTCGTCGAGTGGGTCACGTACATGATTCCGGGCGGCTTCGCGCGCGATACGTGGATCACGTCGCTCGAGATCAAGCCGAGCGTGCTGGCGGTGACGCACCATGTGTGCTTCACCTTCCAGAAACATCGATCCGAAACGAAGTACTACGTGCCCATCTGGAGCGAGTCGCCGCGCGACGAAGAAGGGGCCGCGCTCAAGGAGAGCCTCGCAAAGCTGACGACGCCGCCGCCTCCGAACGGTACGACGACTGGTGGCGGGTTCAACTGTTATGTCCCGGGCCGCGCCGCCGACGACTATCGTCCGTTCCACGCGGGAAAGCTCGTGCCGGCCGGCAGCGACATCTCCATTCAGGTCCACTACACGCCAATCGGCAGGGAAGTCGTCGATCGACCGCTCATCGGCTTCACGGTTTCGGACACGCCGCCCGAGAAGCGCTGGATGTCGTACGGGATTGTCGGCGGCGGCCCCGACTTTGCCATTCCGCCGAACACGGCCAACTACAAGAGCCCCTCGTTCGATCTGGAGTTCACGACCGACGTGGAGCTCGTGGAGATGATGCCGCACATGCATGTGCGCGGAAAGGACATGACCTACCACCTGATCTATCCCGACGGGCGCGACGAAATCGCGCTGAGCGTGCCGCGGTACGACTTCAACTGGCAGCTCCTGTATCGGCCCGCGCAGCCCATTCGGGTGCCGAAAGGGACCAAGCTCCACGTCGACGCGCATTACGACAATTCGGCCGCGAACAAGAGCAACCCGAACCCCAATCGGCCGGTCTATCTCGGACGGATGACCTGGGAAGAAATGATGGCGCCGTTCTTCGGCGTGCTCATCGACCGTGAGAGCGATCCGACCACCATCATCAAGCTGGGGAAGTATCTCCGCGACGGTGACGGCGCGTGACCAGGCTTCGCGTCGCGCTCGTGTTCTTCTGTTGCTTCTGCGCGGCGGCCGCCGCCGCGCAGGGCGGGGGCAAGCCGCAGATCGGCGGCAATCCCACGCCCGGTACGGCGCAGCCGGATCCACCGGACGTCGCCAGTCGGGTGACCGTCACCGGTTGCGTGGAGCCCGCCTCGAAGGACGCCAAGGCTGACGCGCCGGTCGACGGCAATACGGTGATGGATTCGCGGTGGGTGCTCACCACGGTCGATTCGCCCTCGACGGTTCAGTACAAGCTGTCCGCCATTGAAAGCCAGCTCTCGCCGTTTGCCGGCGCGAAGGTCGAGATCTCGGGCGAGCCGAAGGCAGGCGTGCTGCACGTCGAGTTCGTGCAGAAGCTGGCGGCACGCTGCGGACGCTAGTCCCACCCCGCGTATTCAATCGCACGTCGCATCAACAACACACGACTTTCGGAGGTCACGATGGTGGGCAGATGGCCCCGCGCAATCTTCTACGACTCGAAGACGACGTTGTTCGACTGGGCCTGGAGCTGGAGAAAGGCGGCCGAACTGATCGTGGCAAAGCACGGCGGCACCGCGGATGCGGACGCGTTCTTCGAGGACTGGGCGGTCATGTTCGAGGGCTTTCAGCGCCGGGCGGCGTTCAACCGGTACGCCGACCTGACGGAACACGTGCGGGCCGGGCTGGAGTTCGCGTGCCGGCTGCACGGCATCAAGGGCGATCCGGCCGAGGACGTGAAGATCTACGTGGATCTCCAGGATCAGGTCGAACCGTTCCCGGATGTCCTCGAAGCGTTCGAACGGCAGCGGGCGCTCGGCGTCAAGATTCTCATCTTCTCGGACGTGGAGACGCGCTTCATCCAGTCGTACGTCGCCAAGCTCAAGGGCTTCACGCCCGATTACGTTGGCAGCAGCGAGATGGCGCGCATCCACAAACCGAACCCGCGCGTCTACCAGTGGGTGCTGCGCGAAGTGGGCCTGCAGCCGCGCGACGTCCTCTACTGCGCCGCGCCGCAGTTCGACATCCAGGGGGCGCTTGCGTCGGGCATCAAGGCGGCGTGGCTGCGCCGTCCGCGCGGGCGGCTCGGACGCCGGAACGCGACCTTCGACGCGGGCGACGTGCCGGCCGACTACGAGATCGAGGATCTGCACGAGCTGACGCGCATCGTTGAATCGAACCTGCGGCCTGCTTGACGATTGCGCCCGTATCAAACGGCTGCGCTCGGCGGTCGAGCACAGCTGCGCGCAGTGCGGCATGCTCTTGCTCTGAATCAACTCGTCGACTGGCAGTGCTCTGGTTGTCGCGTTATGCTGTGTTTACATGAGCCGTCGACCGTCCCCTGGGTCCCAAGCCGGCGCCAGACCCACAGTCCTCCTGGTCGATGATCATCAGCCCATTCTCGACACCGTGTCGGCGACGCTTGCCGGCGACTTCGACGTCGCCGGCGTCGCGACCAGCGGCGCCCAGGCCCTTGACGTCGCGCGCGCGGTCGACCCGGACCTCATCGTCCTCGACGTCACGATGCCGGGGCTCGACGGTTTTCAAACAGCCCGAGCCCTGGAAGAGGCCGGATCGCGGGCGCGCATCATCTTTCTGAGCATGCACGACGCCGACGACTATGTGGGCGAGGCGTTCCGGTGCGGTGGCCGCGGCTACGTCCTGAAGACGCGCGTCGCTCGCGACCTCGCACACGCGCTCGATCATGCGCTGGCCGGCCGGCTGTTCGTCCCCACACTCACGTCGCTCTTTCATGTGGCCAACGGCGGCGGCCACGCGATGGAGCTGCACGGCGACGAGGACTCGTTCGTCGACGGCATGGCGGCGTTCTTCGACATGGCGCTGCGACGCGGCGACGCCACCTGCGTGATCGGCACCGAATCGCTTCGCGAAGGCCTCGAATCGCGGCTGCGCGCCCGCGGGTGGGACATCGGGTCGCATCGCCGGTATGTCGCGGTCGACGCGCAGCAAGCGCTGAACCGGTTCATGGACGACGGCCTTCCGGATCCGAGCCGCCTCGCAGAAGTGGCCGCCGAACTGGATCAGTATCGGCGGGGCGTGGGAGAAGGCGCCGTGCCGCGGCTGACCGTATTCGGGAATATGGTCGCGCTCCTGCACGAGCAGGGGAACGATCAGGGAGTGCTGGCTGTCGAGAGTCTCTGGAACACCCTGACCCGCGGCCTTCCGTTCTTCACCCTGTGCGGCTACTCGACCGCGTGCTTCGATGACAGCGCCAGCGAGGTTCTGGAAGGCGCGTGCGCTGCGCATTGGGCCGTCAGCCACGCGCGCGCCCTGTAGCAGCCGCAGCAGCCCGCTCGGCCGCATGATGGGCAACGTCCACCTGCGCGTCGGCCGTCCAGGCATCCCTACACAGAAAGGCGTCGGCGAAGCCGTTCGGTTTCGAAGCCACGCGGCGGTTGCGCGCGAGCGGTTACGACGTTCCGAACATTGACCTGACGGCCGTTCCCTCGATGGAGCACCGGGCGGAGGCCCTGGAGCGGGGCTGCGACGAATGTCTTTCGAAGCCCATCCTTGCCAGGGATCTCGTCCACGGGCCGTCACGCGGCACGCTCGATGCTCTCCAAACGCCCGCTGGACGACGAACGACAAAAAGGCGCGTAAAACTACGAGCCGCTCGGATAGCGGTGTGCATCGGACACGATCCTTCGTACGACGCCACGCTATGTCGGAGAACTCGACAACACAGTCGTGCGTGAGACGGAGGTTCGATATGCGGAGTGATGGCAGGTGGGCAGTGTGTTCCGTGAGCCTGTTGGCGCTGCTTGCGGGCGCCGCTGATGCGCGCGCCCAGGGTCAATCAACCGAATCGCGCTGGGTGGTTGACGTGGGCATCGGAATCGATCCGAGCATCAACGGCAACATCAACTCAGGTGCGATCGGGACGCTGCAGGGCCAGGCGACGGCCATCCTGCCGCAGCCGTACGGCAATGTGTACGGCACCGGGTTCGAATTCCACTTCGGCGGCGGCTACATGCTGGATGAGAACGCCGAACTGCGTGGCATCTTCACGTTCCAGTCGGCTGATGCCGATCTCGTGCAGCTCGGTGATATCGGCCCCTCACCCTTGTACGCGCAGTACACCGACTACAAGAGTTTCGGCCTCGATCTGGGGTATCGACGGTACTTTCTGCCATCAAACCACATCATCCGACCGTTTGGCGAAATTCTGGCCGGCGCCGCCTTCGTCGACCGCATCAACGTGCAGTTTGCCGCCCCGCGCGCCAATCTGACGTTCACACAAAACGACTTTTACGATGCGACCGCGGCCTTCACGTTCAGCCTCAACTTCGGGCTGCTCATCAAGGTCAGGGATCAGGTGGATCTGACGACGCAGCTCGGGTTTCGGCATGTCGGACAGCTGTCGCAGGTGGACCAGCTCGTCGGGACGGGTCTCGAGAAGATCAACGACGACACCGCACGGTTGACGTTCCCGATCGCGGTCGGTGTGCGCTACAGGTTCAAGTAGAAGAGAAGCCGAATCGTCACTGCATGTACCGCGGCTGACCTGTCGACGCAAGCACGCTGCTCCACAGCGATCCGTCCGGATCAATCTGCTTGCGCCGGGATACGGCGAGCGGGATGGGTACGTGCGCGAATCGGTGGTTCCAGAAGCTGACGACCATATTGGTGCGCCCGGTCATGCCGGCGTGTACCGCGTTGTGGCCGAGGAGCAGGCAGAGGGCCGAGTCGTGGGCGACGGCGGGCACGCTTCGGATGGCGTAGCTGGGGTCCACGTACTTCAGGCTGATGCTGGTGCCGTGCTGCTTGAAGTGGTCGACGATCGTGTCGCGCAGGAAAAGCCCGATGTCGCGATACTTCAGGTTGCCCGAGGCGTCGCGCTCGCCGGTGCCGCCGCCGATGAGATCCTGTCCGGCCCCTTCCGCCACGACGATCACGGCGTGGCCTCGCCGTTCGAGCCGCCGCCGTAGCTCGGCGAGCAGCTTGTCGAGCGTGAACGGCACTTCGGGGATGAGGCAGAAGTTCACGTGGCTGTCGGCCAGCACCGTGTAAGCCGCGATGAAGCCGGAATCGCGGCCCATGAGCTTTACCAGCCCGATGCCGTTGCGCGCCGATTCGGCTTCGGCATTGGCCGCATACGTCGCACGCCGCGCCTCGCTGACGGCCGTCTCGAACCCGAACGTCAGCTGGACGAACGACACGTCGTTGTCGATGGTTTTCGGAATGCCGATCACGCTTAGCGCGACGCCCTGGCGGCCCGCCTCTTCGCTGATCGCCTGCGCGCCGCGCAGCGTGCCGTCGCCGCCGATGGTAAAGAGGATGCCGATGTTCAACTGCTTGAGCGTCCGCACCATCTCCGCCGGATCCTGCGGTCCGCGCGACGAGCCCAGGAGCGATCCGCCGGACTCGTGGACGCGGTTGACCGCGTCCGGCGTCAACTCGATCGGCGTGTGGCCGTGGCGGCGCACGAGGCCTTCGTACCCGTATCGAAACCCGTACACCTTGTCGACGCCGTAGTGGTGGTGGAGGCTCAGCACGAGCGATCGGATCACGTCGTTCAATCCGGGGCAGAGGCCGCCGCACGTCACGATGCCGCAGGCGAGCGTCGACGGATCGAAGAAGAGCCGGTCCCTCGGACCGGCCAGTTCCATCGACGGCGGCTCCACGCCCCGCTCGATCCAGCCCTTCATCTCCTCGTAGCTCACGTGGTAGAGCACGTGTTCTTCGTCGCGGACGAAGCGGACGCCGGACATCGGCGACGCGAACCGGCACGGCCCGAGCCGCGGGATCGTGAAGTCCAGGTCGTGCTCGCCCTTCATGACGCCATTAGTGTGGTGCCCTCCGCGCGCAGATCGCGGACGGCCTGCTTGACACGTTCGGCGAGCGCATCCTCGGCGCGCGCCAGGTACGAACGCGGATCGTACGCCTTCTTGTTCCCCACCTCGCCGTCGATCTTGAGGACCCCCGCGTAATTGGTGAAGAAGTGGTCCGCGACCGCGCGGCTGAACGCGTACTGCATGTCGGTGTCGACGTTCATCTTCACCACGCCGTAATCGAGCGCGCTGTGAATGTCGTGCAGCTCCGATCCTGATCCGCCGTGGAATACCAGAAAGAAGCGGGCCGCCTGGCCGTACGTCGCCACGACCGCTTGCTGACACTCGCTCAGGATGG
>Ga0066903_100000867_pt1 | contig 20624 bp, 13 predicted proteins | sample PanSoiMetaGPlot1_FD_67491 | JGI IMG/M metagenome (GOLD analysis project Ga0066903, IMG submission 67491) | Tropical forest soil microbial communities from Panama analyzed to predict greenhouse gas emissions - Panama Soil - Plot 1 (version 2) | ecosystem: Environmental > Terrestrial > Soil >... | reverse complement strand
ACCAACAACTTCAGCCCACGCGCTGGTTTTGCCTGGGACATCTTTGGCAACCAGAAGCTTGTGCTCCGAGCCGGTGCGGGTATCATGTATGACCGCATTTACAACAACACGTACGAAAATATCCGCTTCAATCCACCGTACTTCTCCGACAACCAGATCGGTTCGGCGCGGAATGGCGTTCCGGTGGGCGCAGTTTCCAGTCCGGGACTGTTCAGCTATCCGTTCACGACGCGTGCTCAGTACAATGCGCCTGGTTCGGTGCCGATCGCGAATCCTCGGCACATGGACCAGAACATCGTCACTCCGTACTACGAGCAATTCCACGTTGGCTTCCAGTATGAATTTGCCAAAGGCTGGGTGTTCGAGCCGGAGTACGTTGGAACTCTCGGTCGAAAGCTGACCGGGTTGAGCGACATCAACACGTTCGATGGACGCACGGCTTGTGCTGCTCCACCTTATACGACTGGGCCTTGCTTCAACGCCGGGTTCGGAACGAGCGGCCTTCCGGCCAATCGTATCAATCCCATCATTGGTGCGGATAACTTCCGTAGCAATGGCTACGCCTCCAACTACCATGCATTGCAGTTGAGCGTCCGCAAGAACTACGCCTACGGACTGAGCCTCAGCGGCAACTACACCTACTCCAAGTCCTTGGACAATGTCAGCGATCTGTTCAACAACGGAGCGACGGCATCCGGACAAGGACGACCGACGGACAACATGGACCACTCCTATGATTACGGCCCGGCTGATTTCGATACCCGTCATCGCGGAGTAATCACGGTGAGCTATGACCTGCCGTTCATGAAGACGAACCGCTGGTTGGGCGGATGGGGCACGAACGCCATCATCAGCCTGCAAAGCGGTCACCCGTGGACGCCCTTCAGCAACGCCGGCAACTATGATGCGAACAAGGACGGAGTCCGTTCTGACCGCGTTGTGCCAACCGGCAGCATCGACGGCACCCGGGTAAGTACGGAAGCCCCCTTGGGAACGCTTGATCCCACCAAGTGGGTGCCTTATGTTTGCCCGGCGTCGGTCAACCAAGGCTTGTGGTGCAACGCGCCCATCGGCCGCAACAGCGTCGTCGGACCGGACGGCAAGTTGGTGGACTTCAACGTGACCAAGCGGTTCAAGATCACGGAAAGGGCAGGGCTGACGTTCCAGGCGAACTTCTTCAACCTGTTCAATCACCCCAACTTCCTGAATCCGACACCCGGAGCGGGCGGTAGTGCGAATATCCGCGCAGCCGATTTCAGTGCATCCCGCACGACGTGGAGCACGGCCGGAGCCGATGGTGGCCACCGCGCTACGCAACTGGCATTGCGCTTCGACTTCTAAACGAAGTTGAGATGCAAACAACAGGCCGGCCGCAAGGCCGGCCTTATTTTTGCAATATGTTGCTGATTGCCCGCCATGTAATGAAGCCTCGGGTGAATCTGTTTTTCGATTACGGAATGCTGAAGTGTGCGTCTAAAGCTCGCAGCATCGGATCAGAATGTTTCGATCGCGATGCAAGATCACTTTCACAAAATGTCTAGTCAAATTATGGTTGGACGAATTGTGCTGTGCGCGCTTTCTCTTGGCTTGTCGTTTCCGGCGTACTCGCAAACACAAACGCCGCTTTCGGTTCCTCCAGAGTCTTCGCGCTGGGGCCTGGAAGGGCAAGCTAAGGTGATGGAGTATCAGGGACGCAAATGCCTGCTCTTGGATGGTGGTGCGGCGATTCTGAACGATTTTGAAATCCGCGATGGCGTCATCGATGTGGATGTCGCTACGACCGCGAGTCGCGGCTTCTTTGGGATTCAATTTCGGATTGCCGGCGAAGGCGCCACGTCTGAGTGGGTTTATCTCCGTCCCCACAAATCGGGGCTTCCGGATGCCATCCAGTACACGCCAGTGCTCCACACCGGCCTGAACTGGCAAATCTATAACGGACCTGGATTCACGGGTGCGATCGATATTCCCAGAGATACATGGTTTCACCTGCGGCTCGAGGTAGTGGGAGCGCAGGCAAAGTTGTTTGTCCAAGACATGGATAAGCCCGCTCTTATCATGAGTGATCTCAAAAGCGGCGTACAGAAGGGCCAAATAGCGTTGTATTCGTTAATTGGTGCGGCGTACTTTTCGGATTTTTCGGTACGAGCAACGCCCGATGCGCCTTGGGAGCGGCACCTTCCGGCAATGCCGCCGGGAACTCTGATCAAATGGAGTGTGTCGCCATCGTATGATGCCCTCCAACGGAATCTTGAACAACCACTCACGCGTTCTGAGAGCGATGCGATAGCTTGGCAGGATGTTGAAGCGGAGCCACCGGGTTTCGTAGTCCTATACCGTTATCGTGAGGCGCCGCATCCAAAGGTTTCGTTCGCTACCGATTTTTCAAAACGCCTTGAACCTCAACCAGGCATGAAACTTGTTTATGCGCGGACCACGATCGATTCCGACCGTGATCAGGTGAAGAAGTTGTATATCGGTTACAGCGATGACGTCAGTGTGTTTCTGAACGGTCAAATTCTCTATCGGGGGCGTAGTGCACAGAACTTCCGGGACCCAGGATTTCTGGGGATTGTGAACCCGGAAAATGATGCAGTGTACCTTCCGTTGAAAAAAGGCCACAACGAACTGATGCTGGCTCTCAGTGAACTGGGCGGAGGGTGGGGATTCATTTGCCGCCTGGTGGATGTAGGCAACTAGTCCAACCGGCCGTTGATTTCCAACTCGCTGCTTGCTTGAATCGCCATCCTCCGGCGAGATTGAATTGCTAAACCTACGTTGTTACCCTCTTCGTGGCTTAGGTGGCTGGTTGCCTTTAGATTCCACGCAATTCGTGGTTCCTCCTCCTGTGTTCGTCAGAGCTCCGCGCGTCGCCGTGAATTGATCGAAGCATGCGATATCGAGCGCGCCGGTGCCGCCTGTATTGTTACCTGTGACGTTATTTCCAGGATCGAACCTCGCGAAACTCAGGTCAAACAAGTAAATACCGTAATCCTGATTTCCGGTAATAGTGTTTCCCGAGAGCAGGTCGATATTGGAATGGCTATCCACTTCGATGCCATTGCCGTTGCCGGCTACAGTGGTCGAAGAAAGCAACAAATTGGCCTGTCCGGAAACATAGAATCCCGCCAATTGATTGTTGCTCACTGTCGCGCCAAAGGATTCCAGAGTAGATCCTCCCTGCACGTCAATGCCAAACTGGTTGTTCTCAATATCGACGTCAAAATCAATGCGCACACTGCTGGCGTCAAGCGATGTCAGACCGTTCTGGGTATGTCGGATGCTGGTCGTATCCAGTTCAGCGCGCGATTGAGTGATCTGAATTCCTCCGCCGCTATTGCGCACCGTGTCACCGCTGAACCGGCAGACACTGAAGCTGTCGCACTGAATGCCAACCAGACCTCCATCGATGTTCATGTTTTGAAAGACAACATCGGTCGAGTCAATCACCAATATCGTTTGCGAAGCTTTGCCTGAGGCATCGACGACCCTGGAGCCAGGTCTTCCAGACAGCGTCAGGCGAGTGAATTTGTTGATGACAACGTTTTCGTTGCACGTGCCGGAAACGTTGATCGTATTCGGCACATTAGGATTGAGCAGACCCAACGCCTCACTAATTGAGTTGGGATGCTGGGTGCCTCCACACTGCACGGTCACAGTATTTGCCATCACGTGCAGAGATGAAAACAACGTGATGCACACACACATTGAGCCGCGGACAAATCCGGTTAGTTTCATAACCGCTCCTTTTCCTCGGCGTCGCCATAGCTCAGGTACGACTCCCGATCGGCGCTTCTGCCTGACAGCAGCAATTGGCGAAGCCGACCTTCGACCTGGTAAGCACTGGATTTTTGTGAATAACGTGGGTTTCCCCGGTTCGGTATGGGCACCAAGTCTGGTTTACTTGCGAGACCGAGTCAACAGGGAATATGCCAAGGCTGCCGAGCAGCGAGATTTGCCATGGGAAAACAGTTTCCACAAAGGGGAGTATCGGAGGAGTAATCGGATACGGGTTACGAAAGAGCACTAGCGATCGTCTATTTTGGGCTTATCCATTTTTATTTCATCAACTTACATTGAAATCGAAAGAATCCGGCCTCCACTTGTTTTCGATTGCACTCTGAACAGTAAGTCTCTTAATATCAGCAAAGTTGCTCACGCAGAGCCAGTTGCCGCGGCCACTGGCAGCCGTCGTGCATCTACTTAGGCATGAGTTCCGGGGACGGGTATAGGGAAGTGACTTCGAAAAAGCGTTTTATTCCCATTCGTTTAGTCGTCGCATTCATCTTCGCTCTGCTGCTTGCGGGCAGTGCAATCGCAGCCAATATCAACCCCCGCACTCTTACAAGCAAAACCAAGACTGGAAAAGTGAGCGAAACGCCGCGGGCGAAGAAGCGCATGACGCGATTGGCGCGAAGCCGCAAAAGCAAGGCTCGCCTGGTGCGTACGAGCGTGCACACGCGTCGCCGATACCGTGAGCGCTTCCTGACAAGTTCCTACATGGAAGATGCAACGGAAGGTGACATCACTACCGGTGAAGATCCGGTAGTTCGTCAGGCTGCCATCGACGCGCTGGGCAATATGAACGGAACCGTGCTCGCGATCGAGCCAACCAGCGGACGCATTCTGGCGATGGTGAACCAGAAGCTGGCGCTTTCGAGCGGAGCCCAGCCCTGTTCGACGATCAAGCTCTCAGTTGCACTGGCGGCGTTGAGCGAAAACCTTATCACTAAGGAGACGGAAGTAAGCCTAGGCGGCCGCAGCCGCATGAACCTCACCCGTGCGCTGGCACATTCCAACAACGCTTATTTCGAAGCTTTAGGCCGGCAGCTGGGATTTGAGAAAGTCAGCTACTACGCACATCAATTCGGACTTGGTGAACTCGCCGGGTATCATCTCCAAGGCGAGCATCTCGGAATTTATCCGGATGCGGAAATCCCCACCAAGCTGGGTGGAGTAGGCAAGATGTGCTCCTTCGGCGAGGGTGTTTCGATGACGCCGCTGCAGTTGGGTGCCATGGTTTCCGCGATTGCCAACGGCGGCACGCTGTACTATTTGCAGCATCCGGTGTCTCCGGAGGAAGTTACAACCTTTACGCCGCGCGTGAAGCGTCATCTCGAAATCGGTTCGCTGATTCCCGATCTTTCCGACGGCATGGCCGGCGCGGTCACGTACGGCACAGCGCGGAGCGTCAAGCTGAATTTCAACGAAGAGGAAATTCTCGGCAAGACCGGCACCTGCTCACGGGCAGGCACGCGCTACGGTTGGTTTGCCTCGTACGCAAATACCGAAATTGGACGCATCGTGACCGTCGTATTCCTTCAAGGCGGACGTCCAACGTTTGGTCCAAAAGCCGCAGAAATCGCAGGGCGTATGTACCGCAATCTCTACGATCACGAATTCTTTGCAGCGAAGCCGGTCCCGGCAGACACTGCAACCGTGAAGACAGTTTCCGAGTGAAGACACGCATATCAAAGGCCTCCCGCGGGAGGCCTTTTCATTTGGCTGAAGCTTCGTCGTGGTATCAGAGTTTGCTAACCAAAAGTTAGTTCTAGAAACTAGTTGCTCACGTTCAGAGTGACGCTTGTGATGCCAGTGCATGCATCACCTGGCATCATTGGCTTTAAGACGGCAGTTTTGCCTGCAATCTTGCCTTCAACGACACAGCCGTTGAACTCACCTACGATGCTATTGTCTGGACTCACACTCATGCCCGCACGAGCGTCCTTGTCGCCAACGAGCAGGACTGCAATCTTGCTGCCCGAACTTGGCGCGGCTTCCAGAAGGTGAAACGTCTCCATTTGATCTCCGCTGTGGAAGACCCAAGTCTTGCTGTGAGCAAACTCGTACATTACGGGCGCCATATGTTTCCAATAATCAGGATCTGCCGCATATGCGACGCTCACATTTGCAGCACCACCGTTAGCGCCGCTAGCAATTCGTAGCGTGCACGTTCCATCTTCGGAGTGAGCTGGAATCTCCAACGCAAGCTTGTATGCTCCCGGCGCAGTTTTTTCCGGAGGTCCCGTAATTCCACAACCACCACTGCTGCTTGCGATGATGCCTTTGCTTTCGTCAGCCTTGCTGATGTTCAACATGACTGACTGCGTCGTACCCGACGGGTAGGGAGTGGTCGAAGCGAGCTTCACTTCGGGTGGGAGCGCCGAACTAGCTTCTCCGGAATTGAGATTCGCTGGTCGCGAGCAGGCGAAGTTGAGCAGGGCAATACTGATCGGGAGAACACGAGCGATCTTTCGCATGTGGAGGATCTCCATCGCGGTACTTGCGGGGAATAGTGTAATCCAAGGCGGTGGTAAGACCTAAGAGAGGCGTTGGGCGTTCCCGATCATTCAATGGCACGAAATGAGATAAGGCGCTCCAGGAGGTCGGAGCGCCTTTTGTTTTCGAAATTTCGAAGCCAGCTATTGCGGGGGTTGTTGCGGTGGAGGATTGTTCGGCGTATTGGTCTGCGTACCTTGTTGGTTGGCGTGTTGCTTAGCCTGGTCTTGTAGTTCAGCGAGCTTCTTTCGCTGGTCCGGCGTCAGAATCGCCTCAATCTTGGGAAATTCCGTCTGCCTGATCTGCTCCACCTTCTGCCGCTTCTGGTCGTCGGTTAGGCTGGTGTCGTTCCGAACCGCGTTAATTTGTATCATCTCTTCCTGGATGATCGGTTGCAGCTTGGCCTGTTGTTCATCGGTCAACTGCAACGCTTCCGCCACTGGATCCTTCTGCGCAGTGGCTCCGGCAGGCGGCGCACTCTGATCTTTGGCAGCAGGTGGCTGAGTTTGCGTCTGCGAAGACGACGGAGCTTGGGGTTGCGAGCTTGGGCTGGATTGGGAACTCTGGGCTACGAGAGAAATTGCCATCACCAGCACAAACAGGATGAGTACGGTAGCTTGTTTTCGCATTGTTCTCCTTCTAGACGAGTGGAGAGCGCCTTGCGACGCAGCAAGGCGGCGAGCCCGAGCAGCGCGCGAGACTTGTTGGATGGAGTTTTGTGCGCAGCGGTTGGCCGCAACGACCTGGGATCCATAGCGCCCAACCAGAGTAGCTAAGGGTTAACAACCGGCAGGACTATGCTCGATGGCGCGCTTTTGGACCGATAGATTTTCTGTGTCGCTGTAACATAATCCGTGTCCCGTGCTTTGTAGATGTTCTCTACAAATTTCTGCGGATTCCGGTCGTAGAGCGGAAACCACGTACTCTGAATCTGCACCATGATCCGATGGCCCTTTAGAAAGGCATGATCATTTGGATGAAGATCGATCTTGTATTCCGCAACCTGGTTGGGAGCGATGGGTTCGGGGGTCTCAAAGCTATTACGATAGCGTCCGCGCAGAATGTCATCAGCAACAATCAACTCATAACCATTGAGTATCGGTCCTGCTCCATTTGAAGCATCATCATCGGAAATCTTTTGATAGTCATCCGGAAAAACATCGATGAGTTTCACTACCCAATCACTGTCGCTGCCGGTCGTTGATGCGAAGAGATCGGCTGCAAGGTTGCCCGTAACAACGACGTCCTCTGTGAGCGGATCGGTCTGCCAGGTCAAGACATCAGGACGATGTTCTACGAAGCGTTGATCGCGCACCAACCAAATAGGCCACGCCGGCGCCGGATATGTTGGGGTAATCGGCCGCGGACGGTAGGGTACCGGGTTTTGAGGATCGGAGATGTATGAATCGAACGCCTCCGATTCCGAGGGAGCATCAAACGATAGCTTGCCGCTTGACCTGAGATAAAGTTTTTTCTCGGTCACATTTTTCTTGGGCGGCCACTCCTGGTAGTTCTTCCAAATGTTTGAACCCGTCTGGAAAGTGACAGCCTCCGCCAAGTTCAACGGCTTATCGTGCAGGAAATGCGCAAACCATGGCGCAAGCACGTTGGCACGAAAGTATCGCGATGTGTCGCTACCCCAATCGATGTCGCCCAGTTTGCGTCCTGAGATGTCCATCCAACCACCGTGATTCCACGGACCGGCCACGAAGTAGTTGAGGTGGTCCTGGTCAGTCTTTTCCAGGGCCGAGTAAATACGTGTTGGACCGACGAAGTCCTCTTGGTCATACCATCCCGAGACGTTGAGATTCGGAACAGTTGTGTGAGTCAAGAATGTCGTGACCGCGTGCTGCTTCCAAAAATCGTGATTCGGATGTTCCACGAAGTCATTCCAAGTTGGAAGCTGGCCATGGAAGTAACGTGCATTCGCATTCGACAACGCACCCAGGGACAGATACCAGCTATACGTATCGTACTGATCGAATTCGAAGTTGGTGTTCTTCTCTTTTGAGCTCTCAAGTAACGCTGCGTATTCGAAGCCATAACTCAGACGGAATGCGCCGTTGTGATGAAAGTCGTCATTGATGAACATGTCATCGGGAGAGGCCTGCTCGCTCGCCGCCCTTAGGGCAGGATGAGGTTCGAGCAAAGCTTGCGTAACCAGCCACCCGGGATATGAAATGCCAACCATGCCAACTCGACCGTTATTGTCGGGAACATTCTTGATCAGCCAATCTATGGTGTCGTACGTGTCCGTGCCTTCGTCGATTGACTTCGAATTGCGGCGATCGCGAGGCGGGCGCTGCATTACGAATTGTCCCTCAGACTTGAATCGCCCGCGGATGTTCTGACTGACGAAGATGTATCCGTCCGCAATCAGTTCGTCGAAGATACCGGAGTGGAATCCTTCTTCAGTCTCTGGAACCCCGTAGGGCGTGCGACGAAGGAGGATGGGCAACGGCGTGTCCGCTTGTTTCGGAGTGAAGATAACGGTTTGCAAACGGATTCCATCTCGCATCGGAATCATGACTTCTTTGCGGGTGAATGTCTCCTGGGCGTATTTCGGCTGAGGCGGTGGAGCCTGTGCCGCAACATGGGAGGCTAGTACCAGCAAAAGAGCAGTTGGGTTGAGCAGGCGGATGACTACATCGCAAAGCCGAGAGGAATCCCGAAATGTAGTTGGCATCGCGGAACAGTATATCGGACGAGATGAAAATAACTAGCTAGCGAAAATTCTCAACCAGCCGCTTCCCGCGAGTGGGAAAGGCAAGCCCATCATTCTATCGAGTTCGTCAAAGCAACGGCCCGGTCAGCATCGGGAGAGAAACTCGACTCAGGGAGCGATGTCGAGAGTCGCTTCTTCACCGCTCGCGGCGTCGGGGCTGATCCATATGGTGGCCTTTGCCGCTTCGACAGTGTACTTGTTCTGATCGTTCCACATGGCGAAAGCATCCGCCGGAAGTTTGAAGGTTACAGTCTTAGTTTCCCCGGGATTGAGCGCAACTCTTTGAAAAGCTTTTAGTGCTCGCACGGGTTGAGCCACACTCGTGCCCTGCAATCGAACGTACAATTGAACAAGTTCCTCACCTGTGCGTGAGCCGGCGTTCGTTACGTCCGTGCTCGCGGTGAGGATCGTATCGCCGCCGCCGAGCTTTGGCACAAGCGATGAGGCCTTCAACTGCTGCTCGTTGATCTTCGTCGTAGCATATCGAAACGTTGTAAAGGACAACCCGAAGCCGAACGGGTACTGCGGAGAGTTTTGCTCGTCGATGTAGCGCGACAGGTACTTTTCTTCCGCCGTGTTCGGGGGATGGCTGAGATCGGCCTTGCCTGCCGGACGACCAGTGCTTAGCGCGTTATAGTAAAGCGGTTCCTGGCCGACGAAGCGGGGCCAGCTGACCACCAATCTGCCGGTGGGATTCACCTCACCATACAACGTTCGCACCAGCGCGGGACCGGCTTGAACGCCAGGGAACCATGCAGCTATCACGGAAGGAACGTGTTCGAATGCCCAAGGCAGCGTTAGGGGACGCCCGCTAAAGACGAGCAACACAACCGGCTTTCCCGTGGCGACGACCTTCTCAAGTAATTCTTGTTGCCTCCCGGGAAGGCCAAGATGAGCGCGCGAAGTAGCCTCTCCGGTCATCTCGCCAGCATTTTCACCCAATGCGAGAATGGCGATGTCGGCCTTCTTCGCGGCCTCAATGGCGGCACTCAAATCATCGTCGGTTCCATCCAGAATGCCCGAGCCTTTTGCGTAGAAGACATGATCCTGGCCAATATGTTTGACCATGGCCGCGTGAAAGGTAATTACGTCTTCCCCTTTGCCCAGGCCGGCCCACGACCCCAGCATGTTGGCGGGATCGTCGGCCAGAGGCCCGATCAGGGCGACGTTGCGAACATTGCTAGATAGGGGCAGCAGAGGTGCTCCACCAGGGCCAGCATCGTTCTTGAGCAAGACAAGCGAACGTTCCGCCGCAGTTCGAGCCAACTCCAGATACTCGGGCCGAAGCATCGCTCCCACTTCAGCCGACTCATCTTTGTAAGGATGGTCAAACAGGCCGAGCGCAAATTTCACGCGCAGGATATTGCGGACAGCCTGATCTAGATTGGGCATTGAGACTTGTCCCGATTGCACCAACTTCGTCAGGTGGTCGTGATACAGGCTGCTGGCCATATCCATATCGACGCCGCCGAGAAATCCTTTTCGTGCGGCGGTCGCGCCGTCATTGGCGATGGCATGAGGAATCAGTTCTCCTACAGAGCCCCAGTCGCTATCAACAATCCCTTTAAAACCCCATTCCTTGCGCAGGATCTGTTTAAGCGTGAATGGATTCGCTGATGCGGGCACACCATTAATGGCATTGAACGCACTCATGATGCTTGCGGAACCGGCATTCACCGATGCATGAAATGGAGGCAAGTAATACTGCCGTAACGTGTGTTCGGAAATTTCGGTGCTGTTATAGTCGCGTCCCCCCTCGGCTGCGCCGTATCCGACGTAGTGCTTGGCGCAGGCGATGATGCTATCTGGCGCATCGAGCCGCGTACCTTGGTATCCGCGTACATAGGCCACAGCCATGATCGACCCGAGGAATGGATCCTCTCCAGCACCCTCCGTCATGCGTCCCCAGCGCGCATCGCGCGCGATGTCGACCATGGGAGAAAATGTCCAGCGGACACCCGTTACGGCGGCTTCCTGTGCAGCCACGCGCGCCGCACGCTCCACGAGTTGCGGATCCCAAGTGGATGCCAGGCCCAGGGGAATAGGGAACTCGGTACGAAAGCCGTGGATGACGTCGAAACCGAATAAGATCGGAATATGCAATCGTGACTTTTCGATCGCTAGTCGCTGATAATCGTTCGTCTGTTTGGCGGTGGAGACATTAAACAAGCCTCCGATCTGTCCTTTGACAATCATGTCTTCATAATCAGTTCGACCAGTGCCAGGGCCTGTGGGCTGACCGGCGGAATATTGCACCGTCTGCCCCACCTTCTCCTCGAGGGTCATCTTCTTCAGAAGGGCGTCGACCTTTGCGTCGAGAGCCGGATCGTAAATCCCGGTGCCTGACGGCAAGCGTGACGGAATAGAAGCCTGCGTGAAAACCTGTGCTACGAGCGGAAGGCAGAAGAGAGTTAGAAGGAGAATTGCCGTGCGTAGATGTCGGGTCACTTTTCGTATCCTCGTTTGAATTCGAACGACTACTTCGTAGGAATTTCCAACAAGACCAAACCGTTTACCGGAATCTGTAAATCAATCGAGCCACCCTTCAAGCTTTGAGTTTCAGGTGGCAACAATTCGGCTGCGCGATTCAATTCTGCAACCTGTTTTCGCGATGGATACCGCGGACTGCCCATCTTCTTATAAAGCGCGATACTGTTTGAGTGCTGTTCGTCCACGCGTGTGATTTGGATGCGATTTGTGGGAGTTACGCCATGGAACGCCAGCATCAATTCTTTAGTTGATCCCTGCTTATCAGGATCGACAAGATTCCAGGCAGCAATGACGACCGTACCGTCCGGACGGCGCGTGGCGAGCACATTCTTCACGTCGCTTGAGAAGCGTTCGTTACCCAGTTTGTGAAGCAATGCAAACCCGCTGTAACTGGGCTTACGGATGCCACCGAGTGCCATCAGGCCAAAGCTGCCATTGAACGGCTCTTTTCCTGGGCCACCTTCTTCGAAGACGTCGCTGAACGTCCAGAACGACATCATGTCAACCAGGCCATCGCATTGCCGGATGTCGTCTGCGAGCGCCGCGCCCACATAGACCGTGTCCCTCGCATGCAGTTCTCCGAAGGAAGGGACGTTCCATTCTGTCCACATGAGCGGCAACCTTGGATACTTCGACTCTGCGATCTGATCGTGCACCTTCTTAATGGCGCGGCAGACTCGTTCATCCATGGGAATGTTTTCGTGCGTGCCAAATAAGTCCTCGACTGTGTCGTTTGCGTAGCCGTGGCTGGACACGAAATCAATCGGGACATTTTCTGCGCTGACATGGCGCAGGAAGTCATCAACCCAGTGGGCAGAAGAAGTTGACGGACCTCCCACGCGGAGCCTTGGGCTCACGGCTTTCAAGGAGCGCGCCGTGTGATCGTATAGTTCGAAGTAGGTGGACTGCTTCGGATCGCCGCTCCAGAAGTCAATGTTGGGCTCGTTCCATACTTCGAAATACCACTTCGCGACTTCATCGATGCCGTAGCGATCGACAAGATGCTGCGCGAAAGCGCGCATCAAGTCATCCCACTTCTTGTAGTCCTTTGGGGGAGAGACAATCTGCTTGTACCAAAAGGGGTGAACGTCTTGAGGGCGTAGCGCCAGCTTCTTCGGCATGAAGCTGATCTCTAGGAAAGGTCGCACGCCGTTATCCAGCAAGCCATCATAAATCTGATCTACATAGGACAAGTTGTACTTTGGATTGCCCTGCTCGTCTTCGTCGTATATTCCGGCTTCATCGTGAAGGATGTTGTGAAATCTCACGTATTGAAAATCTGTAACTTTCTTTACGTCGCGCAAATCGTTTCGATAGCCCTCACGCAGAGTGAGAATTGCTCGGCCCGACCCGAACGTCTGCTCCCAGAAATGAGGGAATGGTCTAGCTGGAGCAGTGACGTCGATTGTGACTGTTTGCCATGCCGTGGCTAAGGAAGGGAACTGAACAATGATGGCTAGTAGAATGGCGGAAAAAAACATCCGGCGGAATCGCACCATAATTGCTTATAGCCTTTGTTGTATTACTGCCGCAAGCGTCGAGATCACGAATCGCTGCAGATGCGGTCCGTTTTGAACCTAGCCTAGCAACGGGCGTTTGCAAGCAGTTTAATGATGAGCGTTCACGCGCGTTTGTGAACGCCGGTGCGGAAGTTCTCAATCATGTGTTCGCAGGTGCGCAAAGTAAAGGCCATGATGCTGATCGTCGTTGTCTTGTCCGTGGGATTCAGGAATACACTGGCATCGCAGACGTACAAGTTTGAAACATCGTGCGTCTGGCCGAAGCGATTCGTCACAAACCGCTTGGGATCATTCCCCATCCGGCAAGTACCGACCTCGTGCAGACTCCATCCTGGGATCTCGGGTGACTCTGCTGAATCTTCGTAAACTCCCCCCGCAGCGCGTATGACGTCAGCACAGACTTGCTTCGAATGCTCCCACATCTTGAGTACATTCTCATCCCACTGGAAGTGAATACGAACGGCCGGGATGCCATATACATCCTTCACAACGGGGTCGATATCGACAAAGTTTGTGTCTTGCGGCAACGACGGTGCCTGGATCGTGAAGCTAACGGGCGTAGGATACCGCCGTTTGACTTCGCGTTTGAAGGCTGAGCCGAATCCCTCGGCTTGCGCGGCGTACCACGGATATTCGCTGCAACCGCCGCCGGGGTAGACAGAATATCCACGGATGAAATTTTCTTCGCGGGGATTCTTGAGATTTTGCCAGCGGGGCATCCAAACGATGGTGTTGTCGCCAACGCCGTCGGGAAACGGTGGTTGGCCAAGAAGCTGCGGCAGGTAGCCGCTGGCTGATTCACCGTAAAGGTGATCGCACAGATTTCGCCCGAGCTGGCCGCTCGAGTTGGCGATTCCAGTCGGCCATTGCCGGGATTTTGAGTTCAGCATGATGTGAGCGGACTCGACGCACGACGCAGCCACGACCACGGTTTTTCCATACACTTCCACTTCCTGTTTCGTCTTGCGGTCGATGTACGCGACTCCTTTTGCGTTGCCGTTCTCATCTACCAGGACATTCTTCGCCAGAGCATCGGTCCGCAATTCGAGATTCTTCGTAGCTTCCGCCTTGGGAAGGAAACGCCACGGCGTTGAAAAGAACGACCCCGTATCACATCCGGTCGTGCACGCTCCGCAGAAATGACACTGCGGATAGCCCTCGTGATTCTCCGTAAGCTGCGAAATTCGATCGTGGAGGTAAGGAACACCAACTTTCTCTGCACCTTTCTGCAGAATATGATCGAGGCAACGGAAGTTAAAAGGGGGCAGGTACTCTCCGTCAGGGTTGCTGGGGCGGTTCTGCACAGAGCTTGAGACACCAATCATGCGCTCGGTTCGGCTGTAGTAAGGAGCGATTTCCTCGTAGGTGAGAGGCCAGTCCACGTCGACGCCATCGAGCGAAGCGGCCCGGAAATCGATATCTCCGAACCTGGCTGAGGAACGACCCCAGAAATTGGTCTTTCCGCCCACCGCATTGCAGCGCGGCCAAAACCAAACCGATCCTGGCGCAGTGGTGAACGTGAGTTCATGCTCCCACACGCCTTCAACCCATTCGCTGTCCATGAATCCGACGGATTCGGCTCTCTTGTCTGGATCACCGAAGCCGCGAAACTTCATCTCCCATGGCATTCGATGATTGCGAAAATCCTTTTCAGGATTGAGGCGCCTTCCTGCGTTCAGGGCGCAGACCTTAAATCCGGCCTCGCAGAGCGTCTTAATGGCCATGCCACCGCCAGCGCCGGTTCCAATCACGATAACGTCGTATACCTGGTTAGCCATGATTCACCACTTTGGCGCAGGGAGATGCTTGTGTTCTGGATCGTCCTTGTGTGGACATGCCGGAGACTCGGCGTAGAACTTCAGGGCAGGATTGTCGATCTCTTTGTAGCCGATTTCGCTCGAGTAGAAGCCCATCACAGTCAGTTCCTTGAATTTCTCGAAAAACTGCCGTTCCTCTTCTTCACCATGCCGGTACTTTGCTTTGTAAGCCAACGGTTCTAGCAGGGAAACCTGCTGCTCAGGCGTGAGTTGCAGGAAGCGCTTTTTATATAGGCGGTCAGAGTGAGCGTTGAGCCAACCCAGGCCCAGGCGAAATGGAAACTTCCGATCCTTGTCGTGCGCCACCATGAAGTCGACAAATTCGGCAACTCCCGCTTCACGGGCTCCCGGCGTTTCATCTGTGGGGATGATGATTTCAGTAAGCCGCTCTACAATCGGGTACTCTTCAGCTGAAAAAAACAGGGGCGAATATTTCGCTGGCTTGATGTTTTGGGGACCGGCCGCTCCAGGATGAGCTTGGGCAAAACACCACGTCGTGAAGCCGGGGAAGTGAGATGCCACCGCAGCCATGCTCATGATGCGCAGGATCTCGCGGCGCTGGAATCCTTGTCCCGCCAAGGAATACCTCCGAACCTTGAAGTTTAATCCATTTCCTGAGCGGGGTTGACGTCCGCACTAGAAAAATGTCAGCAGCAAAGCTCGCCAGCACTGATATTCCGGGCGGAGGAACCATCAACTCACTTTGCTTTTTTGCTGGAGAATTTGTAGACCGTTGTTGAGCGGAACGTCTGTCCGGGCTGCAGCACCGTAGTCGGAAAGTCAGGATGGTTTGGTGAGTCTGGGAAATGCTGTGTCTCTAAACACAGCGCCCCATTTTTGGGATAGGCATGGCCATTCTTGCCGACGATGGTCCCGTCCAAATAGTTACTGGTGTAGAACTGCACGGCAGGCTGCGTGGTGTATACCTCCATCACTCTCCCACTCGACGGCTCATAAACGCGGGCGGCCAAGGCGAGACCATCGTTTTTTCGGTCGATGACGAAGCTGTGATCATAGCCGTGGCCTATGATCAACTGCTCATACTTGTCGTTGATGCGAAGACCGACAGCAGTCGACTTCGTAAAATCAAGCGGCGTGCCCTTCACAGAGCGGAGTTCACCCGTTGGAATCACGGATTCGTCGACAGGGGTGAAACGGCCGGCATTGATCATGACCTCATGGTTCAAAATGTCGCCCTTGCCCTCGCCGGCGAGATTGAAGTAGCTGTGTTCCGTGAGATTCAGGACCGTCGCCTTGTCGGTCGTAGCGTCGTAATCGAAGATGATCTCATTCTTGTCGGTTAGGGTGTAGGTCACGGTGGTATTGAGATTACCGGGATAACCCTCTTCTCCGTCTTTACTCAGATACGAAAAGACAACTCCGACACCCTTCGAATTTTCAAACGACTTCGCCTGCCAATTGGCCTTGTTGAATCCCTTCCATCCGCCATGCAGCGTGTTCGGCGCCGCGTTTTTTGCCAGGTTGTATTCGACACCGTTTAGCTTGAACTTAGCCCCACCGATGCGGTTTCCATACCGCCCAATAATCGCTCCGAAGTACGCCTTGTTCTCGAAATAAGGTTCAAGTTTGTCGAAGCCGAGAACGACATCATCGAGCTTTCCGTTCCGGTCTGGCACGCGGAGAGAGAGGATGATCCCGCCATATGTCATGGCCCGTACTTCCATGCCGTGAGAACTGGTCAACGTGTAGAGATCGACAGGTTGGCCGTCGGCAGTGCCAAAGGCTTCCTTCTTGACTGTTGCCTTCTTCGTTTCAGCGGATATCGGTATGAGGGCCAAGAAACAGACTAAGACGAGGAAGAACATCGCACAACAACGTTGTGAATGATTCATGGCGTGAAAAGTCATGGTGATGATTTGACGGGAGTTTCATGAAGCCAAGCTCCCGGCACGATTCAGATTACCTCAGCCATCGTTTGACCACAAAAGAAATTGCACCCTTGCGGGTCCCAGCGGCCGTGCGCCGAATGAAACGTTTGTTGTTACGGCGGCACTATCCCGTTAGAGCGGCATACTTCTCGCTATTCCCCACCGACAAGTAAAGCTTCCGCCGATGACGCCACGCGTCAGGGAGGCCAGAAGTGTCACCGGGTTGGCGAGGAGAAGCCGAAGAGGAGTATCAGATGGCGTCGATCAAGAGAAAGAAACAAAGGAAAGCAGCAGACAGCGCTCCGAAGCAGGGGCAAAACTGTGCGGTAATCAATCCTTTTGCTTTGGCCGAACTGGTGGCGGGACAAAAGATTCGATGGAGTGACGTACCGGACGTACCTCGAGTTCTGGAGCAATTGCTCGCTACTCCGTATGAAGAGTTGTTTGACCCCAAGTACGGCGGACCACTCTACATCGGGTTTCGCTTGGACGATAGATTGCGACTGGTCCGGCAGCGGTCACCGCTGCTGGACGTCGTTCCGCCGAAGGAAGGGAATGACGCACAGTCCGGCGGCGACTTCTCGCAGTACACGAATCTGAAGGAAGTACTTCAAAATGCAGACTTCGCCAAGCTACTGGACTGGCCAATCCTTTGCCTCGATCTTTCCCGGCTCTCGCAGATACAACTCTCTTTAAAGCTTCCAGAACCGTTGCGAACTCTGCAGCTGGGACGGGCCTTCTCGCTCGACATCGTAAAGGCGATCACTTTCGATCCCGATTTCGTGATTTCCGTGGACCTGGGATGGATTCCGCCGAACGGGCATTGGGCTACTGCAGGCACATTCTTCCACGAGACGGCTGAGTTTTTTGATCCAGTTCAGGGTGCTGTCGCTAACTGTTACTACATCGCTGCATTGTCGGCGATTGCATGGTCGACTCCATTTCGCATCGCACATCTGACCCGTGCGACGGGCGTCAACCAGGATCAGTTCAACGACATGATCTCGTTCTATAAGCCTGACCAGGGCGGCGTGATCGATCAGCAGATCCAGGTGAGTGAGGCCCTTCCTTTAACGATGAGTAACAACTTCATCTACTGCCGATCGAGTGAAGTTGGGGAAACGTGGCCTGCGGTTTATGAAAAGGCCTTCGCCAAATTGAAGACCGGAACGATGACCGACATGCCCGATATTACGCAGACGGCATGGGGAGATTGTGTCTATGCCACGGCGCAGTTGAACGGCGGTTCAAGGCACTACTACAACACGGCGGACTATAGCGCAGATGATCTCTGGACCATCCTGCGTTCCAACTGTCTCTCGTATCGCACCTTTAATCCGATGACAGCGTGGACTTATAGCTCGGGAGACGCCTCTCCCGATCATGTCGATTACAACTCGGCTCACATCGTTGGTTCGCACTGCTACACGGTTCTGGGATGGGCATATCGCGACTGCCAGCGCTGGATCGTGCTTCGCAATCCCTGGGGATCTTTCGAAGCTACGGCCAGCGTGCTCGACGCGACCATTTCTATGTATGACGTGAGCTGGTGGCGCCCCATCGCTCTTAAGGATACGGACGGCGTGTTCGCGATGGAAATCAGCGCGTTCAAGAAATATTTCGCCGGATTCGGAACTGCGTTTTAACGGCCGGAGGTGTGGCGCGGCGGTGAAGTTTGGATACCGCCGCGCCATCTCCTTGCTCCTGAAATTGTGGGCCTCATTTTCTTCGAAACAAGCCTGGGTCGTTGTCACTTCTTTCAACGTTGGGACTGATGGCCACCCGCGAGTCAAACAACATTCAGCAATTCAATAGGAGGTAACACCATGGCGACCCAGAAAGTCGCAGTGCAAGGAAAGCTCCCGAAGCTCAAACCCGAGGACGCGTCGCGTCTCGCGGTTTACGTCGTGCGAGGCTCCGAGATCCTCGCCCAAACCACAGTCGGTTCCGATGGCAGCTTCCGACTGCAAGTCTCTCGTGAACTGGCGAAAGCCGAAAGCAACACGCCACTCGAGGCGGTAGTCGGTCCCGATGGGATGTCGCGACATCTCTCACAGGTTCCAAAACTGCAGCGTCTCGCGATTGATCTCAAGGAATTGACTAAGGCGGACAATATCCATCTAGCCACCGAAAAATTGGCTATTAACACGGCGATCCTGGGCATCTGGTGGCGATGGTGCCGGCTCTACTGCGTGAGTGGGACTGTCGTCGGTTCAAATGGCTGCCCAGTTCCGGGCGCGCAGGTGACCGTCAACACGGTATCCAACATTTATGGTGGATACAGCGAAACGCCCCGCGTCACGGTGAATGCCGATGAGAATGGTTATTTCACAGCCTGTTTCAACTGGTGTACGTGCGGCATTTGCCGGTTCTGCTGGCCGTGCTGGCCGGATTGGTGGTACTGCTGGCCGTGGTGGTGGGAGCTGGACATTCTCCACATCATCGAGAACCTCGAGCGAATTCCCATTCAGATCGGCCCAGTCGGCCCCGGTCCTGTGGAAGGGATCCGAAGTCAGCTTTCCTTGCCACGTCCCGATGTAAAAGACCTGGTACGAGGACAGGCGTTTGCTTCAGCCCATCGCGCTGAGTTTGCGCCAGACGCCTCGCGCACGGAATTGATCAAGCGTAAGCTTGCGAATCCGGCACTCCGCGCGATCTTTCCCTGGTGGTGGTGGTGCTGTGACGATCCGAACATCACCTTCACCGTAAAACAGGGAGCGAACACGATTCTTGACGAGAATCCTGCCACGGAAACACGCTGGTGTTTCCCGAATAACAGCACCGTCGTTCTGGTGGGCAACAGCCAGACGGTGGCGCACTGCACCGATGATCCGCCACCTCTCAGCGGCTTTGCCTGGACGCGGGTCGGCATTATTCCCGTGGCAGATATTCACGCGGGCTATGCGGACAGCTTCGGCGGCACCACTGATCTGGCATTTACTGGAACACTCGACATCTATGGCGGATTTGCACCCGGCTCAGGTGTCTCGTATTACCAGGTAGAGGCGGCTCAGTGGTCAGGCGATCCTTCGCGAGGTGGGACTGCGCCATCGCCAGGATCGGGCTTACCCATATCTGCCGATCTCTACAACTACGTCTACATCTTCGACAGCGGTGGGAGTCTCGTGTTCAACGACTGGATCAAGATGGGTCCATTCACCGGAGGAGGAATTCCGAATCTTTACGCGACGCAAGAATCCCGCGCCACGGCACCGACGGGAACCGGACTTTCAGCGTTTCCGGCGGTCCCTGCTGGAGGGTTCTACTTGTGGGCGTATGAAGGACGCAAGGTCTATACGAGCTCCTCTGCCCTCATTGGCGGAAACCCAGTCGGTGCAACGGATCTGACAATGGTCGGATACGACTCGTCCTTTGTCCAGGTGACTCTCACGCCTGACGCGCCGGTAACACTCACAATTGACAATCAGCCGCTAACAACTGCTGTGATCAACAGCGTGCAAGCGTTCACGGCGGGCGGAGTGACTCCTCCGTTGACGGGGACGGTCGATTGTCCGGCCTACGACATCGGACCCGGAGGCTACGTCAAGGTTGACTTCACGGTTAGCGACGCGAACGGTCATCTGTATGCCTACGAGATGGATGCTGAGTACGGGCATGGGCATACGGATGTCGTGCCTCCTGCGCGGAACTACAGCCAGTCACCGGCATCGTTCCCTGCGGGATATGCAGCACCGCCAGATCACGTGCAGCGCTCGTTTGGCGGCGGAAATGAACTGCTGACCTACTACCCACCAGTGAGTTGCTGTTACGAGTTCCGGATTCGTGCAGGGAAACGAGTCACGGATGGCTACAGCGGGCCGGGATGGGGCGACTACGACTTTCAAACGATTTCGTTGAAAGTCTCGTAGCCGGGGTCGATATGCCGTTCTACTGGCTCGTTGTCGGC
>Ga0066903_100000866_pt1 | contig 20628 bp, 25 predicted proteins | sample PanSoiMetaGPlot1_FD_67491 | JGI IMG/M metagenome (GOLD analysis project Ga0066903, IMG submission 67491) | Tropical forest soil microbial communities from Panama analyzed to predict greenhouse gas emissions - Panama Soil - Plot 1 (version 2) | ecosystem: Environmental > Terrestrial > Soil >... | reverse complement strand
CGACGAGATTGACGCCGCCCATCGTCGTCCGAGGCTCGCGCAGCCCCGAGACGGCGGCGACGACCTCGCCCGCGCTTCGCCCGGCCGCCGCGTCGAACTCCAGGTACGCGTGCGACGACGTCCCCAACGCGAAGATCCCGCTCTGCGGCGTGTTCAAGAGCGCCATCGTCTCAGCTCGGGCCGCGAGGCGTAAAGTCGGGCTATGAAGATGGAGGATCAGGTGACTTTCGAGCGCGACATCCGTCCGCTCTTCCGCGACGGCGACGTCCGATCGATGTCCTTCGCCTTCGACCTCGGGTCGTACGACGACGTCCGGGCCAACGCCGAGGCGATCCACCAGCGGCTCGCGAACGGAACGATGCCCTGCGACAGCGCATGGCCGGCCGAGAACGTGGAGCGCTTCCAGGCCTGGGTCGACGGCGGCTTCGCTCCGTAGCTTCAATCTTTGTAGCTACTATGCCATCAGAACTACCTGAGGAGCGTGAACCGCACCGTGGAGAAATACCTGCTCATCCCGCTGGAAGAGACCGTCGTCTTCCCAGGCATGACAGTCACGCTGCCCGTGGACGTCGGCTCCGAGGCGCAGGTCCTTCTCGTGCCCCGCCACGAGAGCGTGTACGCAAAGGTCGGCACCGTCGCGGAGGTCGTCGAGACCGGCCGCCTGCCCGGCGGCGCCAACGTCGTCACCCTGACCGGCCTCCATCGCGCCCTGATCGGCGCAGCCGAGACCGGCACCGCCGGCCGGCTGTACGTCGAGGTCGAGGAGCGGCCCGACGAAGCGCCCGCACCGATCAGGACGCGTGAGCTGGAGACGGAGTACCGCGCGGTCGTCCAGGAGATCCTGGAGCTGCGCGACGCCGACCCGAGGATCGGCGAGTTCCTGCGCTCGGTCACCGAGCCAGGCGCGCTCGCCGACACGGCTGCCTACTCCCCCGACCTGACCTTCGAGCAGCGCGTCCGGCTGCTGGAGACCCTCGACGTCGTCGAGCGGCTCGAGCTGGCGATCTCGCTGCAGCGCGAGCGTCTCGCTGAGCTCCAGGTTCGGCGCCGCATTCGCGACGACGTCGAGTCCGGCGCACAGGCGCAGCAGCGCGAGTACTTCCTGCGCAAGCAGATGGACTCGATCCGCAAGGAGCTCGGTGAGGACGACGCGTCGGTCGTCGACGAGTACCGCAAGCAGATTGACGAGACCGACATGCCGGACGAGGTCCGCGAGCAGGCCGAGCGCGAGGTCGGCCGGCTCGAGCGCATGGGCGACGCGTCGGGCGAATCGTCGATGATCCGCACGTACCTCGACTGGCTCTTGGCCGTCCCATGGGGCAAAAAGTCCGACGAGCGGCTCGACCCCAAAATCGCCCGTGAGATCCTGGACAAGGACCACGCAGGGCTCGAGGACGTCAAGGAACGCATCGTCGAGTACCTCGCTGTGCGCAAGCTGCGCGAGGAGCGCGGAATCGCAGAGGACAAGCGCTCCGGCGCGATCCTGACGCTGATCGGCCCGCCCGGAACGGGCAAGACGTCGATCGGCGAGTCGATCGCGCGTGCGCTCAACCGTGAGTTCGTGCGCATGTCGCTCGGCGGCGTGCGCGACGAGGCCGAGATCCGCGGCCACCGCCGGACGTACATCGGCGCGTTGCCGGGCCGGCTCGTGCGTGCGCTGCGCGATGCGGGGACGATGAACCCGGTGATCATGCTCGACGAGGTCGACAAGGTCGGCGCCGACTGGCGCGGCGACCCGTCGGCGGCGTTGCTCGAGGTGCTCGACCCGGCGCAGAACCACTCGTTCCGCGACCACTACCTCGACGTCGAGCTGGACCTGTCGCAGGTGGTGTTCATCGCGACGGGGAACGTCGCCGAGACGATTCCCGGGCCGCTGCTCGACCGGATGGAGGTCATCCGCTTCGACGGCTACACGGTCGACGAGAAGGTCGCCATCGCGCGTGGCTATCTGTTCCCGCGCCAGCGCGAGCGCAACGGACTGCGCGAGGACGAGGTCGAGATCAGGGACGAGCTGATCCAGCAGGTCGTCACCGAGTACACGCGCGAGGCCGGCGTCCGCCAGCTCGAGCGCGAGCTCGGCAAGCTGCTGCGCAAGACGGCTACGCGCATCGCATCCGGCGATGCGGAGCCACCGATCGTGGTCGACGACACGCTCGTGCGCGACGCGCTCGGGCGCCAGCGGTTCTGGCAGGAGTCGGCGGAGCGCACGGCCGTGCCGGGTGTCTCCACCGGTCTCGCGGTGACCGGCACCGGCGGCGATGTCCTCTTCATCGAGGCGACGCGCATGGACGGTGACGAGCGTCTGACGCTGACCGGCCAGCTCGGCGACGTGATGAAGGAGTCGGCGCAGATCGCGCTCTCCTGGGTGCGGGCGCATGCCGACCAGCTCGATCTGCAGCCGGAGGACCTGCGTGGCTCGTTCCACGTGCACGTCCCGGCGGGCGCGATCCCGAAGGACGGCCCGAGCGCCGGCATCGCGATGACCACTGCGCTCGCGTCGCTCTTGACGCGCCGCCCCGTCAAGCACACGGTCGGAATGACCGGCGAGGTGACGCTGCAGGGCCGAGTCCTGCCGATCGGCGGGCTGAAGCAGAAGATCCTGGCGGCGCATGCCGCCGGGCTCACCGACGTGATCATCCCGGAGCGCAACCGCGCCGACCTCGACGACGTCCCTCACGACGTGCGCGAGGCGATGACCTTCCACCCCGTGCTGAGCGTCGACGAGGTGCTGGAGCTCGCGCTCGAGCCGACACCCGAGCATGCGCTGCACGCGGCGTAGACCCGTTCCCGAGGAGGTTCGCCGCGCGGCGAGCCTCCTCGAGCGGCGCTGGACGCTGTCGATCCTGTACGCGTCGGTCGACGGCGCGACGCGCTTCAACGAGTTCCGGGCCGCCCTCGGGCGCGTCCCGCCCGCCACGCTGACGGCGCGGCTGACGGAGCTCGTCGAGGCCGGCCTGCTCGAGCGGCGGGTGCTCGACACGCGCCCGCCGGCCGTCGAGTACCGGCTCACGCCGCGCGGCAAGCAGTTCGAGCCGGTCGTGCGCGAACTCGTGCGGTGCGCACGCTGACGCGTGGGCTCCTTCTGGCACACCGCTGACGAGGCGCCCGACCGGCCGGCAGATCCAGCCCAGCGTCGGGCGAACCTGCAACGCATCTCGTCGCTGTTCTCGCCGTACCGCACGCGGCTGAGCGGCGTGCTGCTGCTGATCGTCGTCTCCGCCGCGCTCGGCGTCCTGCCCGCCTTCCTGCTCAAGCGGGCACTGGAGGCGATCGGACGCAACGACACGACCGAGCTGTCGTTCGCGGCCGCCGGGATGATCGCGATCGCGATCGTGACCGGCGTGCTCGGCGTCGTCCAGACGCTCCTGTCCAACCAGGTCGGTCAGCGCGTGATGCACGACCTGCGTGCCAAGGTGTTCCGCCACCTGCAGCGGCTGTCGCTCGCGTTCTTCACGAACACGCGGACGGGTGAAGTGCAGTCGCGAATCCAGAACGACATCGGCGGCGTGCAGAACGTCGTCACGAACACGGCGACATCGATCACGTCGAACCTGACGACCGTCGTCGCGACGATGATCGGCATGCTGTTCCTGAGCTGGCAGCTGGCGCTGTTCGCCTTCGCGTTGATCCCGTTCTTCGCCGTCCTCACGCGGCGCGTCGGAAACCAGAGGCGGCGAATCGCCAAGACGACTCAGGAGACGCTGGCGGACATCTCCAGCGTCGTGCAGGAGTCGCTCTCGGTGTCGGGGATCCTGCTCGGCAAGACGATGGGCCGCGGCGACGACCTGGCCGACCGCTTCGAGTCCGACTCGCGGCGGCTCGCCGACCTCGAGGTGCGGCAGCGGATGGCCGGCCGCTGGGTGATGGCGTCGATCCAGACGAGCTTCGCCGTCATGCCGGCCGCCGTCTACTGGGTCGGCGGCCTGCTGATCGCGCACGGCTCGAATGCGCTGTCGATCGCGACGCTGGTGGCGTTCACGACGCTGCAGACACGGCTGTTTTTCCCGGTTGGCTCGCTGCTCGGCGTCGGCCTCGACGTCCAGACATCGCTGGCGCTCTTCGACCGCATCTTCGAGTACCTCGACGAGCCGATCGACATCGAGGAGAAGCCGGATGCGCTCGACGTCGCGCAGCCGGGCAACGTCGTCTTCGACGACGTGTGGTTCCGCTACACCGACGAGGAGTGGACGCTCCGCGACGTCTCCTTCACCGTGCCGGCCGGCACGACGACCGCGCTCGTCGGCGAGACCGGGTCCGGGAAGACGACGCTGGCGTACCTGACGGCGCGGCTCTACGACATCGACCGCGGCAGCGTCACGATCGACGGCGTCGACGTCCGCGACCTCAGCTTCCGCGCGCTCTCAGACCTCGTCGGCGTCGTCTCGCAGGAGACCTACCTCTTCCACGAGTCGGTCCGCGAGAACCTGCGCTTCGCCAAGCCCGACGCGACAGACGAGGAGATCGAGCGCGCGGCGCAGGCCGCGCGGATCCATCACGTGATCGCCGCGCTGCCCGACGGCTACGACACCGTGGTCGGCGAGCGCGGCTACCGGTTCTCCGGCGGCGAGAAGCAGCGAATCGCGATCGCGCGCACGATCCTGCGCAACCCGCCGATCCTCGTCCTCGACGAGGCGACGAGCTCACTCGACACGGAGACGGAGCGGCTCGTCCAGGAAGCGCTCGACCGGCTGTCCGAGGGGCGAACGACGATCGCGATCGCCCACCGGCTCTCGACCGTACGCGACGCCGACCAGATCATCGTGCTCGACCACGGACGCGTCGTCGAGCGCGGGACGCACGACCAGTTGATCGAGGCCGGCGGCCGGTACTCGGCGCTCGCCGCACGCGACGCCGAGCTGACGGCCGCCTGACCTAGTGGATGTGCAGGTTGGCGCCGAGCAGGATCAGCGGCCACAGCACGGTCGGTAACGCGCCTGTAGGAGGCCGAAGAGGCCGTACGCAAGCAGCCCGGCGGCGGTCAACGCCAGCACCCACTGTCCGTAGCCGACCCCGGCGAGGTGCGCCATCGCTCCGCCGAGGCTCACTACTTTCCCGGCGTTGTAGTCGACTGCCGCCTTCACCATGAACCACGCCACGACGCCGAGGACGAAGCCGAGCGAGATGAAACCGACCGTGCCGAACAGTCGAAGCAGACGCTCGGTTCCAGGGGTCAGCTCGCGCTGGTCGAGCGACTCCAGAAAGCGCCCGCTAGACCCCCAGTAGACGTTCACCGCTGCCACGATGGCGAACGCCACCCCGATAGCGCCGACGATCCGGGCGCCGGCCGGCCAGCCGAGAATGCCCGCCGCCGTGTGCTTCGGACTGCGGCCAACCCGCGCCCCGGCGAGGACGCGCACTGCCGCGACCGTCAGCAGCCCGTACAGGATCGCCTGGCCGAGATGAATCGCGCGCCGTCCGAGCCTGCCCGGGCTGTTGCCCACCGCCTCGGTCGAAGATCGCCTGCGCCAGGCGCCAGATCGAGTAGCAGCCGAACCCGATCGCGAGGAAGACGATGAGCACGCGCGTCCAGCCGCCGTCTGCGAGCACGACGAACGCGCCACGTGGATCGGTCAGATGCCCGTGGCTGCCGAACGCGAGCCCGAGTGCGAGCGCAGCGATGATGACGAAGCAGGTTCCCTGCGCCCCGAACCCGATTCGCCCGAGCCAGCCGACCCACGGGCTGCGGGCAGTCCGGCGCGCCGGACGGCGCCAGCAGGTCAAGGGCGACGTGAAGAAGAGCGGCAAGAAGCTGAAGGACGTCGCCAAGAAAATGTGACCACTGCAGCCGCCGAGGTGACGACCGGCGCGGTGGCCGAGCGAGCGGCCGGGGGCCATCCGGGCCGGCTGCGGTCGGCCATGGCTGCGGCAATGATCGGCGCCGCCGCCGCGGTCTTCACTTATCGCGTCCTGCGCTCGGGCAGCTAGACTGCCGACAGAAGCGGACCAGCCGGTCCGCTTCTGCTACTCTAAGCGGACTGATGAGTCCAGATACGTGAGAGAGAGAGGTCCGCTGCCTGATGAGCCGTAGAGAAACGAACCCGTGGGTCGTCCTCGTCCTGATCTGCATTGCGCAGTTCATGGTCATCCTCGACGCGACGATCGTGAACGTCGCCCTGCCGTCGATCCAGAAGGATCTGAACCTGTCCGAGGGCAATCTGCAGTGGATCGTCAACGCCTACACGCTCGTCTTCGGCGGCTTCCTCCTGCTCGGAGGCCGCGCCGGCGACCTCGTCGGCCGTAAGCGGGTCTTCCTCATCGGGCTCGTGATCTTCACGACGGCGTCGCTGCTCGACGGTCTGGCGTCGAGCGAAGCGATGCTGATCGGCGCCCGCGCACTGCAGGGGCTCGGCGCTGCGCTCGTCTCCCCCGCCGCACTGTCGATCATCTCGACCACATTTGCCGAAGGGCGGGAGCGTGCACGGGCCCTCGGCGTCTGGGCGGCGATCGCGATCGGCGGCTCCGCCGTCGGCCTCGTCCTCGGCGGCTTCCTCACGCAGTACCTCTCCTGGCCGTGGATCTTCTTCGTCAACGTCCCGGTCGGCATCGCCGCGTTCGTGCTCTCGCTGCGGCTCATCCCGGAGTCGCGCGACGAGCACGCCCACCGGAGCTACGACGTCGCCGGCGCCGTCACGGTCACTGGCGGGTTGATGTCCCTCGTGTACGCGATCGTCGGCGCCCAGTCGGCAGGGTGGGGCTCCGCGAAGACGATCGGGTTCTTCGTGCTCGCAGCTGTGCTGCTCGCGGCCTTCGTCCTGATCGAGCACCGCGCCAAGGCGCCGCTTGTCCGGCTCTCGATCTTCCGCATTCGCTCGCTGCTGACGGCGAACGTGACGATGTTCCTCGCCGCCTCCGCGATCTTCGCGATGTTCTTCTTCAACACGCTCTACCTGCAGCGCGTGCTCGGCTACCAGCCGCTGAAGGCCGGCCTGGCATTCCTGCCGTTCACGGCCGGGATCATGGTCTCGGCCGGGCTGGCGTCGGCATTGGCACCGCGCATCGGCGTCCGCCCGGTCGCCGCGGTCGGGATGCTGCTGACGGCCGGCGGGCTGTTACTGCTCACGCAGCTGCCGGTGCACGGCTCGTACGTCGCCGATGTCCTGCCGGCGATCCTGCTGTCGTCGCTCGGGATGGGCGCTGTGTTCATGCCGCTCACGCTCGTCGCGACGACCGGCCTGAGGAACGAGGACCAGGGTCTCGCCTCCGGCCTCTTCAACACGTCTCAGCAGATCGGCGGTGCGCTCGGGCTCGCTGTCCTGTCCACGATCGCGACGAGTAAGACGGCGTCCGCAGGCGGCACGCAAAATGAAGCCCTCGTGGTCGGTTTCCACTGGGCCTTCGCGGCCGGCGCCGTGATCATGATTACCGCGCTCGTCGTCCTGCTCTCGCTCCTGCGCAAGCGGGACGTCGAGCGGATCGAGCAGCAGGCTGCGTCCGACGAGCCCGTCGTGCTCGCAGCGTGATGGCGGTCCTCCGCGCAGACGCACAGCGGAACCTCGACCGCATCCTCGCGGCGGCCGCCGACGCGTATGCCGAGGTAGGGCCCGACGTGACGATGGATGAGATCGCACGCCGGGCCGGCGTCGGCCACGGCACCGTCTTCCGGCGCTTCCCGACGAAGGACGCGCTGCGTGCCGCGGTCATCTCGGTGCGCCTCGAAGAACTGCTCGCGCATTCGCGCGAGCTGCTCGAGCGGCCCGACCCCCGGGCTGCGCTCGAGGACTTCGTCTGGACGGCAGCAGAGGCGGTGCGGCGCGACCGTGCGCTCTTCGAGGGGATCGAGGAGTGCGCGGCCTTCGAGGAGGTGGCCGAGGCGAAGAAGGAACTGCACGACGTCGTCGACAAGCTGATTCGCCGGCTCCAGCGCTCGGGCGCCCTGCGGCGCGGCGTCGACTCGCGTGACGTCGGCGCACTGGTCGGCGCCGCGATCCAGGCGTCGATGCACGCCGAGCGGGAGGACGCGTGGCGCCGGTATGTTCAGATCATGCTCGACGGCCTGCGCGCATGACAGGCGGCTGCTCGTGTGGCGCGGTTCGCTACCGGCTGGCGTCGGAGCCGCTCTTCGTGCACTGCTGTCACTGCCTCAACTGCCAGCAGCAGACCGGCAGCGGATTCGTCATCAACATCCTGATCGAGGCCGACCGGGTGGAGCTGCTTGGAGAGGAGCCCCATGCGGTCTCCGTCCCGCGGAGCGGCGGGAAGAAGCAGAAGATCTGGCGCTGCCCGACGTGCCAGGTGGCCGTCTACAGCGAATACACGAGCCCGAGGGTGAGGTTCGTCCGCGCCGGCACGCTCGACGAGCCCTCGGCGGTGGCGCCGGACGTCCACATCTATACGCGCTCGAAGCTGCCCTGGGTCGCCCTGCCCGACGACGTGCCGGCGTTCGACGTCTACTACGACATGAAGAAGCTCTGGCCCGCCGAGAGCCTCAAGCGGATCGACGCGCTACGGGCGGCTGCTCGCCGGTGAGGATCGCCCAGGCCTTGTAGGCGATCCGGCGCGCCGCCAGGCTCGTGCAGATTGCGAGCCCGCCGTAGAGCGCTCGCCACTGCAGTTCCCTCCGCCGGCGCAGCTTGGGATCCGTCGTCGCCGACTCGACCAGGCTCTTCAGGTCGTCGGCAAGCGACCGAAGATCGTCGGCTACCGCTTCTCGTCGATCGGCCATTGCCTCTCCATTCCGCGTCCGGCTTCCGCGCAAACCGTGCTGCACGTAGCCTACGCCGCCTGATCACCGTCCACACACTCACCGACGGCGGCCAGACGGCCCCCGCCATCGCAAAGATGATCGCCGAGTTCGTCGAGCCGGCCGAGCACACGCTCGAGCTGGCGCTCTACGACGTGCGGCTCCACGACGACACCGCCGACGTCGTCCGCGACGCCCTCGTCGGCGCGCAGGACCGCGGTGTGCACGTCCGCCTGCTCTACAACCTCGATCACGAGGAGAAGCGGCCGCCGCTTCCGCCGCCGCCGAAGACCGAGCCGAGCCTGATCGAGTCCCTCCCGTTCGAGACGGCGGCCGTTCCCGGGTGGCCGGATCTCATGCACCACAAGTTCATGGTGCGCGACCGCAGCGCGATCTGGACCGGCTCGACGAACTGGACCGACGACGCGTGGACGCGCGAGGAGAACGTGATCGTGATCATGGAGTCGACCGGTGTCGCGATCCGGTTCCAGGAGGACTTCTCCCAGCTTTGGGGGAAGCGCGAGGTGCAGGCGTCCGGCAAGGTGCCGCCCGATCCGATTCGCGTCGGGGATGTCGACGTCCGGACCTGGTTCTCGCCGAAGCGGGGCGAACGGCTGGCGCACCGCATTGCGAACGCGATCGGAGACGCGGATCGCCGCGTCCGCATCGCGTCGCCGATCGTCACCTCCGGCCCGATCCTCGGGACACTGGCCGAGGTCGCCGCCGACAAGAAGGTCGACCTTGCCGGTGTTGTCGACGCGACGCAGATCGAGGAAGTCTTCGGCCAGTGGCGGATGAACGGCAACAACACGTGGAAGACTCCGTCGCTCATGTTCGTGCTGCAGAACGCGCCGTTCACAGGAAAGCGGTCGACGCCGTACGCGCCGGGCGCCGTCCACGACTACATGCACGCGAAGGTGTGCGTCTGCGACGACACGGTCTTCATCGGCAGCTTCAACCTCTCGCACTCCGGTGAGGAGAACGCCGAGAACGTGCTCGAGATCGAGGATGCAGCACTCGCGGAGCAGATGGCGTCGTTCGTCGACGCGATCCGCGCGAAGTATCCGCCGCTAGCGCTGGACGAGCTCGCGCGGGTTGGGTAGAGGCGTCAGGACCGGCTCGACGGTCGCGCGCAGGTGCTCGTAGTCGGGCGGAAGCGAGAGCCTCTCGCCCAGGTGCTCGAGCGGCTCGTCGACGGTGAAGCCGGGACCGACCGTCGCGATCTCGAACAGCACGCCGCTCGGCTCGCGGAAGTAGATCGACTTGAAGTAGAAGCGGTCGATGACCGGCGTCGGGTGTGCGCCGCTCCGTGCGACGCGCTTCTGCCAGGCCTCGTGCTGCTCCGGCGGCGATGCCCACGCGACGTGATGCACGGTGCCCCCGCCCGGGACGCCACTCTCTGCGGGCGGCTCGTCGTAGGCGTACCAGGAGCCGCGCTTGTCCCCGCGCACCTGCCAGACCGAATCCCCGTGCGGGTCGAAGGAAAGGACCTGCTCGAGGAACTCACGGCTCGGGCCGGGATCGGCGTAGGCGCGGACGCCGTCGAACCCCTGCAGCGCGAGCTCACGCGGGATCTCCGGGTGGTCGGCGATCAGCGGCTCGTCCGAGGTCTCGACGACGGAGAGCTCGAGGTCGAGGCCCTCGGGATCGCTGAAGCGGAGGCTGCCCTCGCTGCGGTCGACATGGACGCCCTCCGCGGCGAGGCGGTCGTTCCAGAACTCGATCGCGTCCTCGGAGGCGACTCTGAAGACGATCCGGTGCACCATCCCGCGCCCGGCGCGACCGGGACGCGCGTGCGGGTATTCGAAGAAGGTCAGGTCGCTGCCGGCGCTGCCCTTCTCGTCCGCGTAGAAGAGGTGGTAGACGGTCGGGTCGTCCTGGTTGACGGACTTCTTGACGAGCCGCAGGCCGAGCACGCGGACGTAGAAGTCGACGTTGCCGGGCGCGTCCCCTGTGATGCACGTGATGTGGTGGATGCCTTCGAAGCGCACCGCGCCACGGTAACAATCGGCTCATGAGTCTCGCCGCACGCATCCGGCCTGCCGCAGGGACGCCTGAGGGCGCGCTCGTGCTCTTCCACGGGCGCGGCGCCGACGAGCTCGACCTCTTCCCGCTGCTGGACGCCTTCGATCCGGAGCGGCGGCTGGTCGGCGCGACCCCGCGAGGGCCGTTGTCGGTGCCGCCCGGCGGCGCCCACTGGTACGTCCTCGGCGGGATCGGGACGCCCGAGGCGGAGACCTTCTTCACGAGCTACGCCGCGGCGTCCGAGTGGCTGGACGGCTTCGTCGCCGAGCAGGGGCTCGGGTTCGAGCGTGTCGTGCTGGGCGGGTTCTCACAGGGCGGCGTGATGACGTATTCGCTCGGGCTCGGCGCCGGGCGGCCGCGGCCGGCGGGGCTGATCGCGCTGAGCTCGTTCATCCCGAAGGTCGAAGGCTTCTCGCTGGATCTCTCGCAGCCGCTGCCGCCGGTCGCGATCGGCCACGGGACGCTCGACAACGTCATCGGCATCGAGTGGGGACGCCGCGCACGGGCGACGCTGGAGGCGGCAGGCGCAAACGTGCTCTACCGCGAGACACCGATGTTCCACCAGATCGACCCGAGCTTCGTTCCCGAGATCGCGGCGTGGCTTCCGGTCTAGACTCGCCCCCGTGAGCGAGTTCGAAATCCGGCCGCTCGATGCGTCGACGTGGGATGCCTACGCCCGTCTCCTCGAAAAGCACAACGGCGGGGGGTTCGGTTGCTGGTGCACCTGGTTCCACTCGCGGGAGGGTAGGCCCGAAGGCGAGGTCGGCCGCCCCTGGAAAGAGCGGCTCGTTCGCGAGGGGAACGCTCACGCGGCGCTCGTCTTCGACGGCGGCGACGCCGTGGCCTGGTGCCAGTACGGCACACCGGCCGAGCTTCCACGGATTCACCACCTGAAGAACTACGAGGCGACCCGCACGCGGGAACTTCCCGACTACAGGATCACGTGCATCTTCGTCGACCGGGACTACCGCCGGGAAGGCGTCGCCGGCGAGGCGCTCCGCGGTGCCGTCGACCTGATCGCGAAGGCAGGCGGCGGCGTTGTCGAGGGCTATCCGCAGGACACGCAGGGCAAGAAGATCTCGGCCACGTTTCTCTACAACACCACGCGCACCCTCTACGAGCGGACCGGCTTCACCTACGACCGTCCCAAGGGGAAGAACCACTGCGTGATGCGCCGAACGGTGAGGGCGAAGAGGCGCTAGGGCTGTTCCACCAGCGCGAGGAAGCGTTTCGTGCGCTCGTGTGAGGGGGCGGAGAAGAACTGATCCGGCGGCGCCTCCTCGATGATCTTCCCCTCGTCCATCATCAGGATCGAGCTCGCGACGTGATGCGCGAAGCGAAGCTCGTGCGAGACGACGACCATCGTCATCCCGTCCCGAGCCAGCCCCTCCATCACATCGAGCACCTCGCGCACGAGCTCGACGTCAAGCGCAGACGTCGGCTCGTCGAACAGCATCGCCTTCGGCCGCATCACCAGCGCCCGGGCGATCGCGACGCGCTGCTGCTGCCCGCCGGACAGCTCCTCCGGGTAGCTCGTGGCCTTGTCGGCGAGCCCGACGCGCGCGAGCAACTCCAGCGCCCGCGCACGCGCCTCCTGCTTCGGCAGCCGGCGGACGTCGCGCAGGGCCACCATCACGTTGCCGAGCGCCGACATGTTCTGGAACAGGTTGAAACGCTGGAAGACCATCCCGATCTCCGACCGGTGCGCAGCCAGTTCCTTCTCCTTCAGGCCGCTCACCAGCTCGCCCTCGAGGTAGACCTCGCCGGCGTCGACCGGCTCCAGCAACGCGAGTGCGCGCAAGAACGTCGACTTGCCCGACCCCGACGGGCCGATGACGACCTTGACCTCGCCGCGCCCCACCTCCAGCGACACACCCTGCAGCACGGGCAGACCGTCGTACGACTTGCGCACGCCCTCCGCGCGCAGGACGGTCTCCTTCATCTCGCGTCGTGCGCCGCGGCCGCAAGCCCGACGGTTGTCGAGCCACGCGACCGCGAACGGAAGGTGAACCGGCGCTCGAGCCGGCTCTGCAGGAACATCAGGATGCTTACGATCACGAGGTAGTAGACGAGCGCCGCGCCGTAGACCTCGCGGTAGCTGAAGCTGACCGACGCCTGCTCGTTCGCCGCCGTCAGGAGCTCGTGCACGGAGATCACCGACGCCAGCGAGGTCAGCTTCAGGAGCGTGATGAACTCGTTGCCGGTGGGCGGGATCACGATACGCACGGCCTGGGGAACGACCACGCGCCGCAGGATCTGCCACCGTCGCATGCCGAGAGCGCGTCCGGCGAGCTCCTGCCCGGGATCGACCGCGAGCAGCCCGGCCCGGATGATCTCCGCCATGTACGCGGCCTCGTTCAGCGACAGCGCGATGAAGGCCGCCAGGAACGGCGTGAACCAGTTGTGCGTGAACACGGTGAACTGCTGCGGGATCACGTCCCACACGATGATCAGCAGCAGCAGCGTCGGCGTCGCGCGGAAGAACCAGCTGTAGAGAAAGACGAGGAACCGCACCACGGGCCGGCGGCTTGCGCGGGCGAGCGCGAGCGGGAACCCGAGCAGGCAGGCAGCTCCCAGCGACGCGCACGTCAGCCCGATGGCGAGAAGTGCTCCTCTCCAGTACGGCTCGGAGCGGAGCACTTCCCAGAACAGATGGGTGTCGAAGCTCGCGACCACCCGTGTCGCGACCCTACTTCACATCACCGGCGGGGATCTGCTGCTTCGCCGCCAGCTTCTTCATCGTGCCGTTCTTCTTCAGCGTCTTGATCGCCGTCTTCAGCGCCGCGCCGAGCTTCTTGTCGGACGGGCGGTAGTAGATCCCGAACGTGTCCGTCTCGGGGAAGAGGTAGCCGATCGCCAGCTTCCCGGGGTGCTGGCTCTTCTGGTACGCGCCCTCCGTGTCCTGCGTGAGGACCGCGTCGGCGCGCCCGATCAGGATCTGCCCGATCGCGTCCGTGTCGCCCGGATAGCTCGTCAGGTTCATCTGCGGCTTCCCGGAGGACTTGAACTGGTCGTTCAGGCCGTTCAGGAACTGCTCGTACTTGGTCCCGGACTGGACGGCGACGTTCTTACCCGAGAGATCGTTCGGGGACTTGATGTGCTTCGGGTTCCCGCTCGCGACGACGAGCGCCCGATGCGACTTCATGTACGGCACGGCCGGGAACTTCGCCGTGCGGTCGGGTGTGACGAAGATTCCGCTGATCACCATGTTGCATCGCTTGGCGCCGAGCGCCGGCAGCAGCCCGTCGAACGAGCTGAACACGAAGTTGGCCTTCACCTTCCAGAGCTTCCCGATCGCGTTCGCCATGTCGATGTCGAACCCGACCGTCTTGCCAGAGGTCGTCTTCGATTCCATCGGCGGGAACGTGGGGTTGTCGCAGTACTTGAACGACCCCTTGACGGGAGCGACGCCGATCGCGCTGGCTTGATGACTCGCCCCGGCCGCACCGATCGCGATCAGGGAGACAGTCCCCAAGGCCAGCACGGAAAGTGCAGCCAGGATGAGCCTCATGCTTCCTCCTCTCGTCGCCTCGATTGGGCGAACTCGAATCAGTCAGGAAGCGATCTAGCCTAGCTTGAATAGTTGATGAAACAAAATACAACCCTCAGCCGACGCCGGCGAGCAGGAAGGCGCGCTGCTCCTTGAGCATCTCGCGCGCGATCACCAGGCGCTGGATCTGGTTCGTGCCCTCGTAGATCTGCGTGATCTTTGCGTCTCGCATCATCCGCTCCAGCGGATACTCGGAGATGTATCCGTAGCCGCCGAGCACCTGCACCGCGTCGGTCGTGACGTCCATCGCGACGTCGGTGCAGTAGAGCTTCGTCATCGCGGAGAGCTTCGTCAGCTCCGGCCCCCCGACCCCTTTGTCCACAGCGGACCCGAACTTGTAGAGGAGGCCGCGGGCGGCCTCGCACTTCGTCTCCATGTCGGCGAGCAGCGCAGCGACGAGCTGGTGCTCGCCGATCGGCTTGCCCATCGTCTCGCGTGTCTTCGCGTACTCGAGCGCGTAGTCGGTCGCGCCCTGCGCGATGCCCAGGCCTTGCGCGGCGATGCCCGGCCGCGACCGGTCGAGGATGCGCATGGCGATCCTGAAGCCCTCCCCCTCCTCGCCGAGCAGGTTGTCGGCAGGTACGCGCATGTCGTCGAAGGTCAGCTCGCCGGTGGTCGAGCCGCGAATGCCCATCTTCGGCTCGAGCCGCGCCACGTCGAAGCCCGGCGTCCCTGCCTCGACGACGAACGCAGAGATGCCGGCATGACCGCCCTCGGGATCGGTCTTCGCGAAGACCGTGTAGAGCTGGGCGACGCCGGCGTTCGTGATGAAGCGTTTCGAGCCGTTGAGGACATAGGCGTCGCCGTTGCGGCGCGCCGTCGTGCGCATCGCGGCCGAGTCGGAGCCCGAGCCGGACTCCGTCAGCGCGTACGCGCATAGCCACTCACCCGACGCCAGCCGCGGGAGATAGCGCCGTTTCTGCCCGTCGTCTCCCGCCAGCTTGAGCCCGAGCGAGCCGAGCTCCTGGACGGCGAGGATCAGGCCGCTCGTAGCGCAGACCTTCGAGACCTCCTCGATCGCCACGAGCGAGAGAAGCGTGCCGGTGCCGAGGCCGCCGTACTGCTCGTCGAAGTAGAGCCCGAAGATGTCGTTGTCGCGGAAGAGCTCGACGACGTCCCAGGGGAACTCGTGGCTCTCGTCGATCTCGGCCGCGCGCGACGCGATCCGCTCGCGCGCGAGCTGCCGGACCAGGTCTCGAAGCTCGCGCTGCTCCTCCGTCAGCGGCTCGTACGGCACGCCGCGAAGTCTATTTCTCGTCCGACGACGGCGAGCGCGCGCGGAGGCGAATCAGGTCGGCGGGACTTCGGCGAGCTCCGCATCGGCCATGCGGCATTGCTCAGGGAGAGCGTCGCTCTTGGCAAGGTCACGAATGGCGCGTTCCACCGTCAACTGATCCAGCCGCTCGACGAAGAGATCAGGTGCGAGTGAGTACGTCCCGCTCAAGTTCTCCCCGAGCTGCTGGTAGTCCGCCGTGGTCGTCTCGAAGAACTTGAAGGTCCAGACATTCAGTGCATAGAAGCGTCCGTCGCCAAGCTCCACGGCCACCTGGCAGAAGTCGTTCTCAGGGTCACCGCTGTCATCCGAGTCCACGGTCTCGAAGTCCAGCTGAACGTCGACGATTCGCGGCAACCTCCGAGACTACCCACTTGGGGAACGGGGCAAACCGTTAGTCGGACCTCGGCCAGTACGTGGCCAGCGCGGCCGCGACGATGAGCAGCAATAGGATCACGAACGTGTTCACGCTGATCACAACGCGCGAACGCCGGGAAAGGTTCCTCCTGAGGTGATCCTGGAGAACGGAGTCATCCGGACGATGGATCCGGCCCTCCCCGTCGCGCGCGCCCTGGCGATCGCGGCCGACCAGATCGCCGGCGGCGTGAGTACGCACGAGACCGCGCTCGCGAGCCCCGACCGGGTCGACCTCGGTGGACGCTGCGTCGTCCCCGGCTTCACCGACTCCCACGTCCACTTCCCGACCTGGTCGCTGGCGCAGCGGCAGGTGCGGCTGGAGGGCACGGCTACGCTCGACGAGGCGCTCGAGCGGGTCGCCGCCGCGGCGCGCGACGTCCGGCCGGGCGCCTGGCTGCGGGGGACCGGCTGGCGCAGCGGCGACTGGACGCCGCCGACGGAGCCGACGAAGGACCTGCTCGACCGGGTCACCGGCGACACACCGACCGCGCTGATGGCGCGGGACTACCACTCGCTCTGGCTCAACTCCGCCGCGCTCGCGCATGCGAACGGCGACCTCGAAGTCGAAGGCGGCGTGGTCGTGCGCGATCCGAACGGCGAGCCGACCGGGGTCCTGCGCGAGGAGTGTGCCTGGCACTTCCGCGACACGCACGTCCGGCCGACCGAGGACGAGATGGTCGAGGCCTCGCGAGCGGGAGTCCGGCTCGCCGTGTCGCGCGGCGTCACCTGCGTCCACGACAAGGATGGGTGGCTCGGCGCGCTCGGGGTCTGGCAACGCCTGCGCGACGAGGGCTCGCTCCATCTACGCGTTTGGCAGTCGATCCCGGCCGACCACGTCGAGCACGCGGCGGCGCTGCACCTCCACAGCGGCTTCGGCGACGACCTGATCCGAGTCGGCTACCTGAAGGCGTTCATGGACGGCACGCTCGGCTCACAGACGGCGCGGCTGCTCGACGGGTCCGGCGTGGAGATCACGAGCCGCGACGAGCTCATCGAGATCATCCGCGCCGGGGCGCGGGCCCGGCTGCCGGTCGCGGTCCACGCGATCGGCGATCTCGCGAACCGCGAAGCGCTCGACGCCTTCGAGCAGACGCGGGAGGAGTGGCGTGGGCTGCGTCCGCGCATCGAGCATGCGCAGCTCCTCGCCTGGGACGACGTCCCGCGCTTCGGCCAGCTCGGCATCGCCGCCTCCGTCCAGTTCAGCCACGCCCCGTCGGACGCGGAGATCGCCGACCGCCTGTGGGCCGGCATGACCGACCGCGCGTACGCGTATCGCTCTCTCTGGGACGCCGGCGCGCTCGTGGCGAACGGTTCGGACGCGCCGATCGAAGAGCTGGATCCTTGGGCCGGGGTCGTTGCGGCCGTGTCACGTGTCTGGCACCCGGAGCAGCGGTTGACGCTGGACGAGGCCCTTTTGGCCACGACCGTCAATCCCGCCTGGCTCGCAGGAGACGAGCATCGCCGCGGCAAGCTCGTCCCCGGCTACCTCGCCGACCTGGTCGTGCTCGACCGGGACCCGTATGAGGCCGACGACATCGCGGAGGTTCAGGTCGTCGCCACGATGCTCGGCGGGCGGTGGACTCACGGTGCGCCGCCGTGGAAGGATTGACGCAGGGTAGCTCCGAACCGAGAAACCGTCTCCCCACCGGATGCCGCAGCAGCATTTCCTACCGCGTGAACAGGTGATCTGGTCGTTCGGGCCCGACCTCCAGCCGGTGCTGGAGGTCGACCCGGGCGACACGGTCACCTTCCAGACGAACGACTGCTTCACCGGGCAGATCGAGAGCGAGGACGACCTCGTCACCTCGATCGACTTCGCGCGCGTGAACAGCGCCACCGGCCCGGTTGCAGTGCGCGGCGCCGACCCGGGCGACTCGCTGATCGCAGAGATCCTCGACGTGCGCCCGATCGAGTTCGGGTTCGCGTGCCTCATCCCGGGGTTCGGGCAGCTGATCGAACAGGTTGAGTCGCCGGTCACCCGGATGTTCCGTGTCGAGAACGGCTGGATCGAGATGAACGAGCGCGTGCGGTTCCCTGCGAGGCCGATGGTCGGCGTCGTCGGCGTCGCGACCGACGGCGACACGTTGACGAACGGCCTCGCCGGTCGTCACGGCGGCAACCTCGACGACCATCTGCACGGTAAGGGCGCGCGGATCTACTTCCCCGTCCGGCAGCCGGGTGGGCTGTTCGCCGTCGGCGACATGCACGCCTCGATGGGCGACGGTGAGATCTGCTTCACCGGTGTCGAGATCGCGGGTGAGGTCGACGTGCGCTTCGACCTGCTCAAGGGCAAGCAGGCGACTTGGCCGGTGACCGAGCTCGAAGACTCCTGGGTGCCGCACGCAACCGCCGACGACTATGACGAGGCGCTGAAGCTCTGCTCGGACGAGGCGGCGAAGCTGCTCGTCGACGAGTGGGGCTTCTCGATGGAAGACGCGTTCATCCTCCTGTCGGTCGCCTGCGACGCCGGCGTCGCGCAGGCGTGCAAGCCAGCGCCGCAGTTCGGGACGATTGCGCGCTTCGTCATTCCGAAGCTCGACGCGACGCCTCAGCCGTTTGCCTAGACGGGCTGGTCGCGCAGCAGGTGATTGACGACCAGAACGATGCCGAGGCCGATCAGCAGGTTCACGAGCGTCAGCCCGCCGCCCAGGACGATCTCACTTGTCATGGAAGCGATCATGGGCGCTGCCTGCGCCGCGCCGGGACCGCCGCCATCCGCGGCCGCACCGAACCTGGCTGCGGGGAACTACCAGCCCGGCGCAGGCCGCAATGCCGGCTTCGGCTCGACGGGATCGGCTTTCGGCTGCGGCGTCTCGCGGGTCGCACGCGCGATCAGCGCGATGATCCCTGCGAGCCACACGACGGTGCCGAGTGTCATGAGCCCTGCGATGAGGATGTCGTTGTCCATGGCTGCATCGTCGCCCGCAGCTCGCCGCTCGCCCAGCCGGTGAACCCCCGAATCGAACGGTGGAAAACCGCACCGCGACGGATGGGCCCGCGATCTATCGGGGGAGGGCGCGAGAAACGCCCTCCCCCGGTCGTGACTAGGGAGTGAGGGCGACGAGATCCGGAATGAGGTGCGCCGCATTGGGCGTACCCAGGCCGGTGACGGGGTCCCAGCCGGTGGTCGCCGGGAAGCCCGGCACCGACGGGTCGCCCTGGTTCGGATTGTTGGTTGCCACGTCGTAGAAGTCGGCCGCGTATTTGGCCGGGTTGCTGGCGATCGTGTAGAGCGCGTTGTTGATCGGCCCGAGCCCGTGGCCTTTCATCTGGGCGCCGATCGCTGCGAGGCCGGCCCACTGCGGAGTGGCGAGTGAGGTGCCGCCGATGTCGTACCAGCCCGTCGAGCACGGGTCATTGCCGCAGAGCAGGCCGCTCAGGCCGTCCGGTGGCAGCGTGATGTAGATGAGAGCACCGGTTCCTGCGCTCGCTTGGAAGGCGATGTCGGGCACGCCACGCGTGGCGCCGATCGGCGTACTGCCGGCCGGCAGCGTGTTCTGGAACGAGGGCTTCGCGAAGACATGGCTAAAGCCACCGCCCGAGAACGTCCAGGCCACCTCGCCCAGGTTATGGCCCGGGTTGAATGCATTGCTGCCGCACTTGGCACCCACCCCGAGCTTGAAGTAGGGCGTCCGCGGATCGTTGGTGCCGGCCAGCGGGTTCGTGCAGAGGTATGTGCCGCCGACACCGGTCACGAGCGGATCCGACGCAGGCCATGTGACCGTCGGGAAGGGAATGATGTTGTCGCCCTGTTTCAGCAGCGACTGCTTGGTGCCGTTGGCGGTACCGTTGTCGCCTGACCCGGCGAAGACGGTCACTCCATTCGCCGCCGCTGCGATGAAAGCGTCACGTAGGTTCAGCAGCGACGCGGTGCTTCCGAAGGCTTCCTCGGCAGAGGCGAAGCTCTGCGAGATCACCTGCGCCGAGCCGTTGTCGACCACGGTCTTCTCGGCCTTCATCATGTTTGGGAAACCCTGCACGCCGAAGGTCTCGGCGCCGGTCGTCGCCACGAGCAGGATGTTCGCGCCCGGGGCGATCGCATGTGCCGTTTCGACGTCGAGGGAAGTCTCGAGCGCCCAGGCCGACTTGTCCTGCAGCAAAGTCCCGTTGCCGGGCTGCCCATTGGTCGCCGGCGACCCATTCGGGTGGAAGACCTTGAAAGTCGGCATGCCTGCTGCACAGGTCACGCCCTCCTCGCCGCACATATGCGGCAACCCGAACGCGTTGTTGAACACGTGCAGGTCGTGGGCGATCGTGTCGCTTCCCCACGCGTCGACGATCGCGATCGTCTTCCCACGACCGTTCCAACCGCCCGCGTAGAGCGGGCCGACGTCGTAGGCCGATTGGATCGCCTGCGGTGTGAAGCAGGTTCGGCCTACCGACTCGCACTGCCCCTCGGTGGGCGGGACCGTGCTCCCGGAAACGAACTGGTAATCACTAAGCGTCGGGTGCGGCGCCGGCAGGGCTGCCGAAGTCACGCTCCCACCTGCCAATGACACGGCTACGAGAACAGCCGCCACAGCGACAGTCCCCACTAGCGCGCCGAAGAGGGCCTTACTCTTCACGCGAACCTCCTCTAATTCGGATGCTTCTCTCCCCGTGAGAGAGCGCGATCCTAACCGCGGCGGCTGCACTCGCGCCGTCAGAGGCGCGGCGCCGGCCCCTGCTCTAACGATCCGGGGG
>Ga0066903_100000865_pt1 | contig 20640 bp, 19 predicted proteins | sample PanSoiMetaGPlot1_FD_67491 | JGI IMG/M metagenome (GOLD analysis project Ga0066903, IMG submission 67491) | Tropical forest soil microbial communities from Panama analyzed to predict greenhouse gas emissions - Panama Soil - Plot 1 (version 2) | ecosystem: Environmental > Terrestrial > Soil >... | reverse complement strand
GCGGCGGACGTCGTCTATACACCTGCCGACCCCGACGTCACGCCACCGGTCGCACAGTCACAGCGGATTCCGCCGTGGCGCCCGACCTACCCCTCGGAAAAGCTGTCGGAATTCAGGGGCACGCTGGAGCTCTTGATCGATCAGTTCGGCTCGGTCGTTTCAGCGACGATGCCGAGCAGCACCCGGCCGGTGTACGACCAGCAGCTTTTGCGAGCGGCGCGGGAATGGAAGTTCACGCCAGCACGGAAAGACGGGATGCCAGTGCGCTACCTCAAGCTGATCGAAGTCCGGCTGAGACCTTCGTAGCCGGCTACTCTTTGCGAACCTTCGCCTCGACCTTGAGCGTGACATCGATGTCGGTCGACAGCGTCAACGCCACGGTGTCACCATCCTGGAGCGGCCGCTTCAGATCGAGCAGCAGCAGGTGCACGCCGCCCGGCGACATATCGACGCGGCCGTACGCCGGCACGGCGACAAACATCAATGGCTGCTCACGTGCGGCGCCGCTCTGCCCTGCGTCGCGCAGTTCCACTCGCCCCGCCGCGTCCGACGTCGCCGAGGTTACATAGACCTCGTACATCGTCGGGTTGTCGACGGTGACAAACGCCTGTGCTCGCGTCTCGCCAGCCGGCGGCAGCCTCACCCACCCGCCTGACGCCCCCACACGCTTCTCCTGGGCAGCCGTCGGCGCGAATGCGCAAACCACCATCGTCAAGGAAGCCGCCGCCACCGCGTACCGCGTCGCTGTCGCGCGCATGTCGTCCTCTCGGGTCAGGCCCTTCGGCCGTTGATCAGATCGTGCGGCTGTCGTACGCCCAGTGCAGCACCGCCTGCCGCTGGCGGCGCCGGCATTCGAGATCGCGCGGCTCGCAGTGTTTTCGGATCGCGGCCACATGCCGCGCGATGGCGCGCCAGCGCCGGATCTGCCGCGCATCGTCGGCCGAACGGCGGCCCATGTAGTAGCGGCAGTACCATTGGAACCAACCCCTTGGATCCTGCCTGTGGATCCACCCATTGCGCCGCCAGACCGCGAGCGACTGCGACGCGTTCACGCCGAAGTAGTTGAGCCCTGGGTCGCGACGCGCCGGGCTGAGCTCCGCACCGGCGAACCAGCGGGCCGGGTATTCGGCCTGACAATCGGTCATGTACTTGCCCCCGAAGACACCGAGCCGCAGCATCTGCGGCGGCGTCAGCTCCGGCCGGAAGTCGGAGGCGAAGCGGCGGCCGACCGGCTCGGTCCGGTAGTAGGTATAGCCGCGTTGCATGCGATCGTTGACGACGACTTTTCGTTTCATAAGGAAAGCAGGCGTTCCATTCTGATGTAGGATGGCGCGGTTGGATCTTGCCTCTTGCTGTGCAGCCTCTGGGCGTCGAGCCTCTCGCGACTCGCTCCTCCAAAGTTCAGCTTGGCCGAGACGATATCCACGCCGGCGTCTCTTCCTGACGTCCGGACAGGTCGCAAGCTGCGACAGAGGAGTTGGTGCGATGGGTCGAAGGTTGTACGTGGGAAATCTCCCCTACCAGACGGGCGAGGGCGAGCTCCAGGAGCTGTTCTCTCGGGCAGGCACCGTTGAAAACGTGAAGGTGATGCGGGACAACGCGACCGGGCGGGCGCGAGGCTTCGCGTTCGTCGAGATGAGCACCGACGAAGAAGCGCAGAAGGCGATCGCCGAGTTCCACGAGTATCAGCTCGGCGGCCGCGGGTTGACGGTCAACGAGGCCCGGCCGAAGCCGGCGGGCGGCGGCGGGTTCGGCGGCGGCGGCGGCGATCGCCAGCGGCGCCGCGAGCCGCGCTGGTAAGCAACACATTCCGGGCGGGGCGTGCTGCCCCGCCCGCGTTTCCGCATCGACTCCTAAGGCTTCGCAAACACCGCGTCGTCGATCTTCGGGTTGTTCTCGACCTTCGTGAACGTGATCGTGTAGGTCTGAACGACAGACGCTGCGCGAATCGTGAACGGAACCTTGAACCCGTCGACGTCCCGGTAATCCGAGAAATCCGTCGTCTGTTCTATCTCACCGCCAACCTGCGGGATGTCGACCTTCACCACGATTCTCGACTGCAGGTACGTCTCAGCATCGATGAAGAATCGGACGGGCGTGCGCGCCTGCGCGGCGGCCGGCGGCGTGACGACCAGGGCGTACGCGTCACGATCGCCGACCTTCTCGCGGCCTTTCAGCTCCACCGTGACACCTGCCTCCTTGTAGTTCAAGAGCGGCGACGGAAAGAGATTGGCCTTCATCAGCTCGAGCTGACTGCCGGTGACGTCGCGATTGCCCTGCATCGTGTCGATCACGAAGCCGGTGTTCCCGTCGAATCGCTGGTCGACGGTCATCGGACCTCCACCGAGCGACGTCAGGTCCACCTTGATCAGGCTGCGCGACTTGTTGGGACGCGCCGCCTGCGTTTCGACTGTGCCCCTCAGCTCGCCGACCGGCGTGGACAGGACAATCAGTCCGGTCATCTGTCGAGACGTCAGTTTCGCCAGCGCCGCCCGGCCGCCGAGCGCCGCCAGGTGTTTTTCAACAATCTCGTCGACTGTCTGGCCCGATGCCACGCGCCCGCACACCAGACACAGGAGGATCCCGAGAAGGCGGGTCATGTGAGACTTCATGTTGTCACCATACACGATCGCGACGGCGATCGCGGCCGATTTCAGAGGGACGGGCGGCCGGTCCGGTGCGGCAACCGGAGCGCGTCTGAAACCGGACCGAGGTGTGCGAGCTTCTCTGGATTGACGATCGATCGCACGGCGACGACCGACCCGCCCGCAATGTCGATCGCCAGCACACTGACCAGACCGCCGTCGGCGTCGAACACCTCGACGCCGGGCTGACCGTTGACGGCGACGATGCGAATTGGCAGGCCTCGCTCCTGCGCCTTCAGGAACAGGCCGTACACGAACTTCGCCACACGCTCGGGACCGTGAAGCGGTTCGCTCACCGCGATCACCTTCCCGCCGCCGTCGCCGTAGAAGGCCACATCCTCCGCGAGAAGCGCCACGAGATCGTCGAGCCGCCCGTGCTGGCACGCAGCGAAGAAACGCTCCGCCAGGCGGTCGCGCTCTTCGCGTGAGGCCTCGAACCGTGGCTTTCCCGCCTCGATGTGCCGTTTCGCACGGGTGAAGATCTGACGGCAGTTCGCCTCCGTCTTGTCCACAACCGCGGCGATGTCGCCGTACTCGTAGTCGAACACTTCGCGAAGCAGAAAGACGGCTCGTTCGACCGGCGACAGCGCATCGAGCACGAGGAGAAAGGCCATCGACAACGATTCGGCCATGCGCACGTCGCGCTCTGCGGCGGGTTCCCGCTCTTCAACGACAGGCTCGGGCAGCCAGACGCCGACGTACGACTCGCGCCGCACGCGTGCCGACCGCAGGTGGTCGATTGCCAGCCGCGTCGTCACGGCAGCCAGCCAGGCTTTCGGCGAGTCGACAGGGCTGCCCTCCTGTCGTGTTCGCTCCCAGCGGAGGAATGCTTCCTGGACGATGTCCTCCGCTTCGGCAACCTGGCCGAGCATCCGGTACGCGATGGAAAAGAGCAGCGGCCGGATCGACGTCGGGTCGACGAGGGGCTGCCCGGCTGATTGTGGGTCGGCCATCTCTACACGAGACGAAACACGCGGATCGATTGTGACACCGGACCCAAGCCCGAGCGCGGGAATCGCCGCTCGCGTACAATGACGGGCTCGTGATTAGTCCGGTCGCAGCCCGTCATACGTGGAGACGTCAGCTCCACGACTGGTTCTACGTCGGCTACGAAGAGCCCCACGCCCACAAGGCACACGCCGCGACGTGGTGGAAGGTGATGTGCCTGACGGGTGTCGATTACTTCTCGACGCTCGCTTATCAGCCGAGCATCGCGTTTCTTGCCGCGGGCACGCTGTCGCCAATTGCCACGCTCGTGCTCGTGCTGCTGACGCTCTTCGGCGCCCTGCCAATGTACGGCCGCGTGGCGGCGCTCAGTCCCCACGGGCAGGGCAGCATCCTCATCCTCGAAGAGTTGTTCCCGCGCTGGAAGGGCAAGGTCGTCGTGCTGTGCCTGCTCGGCTTTGCGGCCACTGACTTCGTGATCACCATTACGCTGTCGGCGGCGGACGCGACGGCGCACCTCATCGAGAACCCCCTGACGCCTCCGTGGCTCGATCATCCGATGGCGGTCACGCTGGGGCTGCTCGTCGTGCTCGGCGCGATCTTCCTCCGCGGATTCAGGGAAGCCATCCTCGTGGCCGTTTGCCTCGTCATCGTGTACCTGTCGCTCAACGTCGTCGTGGTGGTCAACGCCCTGAGCTACATCGCGGAGCATCCCGGGCTGGTAGCCAACTGGAAAGCGTCGCTCTTCACGCGGCACGGCAACCCCGCGATGATGGCGGCAATGGCGCTCCTGCTGTTCCCGAAGCTTGCACTGGGCCTCTCCGGGTTCGAAACCGGCGTCGCCGTCATGCCGCTCGTCGCGGGCGATGCGTCGGACACCGAGGAGCAACCGCTCGGGCGCATCCGCAACACCAAGAAACTGCTCGCAACGGCCGCGCTCATCATGAGCGCGATGCTCCTCGGCAGCAGCTTCGCGACAGCGGTCCTGATTCCACCGGAAATGTTCCAGCCGGGCGGTCCGGCTGACGGCCGGGCGCTCGCGTATCTTGCGCACGAGCGGTTCGGCGCGGTCTTCGGATCTATCTACGACGTCAGCACGATCGCGATTCTGTGGTTCGCAGGCGCCTCGGCGATGGCGGGCCTGCTCAACCTGGTGCCGCGCTACCTGCCACGCTACGGGATGGCGCCGGAATGGGCGCGTGCGAACCGGCCGCTGGTGGTCATCATCACCGGCATCACCGTCCTGGTCACGATCATCTTCGACGCGAACGTCGACGCGCAGGGCGGCGCCTACGCGACGGGGGTGCTGGTGCTCATGAGCTCCGCGGCGCTCGCCGTGGCCCTCACCGCATGGCGCCACAAGAGCAAGTGGCTGCCGTTCGGTTTGATCACGCTCATCTTCATCTACACGAGCGTGACCAACATGTTCGAGCGTCCGGAGGGCATCAAGATCGCGTCGATGTTCATCCTGACGATCGTCGTGATGTCGCTCGTCTCGCGCGCCCTGCGCTCCACTGAGCTGCGGGTGCACGGGATCGTCGCCGACGACCTGGCGACGCGCTTCATCGACGAGGCGCGCCACGGCGAGGCGATCCGGATCATCGCCAACAGGCCGGGCGACGGCTCGGTGCGCGAGTACGAGGACAAACAGCGTGAGGCGCGGCATTCGCATCACGTGCCGGGGGAGGACCCGGTGCTGTTTCTCGAGGTGCGCCTCGGCGACGCGTCGCAGTTCAGCGAGGTGCTGACAGTGACCGGCGTCGAGGTCGGCGGCTATCGGGTGCTGCGGTGCCAGAGCGCCGCCGTGCCCAACGCGATCGCGGCGTTGTTGCTGTACATCCGCGATCGCACGGGACTCATGCCCCACGTCTACTTCGGGTGGACTGAGGGGAACCCGATCACCTACCTGCTGAAGTTCCTGGCGTTCGGCGAAGGCGACACCGCGCCGGTCACACGCGAGGTGCTGCGCCAGGTCGAACACGATCCGCTGCGCCGCCCGCGCGTTCACGTCGGCTGAGCGAGGCAGAAACGGGGCCTTGGTGACATCGCAGGGCGCCGACGATGCGCGGGCCATGGAAACTGCCGGCCAGCGACTCGAGTTCTGGCGGCGCTTCGACGACCACATCCGACAGTTCCGCGCGCGCGAACCGCACTGCGATGTCGTCGTCAACCCATTCGAAGTGGGCTCATGGCGCGTCAAGTTCAGCGTGCAGCGCCCTGGCCTCATGGCAGCAACGGCAGCCGTCGGCGTCACCGATCACCCGGCGGCGACGAACGATTTTCTGATCGCCGCCACTCCCATGCTCACGATCGGCGACCGGATCGAATCCGGCTGGCGCGTGCTGATCCCGGTGCTCGTCGACGCCTCAACCGGCCACTTCGTGCTTCACGCGGATCACGGGCCGGTCGACGAGTCGCGGATGTGTGATTATTTCGGCGGCGTCGCCCGCGCCTTGCTGGACCGCTTGTAGCGGCGGCTCAGGCTCCACATGAGGGCGGGCGGCGTGATGACGGTCGTCACCATCACCACCACGACGATGGCCGAGAACATCGTCTGATCGAGAAGCGGTCCACCCGCGATGGCCGTCGACGCGCCGACGCCCGCAAAGATCAGCTGAACTTCCCCGCGAGGCACCATGCCAATCCCGATCGACAGGCGATCGATCGCCGGGCCGATCGGGCCGAGCGCGCACAGTTGTTTGCCGACGATCGCCGCAAGGGTCAGCGCGGCAGCGAGACCGATCGCACCAGGGCTGGCGAGCACGCGCACATCGGTGCGAGCGCCCATCACGACGAAGAACACCGGCACCAGAAACGACCCGATCGGCTCGACCAGTTCGTCGAGCATGCGTTCGCCGCGGTGGACGAAATCGCGAAAGTGGAGATCCTCGAGGACGAGGCCCGCCGCGAACGCGCCGACGAGCGGCGCCAGCCCGAAAAGGCCGGCCAGCCATGCGAACAGAAAACAGAACGCGAGGCCCACGGCCAGCAGCACGCCGCTCGCCTGCAGCCTGGAGGCCACTGTGAACAAGTGCGGCGTGAGGTAAAACCCAAGGACGAGCGATCCGACGAGGAAGCCGCCAGCCTTCAGCACGACGGCGGAGGCGGCCCCCAGCGACACCCGGCCACCGCTCTCGACAGCCCCCACGAGAGCCGTCATCGACGCGAGCGCGACCAGCCCCAGCACGTCGTCGACAATGGCGGCGCCGAGGACGATGCGCGCTTCGGTGGTGCGCGTCTGCCCGAGCTCGGTGAGCACACGCGCCGTGATGCCAACGCTCGTCGCCATCAGCGAGGCGCCGATGAACAGGTGCGTGTAGCTTCTCGCCGACGGGAGCAGCCACACGGCCATACCCCAGCCGAACAGGAACGATCCTGTCGTCCCGAGGAGCGCGGTCAGCACCGCTGAGAGGCCGACCTTTCGCATGTCGCGGATGGTGGTGGGAAGGCCGACGCGAAACAGCAGCAGGACGACGCCGAGCTGCGCGAGGAGCTCGACGCCTGGATCCGTCTTCAAGAAGTCGAGCGCGGAGAAGCCGATCAGCGGCAGATTGCCGATCAGCGCGCCCGCCAACAGCTCGCCGAGCACGGGCGGCTGCTTGAGGCGGGACGCGAGATGGCCCGCGACTTTCGCGGCCGGAAGAATGATGGCCAGCGACAAGAGGAGCGCCGATATCAACCCACCCCACCTGATCGGCGGCGAGTATGACAGCGTCGTGGTCCTTCAGCAACGTCACGAAGGGCGGTCATCTGCACAAAAGTGTTCGAGTATTTGGCTCGCTCGTCAAATTTGTAGGGCCAATGCCGGGCGGCGGCGGCGGGAGGCGCCATCCCCTGAGACAGCCGCCGCGCGGCCGCGCCGGCGGATGCGGCCGGCGACTGACATTTTCGGGGCAGTTCATCTCAGATTCGACATAATTGTCGACTGTCTCTCACTGCATATCGTGAGCGCGGCGCGCGACCCGGCGATTTCCCTCGGAAAATTCGCGATCGCGCCGGGGCCGCTCGCCGACGCCTCTGGCGTCCCTCTTGCTTTTGCAGCAGCCGAGCGGCAGCACGAACTCCATGCCGCGCGTGTTCCCGTCTGGAATCAGTCGGCTCCTGATCGGCGTACGGTTCGCCGCTGTGGGCTTCGTCTGTCTTTCGCATTCGCGGCGTTCGATGCGCGACTGCACGGAGGTGAAGGCAACGATGTACGCAATGAAACGCTCGTCCATGATGTGGGTTCTTGTCGCGACGATGATCGGCGGTGCCGCGGGCCGCGCGGCGGCGCAGGATCCGCAGCCCACCCCGCAGGAAGCCGCGGCGAAGCAAGACGCAGCCACGATGGGATTTTTCCGCAACACGGAATTTGGGGGGCTGGTCGACGGCTACTACGACTACTACTCCACGAAGCACAACGGCCTGTACCGCAACTTCGACGTGAACCACAACACGTTCACCGGCAACATGGCCGAGCTGTGGCTCGCCAAGACGCCGGCCGCGGACTCGCGTCTCGGGTACAAAGTCAAATTCAACTTCGGGCCGGCGGCGTCCAACATCCTGGCGTTCGCCGAGCCGAACAACCCGCTCGTCAACATCCAGGAGGCGTACGGCAGCTACCTGGCGCCCGCAGGCAAGGGACTTCAGATCGATTTCGGCAAGTTCGTCACCCCTGTCGGCGCCGAAGTGATCGAGGCCAAGGACAACTGGAACTACTCGCGATCGCTGCTGTTCGCGCTCGCGGAGCCGTACTACCACGCCGGCATTCGTCTGACCTATGCCGCCAACGACAAGGTGTCGCTGATGGGCGGCGTCGTCAACGGCTGGAACAACGCGACCCAGGACAACAACAGCGGCAAGACCGGCATGTTCGGGATTACCTACAAGCCGAACGCGGCCTTCAGCATCGTCGAGAACTACCTCGTCGGCCCCGAACAGAACGGGACCAACGACAACGTGCGCAACTTCTCGGACACCGTCGCCACCTACACGGTCAACCCGACGACGAGTGTCATGGCCAGCTACGACTGGGGCAAGGAAGGCAGCACGCAGTGGCAGGGCATCGCGGCCTATCTGAAGTACCAGGCGAACAAGTGGGTGGCGGTCGTACCGCGCTACGAGTACTTCAACGATGGGGACGCCTTTTCGACGGGCACCGCACAGCACCTCCAGGAATTCACGTTCACCTTCGAGGTGAAGGGCACCGACAACTTCATCTGGCGCGCGGAGTACCGGGGCGACTACTCCAACCACACCGTCTTCACGAACAGCGCGGGCACTGCCGGGACGGAGAAGAACCAGCATTCGATCAGCTTCGGGTTCCTGTATTCGTTCAGCACCAAGTCCTGACCTCCGGGTTCGGCAGTACGGCGTCCCGGTGTAAGGTATCGATTACCGCATGCCGGATATCGACACCGGGCGCTTCGACGCACCACGCCAGAAGACGCCGGCGAGCCTTCTCGACGAGGCTCGCCGGGAGCTCTCCGAGGAAATCCTCCGCGGCGACGGCGGCAGGCGCGCGCTGGCGCGCTACTCCGAGCGACTCGACGGCCTGATCGCCCAGCTCGTGGCAGCCGCGCCCGAGACTGCGGTGCCGGTGGCCCTCATCGGCATCGGCGGCTATGGCCGGCGCCAGCTCTGCCTCCATTCCGACATCGATCTCCTCATTCTGTTCGGCGGACCAATTGGCGACGCCGAAGAGCGGGTGCTGCGCGCCGTCCTGCATCCGCTCTGGGATCTCGGCCTCGTCGTCGGCCAGCAGGTGCGCGAGATCGGAGAATTCGCGTCGCTCGAAGTCGACAATCCCGAGTTCCTCATGGCGCTCGTGGACGCGCGCCTCGTCGCCGGGAATCCGGCGCTCTTCGCGCGGGTGCAGGACGCCATCCACGATCCGCTCACGCACGCGCACCTGCTGACCGCGCTCGAGAAGCTGATCGACGAGCGGCATGCCCAGTTCAACGCGACGCTTTACCAGCTCGAACCGGACGTGAAGGACGCGCCGGGCGCGCTGCGCGACCTGACCGCCACACGGTGGATTGCCGCGCTCAGCGATCCCTCGCTCCTCAAGCGCGGGATCGGCGATCCCACGCGACTCGCCGACGCCGAGGATTTCCTGCTGCGCGTCCGATCGGTGCTCCACTACGAGACCCGCCGGCACCACAACGTGCTGAACCACGCGCTGCAGGAGCGTGCGGCCGAAATCCTCGGCTATCCTGGTGTGCTGCCACAGCAACGGGTCGAGCGGCTGATGAGCGATTACTTCCGCCATGCGCGCGTCGTGATGCGATCGCTCGAGAGCGCACGACGGCTCGCGCCGGTTCCCGTCGGCCAGAACCTGGGCCGCATCAACAGCACGGTTCGCTTCATCGATCTGAAACAGGCGGCCATCCAGCCCGCCACCTGGCTGGCTGCGTTCCAGGCCGCCCTCGACGCCTCCGGCACAGTGGCCGATTCGGCGCTCGCGTGCATCCGGCAGCACGCCGATCAGTTCAAGGTCGAAGATTTCTTCCCGACGCCGGCGCACCGGGCCGCGCTGCTGCACTTTCTCAAACCGCAAGCGGGCTTGTACGCACGACTGTCGGAGATGCACGACTGCGGCCTGCTCGGACGCATGCTGCCGCCCTTCCAGGCCATTACCTGCCGCGTGGTCCGCGACTTCTACCACAAGTACACGGTCGACGAGCACACGCTGCTGACCATCCGGAACCTCGAACGCCTGTCGACGCGCGCCTCGGCCGATCGACACCGCTTCGCGAACCTCCTCGAAGATCTGGCGTCGCCCGAGCTGCTCGTGCTCGCCCTGATCTTCCACGACGTCGGCAAGTGGCGCGACACCGAGCACGCCACCGAGAGCGTGCGCATGGCCCGCGAGATGTTCGACCGGCTCGGTCTCGACGCGGACGCACGCGACGTCGTCGAATTCCTCATCGACAATCACCTGCTCATGTCGCAAGTCGCCTTCCGACGCGACACCGAGGATCCAGAAGTGGTGCGGCAGTTCGCGGAGGTCGTCGGGGTCGAGGAGCGGCTGAAGATGCTCTGCCTGATGACGCTCGCCGACATCGAGGCCGTCAGCCTCGAGACGCTGACGCCCTGGAAGGAAGAGCTCCTCTGGCGGCTGTACGTCGATACGTACAACCATCTGACGCTCGGCTACGGCGACGAGCTGATCGGGCCGACCCAGGCCGGCACGTCGGACCTGCTCGCGAGCCGGCCGGTGGATCTGACCAAGGAAGAGATCACGACGTTCCTCGAAGGCCTGCCCCGGCGGTATCTGCAGCTGTTTGATCGCGAAGCGATCTACCGCCACGTGCAGCTGTCACGAAACATCCACCCCGACGAGGTCCACCTGTGGCTCGAGCAGAAGGGCCCGGCATGGGAGCTGACGGTGGTGACGCTCGACAAGCCGTTCCTCTTCTCGAACATCTCGGGCGTCCTGTCGTCGTTCGGCATGGACATTCTGCGTGGCCATGCGATGACGAGCCCGCACGGCCTGGTGCTCGACGTCTTCCAGTTCACCGATGAGGAGCGGTTTCTGGCTCTCAATCCCGACGCGCGGGAGCGGATGTTTCAGGTCCTCGACGACGTGGTGTCGGGCCGGTCGACGGTCTCGGAGCGCCTGCGCGGGCGCGCCGAGAGCCTCTTTCACCGGCAGTCGCCGCGCTTCATGCCAGTCGTCCACTGCGACAACGACTCGTCGCGGCGCTACACGATTTTCGACATCATCGCCGACGACGCGCTCGGACTGCTGTACCGTATCAGCCGCGTCATCTCGCGGCACGGGTGCGATGTCGACCTCGTCCTGATCGCCACCGAAGGACAGAAAGCGATCGACGTCTTTCACATCACCAAAGCGGGCCACAAGCTGACGGAGCCCGAGCAACGCGAGCTGTTGGCACATCTGCAGCAGATGCTGGAGGGAGGCTATGAAATTGATTAAGAGTATCGTCCGCCCGAACAAGGTGGACGAGGTCAAGGACGCGCTCGAGAAACTGCAAATCTCGGGTATGACCGTGACCGAGGTGCGCGGGCACGGCAAGCAGAAGGGCCACACCGCGATCTACCGTGGCAAGGAATACAACGTCAGCCTGCTGCCCAAGATGAAGATAGAGGTCGTCGTCCCGGATGCGATCGCCGACGACGCCATCAAGGCGATTATCCAGGCGGCGCGGACGGGCGAGATCGGTGACGGACGCGTGTTCGTGCTGCCGGTCGAGACGACGTACCGGATCCGGACGGGCGAGCGCGACCTGTAAGCGGTATTACGACGCCGCTGTCTTGAAGCGGCGTTCACGCAGCACGTCGTCGAGCGGTGAGGTTCTCGATTGGTGGGCGTGATGATCGAGAAAATCGAGCACGCGGCGCCGGCAGGCGTAGTACTCGGGATGCGCGAGCACTGCAGCGCGGCGCCGCGGCCGCGGGAACGGCACCTGCAAGATCTCGCCGATCCCGGCCTCGGGGCCGTCCGTCATCAGCAGCAGGCGATCGCCGAGGTACAACGCCTCGTCGATGTCGTGCGTCACCATCACGACAGTGCGGCGGTGCTGCTCCCACACCTCGAGCAGCGTGTCCTGCAGCTCGAAGCGCGTCAGCGAGTCGAGCATCGAAAAGGGTTCGTCGAGCAGCAGAAAGCGCGGCTCCATCGATAACGCCCGGGCGATGGAGACGCACTGCTGGGTGCCGAGCGACAGCTCGGCGGGCAGACGATCTGCTGAATCGGGAATCCCCACGAGATCGAGATACACACGCGGATCGACGACGCGACGTGTTTCGTTCCATGCGGACCCGGTGGCGGAAGTCGCGAGGCGAACGTTCTCCGCCGCCGTGAGCCAGGGCAGCAGGCATGGCGACTGAAACACCAGCGCGCGCTCCGGTCCGGGTTCGGTGACCTCCGTGCCGTCGATCACAATCCCGCCAAAAGTCGCCCGATCGAGCCCGGCCAGCATGGAGAGCACGGTCGATTTTCCGCAGCCGGAGTGCCCGAGAATGCAGACGAACTCCCCGTCCCGAATCGTCGCGTTGACGTCCTTCACGGCGACGAAGGGACCAGCCGGCGTCTCGAATACCTTGGTCAGGCCGGTGATCTCGAGGGGCTCAATCATGGCTCGCTCACAGCATGGGTGTAGGTCAGCTCGCGCGTCCCGACCACGGGCAGCCGCGTCTCGGAAGCCGAAGAGGATGCATCCGCAGACGGCCGGCGACGATGCGACCGCTGCAGGCTTTCGCTGAGTGACGCCACGACGTGTCCGCGGACGCGCGCGGCCTGCTCGTCGTGCATCAGGTCGCCGGCGCTGCGCGGCCGTGGCAGCGCGACATCGACTGACGCGCCCAGCGTCGAAGCGGCGCCCACTGCATCGCCGCACGGCATCATCGGCACGATCCGATCCGAGAGCAGCAGCGCTTCTTCGACACTATTCGTGATCATGACGGTGGTGACGGGCCGTTCTGCGACCGAACACAGCCGCGCCAGCTCCTGCTGGAGCGCCTCGCGGGTGAGCGCGTCGAGCGCGCCGAACGGCTCGTCGAGAAACAGCAGCTGCGGTTCGATCGCGAATGCGCGAGCAATGGCCACCCGCTGCCGCATGCCGCCGGACAGCTGGCCGGGGCGGCGGGTGAGCGCGGCGCCGAGCCCGACGGCCTCGAGGTGACGGCGCGCCTGCGCCAGTTGATCGCCGCGCGTCCAGTCGGGAAACGCGGCGCCGACGGCAAGGCGTACGTTCTCGAGCGCCGAGAACCACGGCAGCAGCGAGTAGTTCTGAAAAACGATGGCGGCGCTCGAGCGCACGCCGGTCACTGGTCGGCCGTCGACGACCACTTCGCCCGCGTCGGGCCGCATGAGGCCCGCGACGATCTTCAGCAGCGTCGATTTGCCGCAGCCCATCATGCCGACGATCGACACGAATTCGCCCTGCTCCACCGACAGCGTGACGCGCTCGAGCACGGCCCTCGACTGCGCGCCGGTTCGAAATGCTTTGAAAACGTCGCGGATGTCGATGAATGCCATCGTTTATGTGGTGACCCGGCTCGCGAACGCCAGCTTCGTTTCGGCGAGGCCCATCAGGCGATCGAGCACGAACCCGACGACGCCGATGGTGAGGATGGCCAGGAGAATGTGTGCATAAATCAGACTGTTGTATTCCTGCCAGAGGAAGCCGCCGACGCCGGGCGTGCCCGTCAGCATTTCGCTGGCGACGATCACGAGCCAGGCGATGCCCAGGCTGAGCCGATACCCGGTGAATAAGTACGGCAAAGTGGCCGGCAGGACAATCTTGCGAAAGGTCGTCAGCCGCGAAAGCCGCAGCACCTTGGCGACATTCCAGTAATCCTGCGGAATCGCCTTGACGCCTGCCGCCGCGTTGATCACGGTGGGCCACATCGAACAGACCGCGATGGCGAACAGCGCGGCCGGCTCGGATTTGCGGAACAGCACGAGCCCGAGCGGCAGCCACGCCAGGGGCGAAATCGGCCGCATCACCTGGATGATGGGATCGAACATCCGGTGCAGCGTCCGCGAGAGCCCGAGCAGCAGGCCGAGCGGCGTTCCGATGAGGGCGCCCAGGAGAAATCCCTTGCCCACGCGAAACAGGCTGTAGTAGGCCAGCAGCGCGATGCCCTGGTCCATCTCGCCGCGCTTTTCGAGCGGCTGCAGCAGATAGATCTTGCTCTCCTGCCAGGTCTTGATCGGCGACGGCAGGTCCGGCACGTACTGACTGGTAATCGCCCAGACAATGGCGGCCATCACGATGCCGGTGGCCGGCAGCAGGATACCGATCGCTCCTTTGATGCGCATCGACTCGCTCTGCTCCTTTACGAGGCCACGCTGTTGATCGAGTACGCGAGCGCCTGCTTCTCGAGATCGCCCCCCGCGTCGAACGTCACGCCGTCGAACAAGGTGAACGTCTGGACGTCCGCGACCTTCCTGTTCACGCCGAATTCCTTCATGGCCTCTGTATAAAGGTCGGGACGCATGACGCGCTTCGCCACGCCCTGGTAATCGGGTGCGCCCTTCACCATGCCCCACCGGCGGAACTGCGTCAGCCACCACTTCGCAAAGGCCGGCTGTGGGTAGTTGCAATCGCGTTCGGAGAAGATCATGTAGAACTTGTCCTGCTCCTTGCGGCCGTCGCCGTAGTCGTAGTTCCCGAGCAGACGCTGCAGAATCACATCCGTCGGGCAGTTGATGTACGTGGGACGCGCCACGATCTCCGCTGCCCTGGCGCGGTTCTCGAGCCTGTCGAGATGCACGCTCGCCAGGTGAAGCGCCTTCAGCACCGCCTTCACCGCCTTCGGATTCTTCATCGCGAATTCTTCGGTGAACGCACATACCTTCTCGGGATGGTCGCGCCACATCTGCTGTGTGGTGATCGCGGTGAATCCGATGCCGTCGAGGATGGCACGGTTGTTCCACGGCTCGCCGACGCAGAAGCCGTCCATCTTGTCGACCTTCATGTTCGCCACCATCTGCGCCGGGGGGATGGTGATGAGATTCACGTCCTTGTCCGGATGGATGCCGCCCGAGGCAAGCCAGTAGCGCGTCCACATGGCGTGCGTCCCGGGCGGGAACGTCATCGCGAACGTGAGCGGCTCGCCCGAGGCCTTGGCCTTGTCCACCGCCGGCTTGAGGGCCTGCGGCGTGCGAATGCCCGCTTGCTTCAGCTTGTTGTTCAGCGTGATCGCCTGGCCGTTGCGGTTGAGGAGCCAGGGAATGACCATCGGCTTCACCGGTGAGCCGGCGAGTCCCATGGTCGACGCCAGCGGCATGCCGATGAGCATGTGCGTCGCGTGGTTCTCGCCGATCGACAGCTTGTCGCGAATCACCGCCCACGAGGCTTCCTTCGAGATCGTCGACGCGATGCCGAACTGCTTGAAGTACCCGAGCTCGTGTGCCATCACGATCGGCGAGCAGTCGGTGAGCGCGATGATGCCGAAGCGCATCGCGGCCACTTCCGGCGAGTCGTCTGCGTACGCTCCGCCCACCCATCCGCCCGGCAGTCCCGCCATGAGGGTGGCCAGGCCGCTGCCCGTCGCCGCGGCCGTCTTCAGAAACGAACGTCGTCCGATTCTCTTCATCGACATCCTCGGCAGACCTCCGGGTCCGCACCGTTTTGCCGACCTAAAGTCGGCATTACTTTTCGGCAAGGAACACGTAGGTGACCATCACGTACGGCAGCGTGTATTTCGCGCCGGGGCTCACCTGCTTCAGAAAGTCAGACGGAAACACCTTCGCCAGCCCCGCGGCGAGCTGCACCTGCGGCACGAGCGCTTTCGTGACCTGCAGATCGAGCTCCTGCCCGACGTGGCTGCCGACCACACCGCTCGGGACGCGGAACGTGGCCGCTCCGTTTGCCGCGTAGAGCGCGTCGTGCGTGTCGGCAAGCCACCAGCTGTGATAACTGGCCGATGCGGGCCAGCCCTTGTGCGGCGTGAACTCGACGATCGAGCGCACGTCGTGGATGTTGCGCCAGCCGATCTGATCAGACAGGCCGATCTTGTCGTGACCCGTCGGATACAGCTGATCGAACGTGTGCCGGCGGCCGTCCGTCGGATTGTCATCGCCGCTCGCGAAGTTGTATTCCTCGGCTACTCGCACCTTCCACCTGCCGCCGAGCGTGTTGCCGAGGATCCAGTGGCCGGCCCACGCGCTCACGCTGTCAGACGCGAGCGAGCCGGTCTGCATCGCCATCTCGGTGCCGTAGTCGAAGGCGGCCGGCAGCTTGCCCACCCAGCGCGCGCCGATCGTCGCGAGCTTCAGGTTTCCCGAGTCACCGTGCTCGCCCTTCAGGTTCTCGTCACCCTTCCAGAAGAAATAAGGTTCGACCGTGCTCTTCGGTATCAACGTGGTGGACGATCCGTATGCGCCGAAGAAGCGGTTGCCGGCGCCGCTCTTGTCGAACTCGCCGTCCTGAATGCGGACGACGGACGATCCGAACACGTCCACGCGGAACGGTTTGGTCTTCAGCGTCGCTCGGACACCGTCGAAGCTGCGTGCCGCATTCACCCAGTTGAGGTGGCCGACGAGCCGCTGCTCGCCGAATACCAGTTCCTGCCTGCCCGCGCGGACCGTGATGAGTCCCTTCTGGGTGTCGCCGATGTCCGCATAGCCCTGGCGCAGATCGAAGACGTCTCGAAACGGCGGGCCTGTCGTGCCGACGTCCTTGTTCTGCGCGCGGGCATCCTGGAGCTGCATCTGAAACGCGAGAATGGGGCTCGCCTTGGCGCTGATGTCAAAGCGGAAGCGACTCTGCCAATACAGATCGTCGCGGTTCTCCGTGAATCCGATGCTCGTCGGTCCCTCCATCCGGTCGCGGAACTCGCCGCGGACGCGCAGCCACTGCGGCAGGACCTCATTCAGGCGGTTCGGCAGCGGCGGCTCCGACCTGGACGGCGGCTGAGCCGGGGGCGGCGCAATCGCTTGCGGGGCCGCAGCGGCCGATGAAGGTGCCGCCGCCGGAGCGGCGGCAGTCTGCGGTGAACCCGGTGACGCCGTACCGGCATCAACCTGCTGCGCCACGACCCCGCGCGCGAGCCCGAGACATCCGAGAATCGAAAGAGACACGATCGTTCGACACCGCGCCCGAGATCGGCGGCCCTTGTAGCCGTCAGCCATGTGTGTCCTCCCGCGCGCGCTTGGGACGTTTGTCGAGCAAGAGGCGGACCAGCGGATCGCGGCGCGGGTCGTGGTGAGACGCAGAGAATTGCTAAGGATTTCGACGCGACAGGATCGTCGACGGTCCTGACCGATCAGACACCGTTGTCTGACAATCTGGTCCCACGACAGCAATGTCGGGCCCAACTACGAGACGCCGGCCGGCCATCTTCAGGGATGCGAGCACTGAACGGCCGCCGCGGAACGATATTGTTCGAACAGCCGATCGGCGACAAATGTGTGGGGATTCGAGCAGCCGATCTATCGCCCGGTGAGTTCGAGGTAGTCCGCGAGCGCCAGGACCATCGGGCCCATTTTGGGATGCGCGGGCTGGACGTGAGGAATCACTCCTACGGATCGGAGCGCCGACGCGCACACCGGCCCGACCGCCGCGACGATCACCTGGCGATTGAGAGCCTCGACCAGCGCAGGTACGCGTCCTCTGCGCTCTGCGATCGCAAACAGGTGGCGGACCTGAATCTGACTCGTGAACGCAATCGCATCCACACGGGCGCCGACGAGATCGTCCACCAGGCGCTCGAGCCCACCGACCTCGTCGGGCAGCTGCCATTCGTAGAGGCACAAATCCTCGACGTCGGCATTCCGGGCTTTCAGCGCATCGCCGACTGCGTCGTTCCGTTCGCCATAGTGCAGCAGGCCAATGCGCTTGCCGGCAACGGCCATCGGCAGCAGCGCCGCCAGGAGCTCCGTCGCCGTATGCGGCTCGGGCGCGCTCACGCGCACCGGCACATCATGCCGCTTCAAGACGGCCGCTGGCTTCGGACCTCGACAAACCGTCGTCGTGTTGCGCAGCGCGGCGAGCACCTCGTCGAGCCGGCCGTCGCGCTCGGCTTCGCGCAGCAATGCCGTGACACCGACGCCCGTCATCAGCACGACGTAGTCGAAGCGCCGCGCGCACAACTGCTCGATGAACGCAGATGCCTCGGGCGGATGAGTGAGGGGGACTTCGCGCACTGCGGGCACGGTATACGGTGTGCCGCCGGCGCGTTCGACCAGCGACGCCAGCTCGTTGCTCATCCGCGCTTCGAGCAGCGCCACCCGCGCGCCGTTAAGGGACGCCACTGGCGGTCCTGGACGAGCGGCCACGGGTCATCACCCGATCATCTTAGCGGTCAGGCGGCTTCATCGCCCAGCAGCCCTCGAACCAGCCCGCGATAACAGAAGACTCCAGATCGCTGCAGGGCGGGCGCACCCCATCGCGTCGTCCATTGCGCGCCGAGTTCCAACAGGACGATTGTGGCGACGAGCGACAGTATGGCAACGCCGGCCAGTCCGGCCGAGTAGCTCCCGGTGACGTCCCTGGCCGCGCCAAGCATCGACGGCAGGAAGAAGCCGCCGAGCCCGCCCGCCGCGCCGACGATGCCCGTCACGATCCCCATGCGATAGGTGAACCGCTGCGGAACGAGTTGAAAGACGGCGCCGTTTCCCATGCCGAGAAGTCCCAGCGTGACGAAGAGCAGCGGCACAACCACGCTCAGGGGCGGCAACGTCGCAACCACGCTCAGACAGAGCACCACCCCGCACAGCAAGGCCAGAAGCAGCCGAAAGCCGCCGACACGATCCGCAAGCCATCCGCCGAGCGGGCGCAGCAAGCTGCCGCTGATGACAACGAGCGTGGTGAAGTCGCCGGCGGTGACGCGTGACACCCGGTACTGTTCGTTGAAGAAGGTCGTCAGGAAGCTGGTAAAGCCGATGAATCCGCCGAACGTGACGCCATAGAGAAGCGAAAACCACAGCGTGTCAGCCTCGCGCAGCACGGCCGCATAGTCGCGCCACGTCGACCTCGCCGTACGGCGCGGGCTGTCGACCGCGCACGAGGCAAACACGACTGTCACGGCGAGAATCGGGACGACCGCGAGGCCGAACGTATTGGCCCACCCGTAGCGTTCCGCCAGCCGCGGCGCCAGGAGCGTCGCCATCAACGATCCGGAATTGCCGGCTCCGACGATCCCCATCGCGAGGCCCTGGTATTCGGGCGGATACCACCCACTGGCCAGCGGCAGCGCGACCGCGAAACTGGCGCCGGCGATGCCGAGAAAAAATCCGAGCACAAACAGGTGCCATTCAGAAGATGCCGCCGTGCAGCCGGCGGCGAGCGTCAACAGCGTCAGCCCCAGCCCGATCAATCCGACGACACGACCGCCGAATCGATCGGCCAGCACCCCGAGCACGGGCCGGAACAGCGATCCGCCGAGCAGCGGCACCGCGACGAGCAGTCCCTGGCGTGTCGCGCTCAGCCCGAATGCCTGCCGCAGAAACGGCGCCAACGGCCCCAGCAGGACCCACACCATGAAGCTCGCATCGAAGTACAACAACGACGCGACGAGCGTCGGCGTATGACCGCTCTTCAGGAAGCTCGCCCGTTGGATCATGCCGCCTGCCCCTCGTCTTCGGTCGAGACCCGGGACGGCATCTGGATGGTGACAATGCCTCCTTCAACGTGCACCGGAAACGTTCGGACACAAGCGGCGTGATCGGCGGGGCGCTCGACCTGGCCCGTCTGGAGGTTCACCTTCCAGGTGTGCAACGGGCAGACGACCGACTGACCTGTCACGATGCCATCGCACAACGGCCCGCCCTGATGGGGGCACCGGTTCTCGACGGCGAGAAATCGATCACCGAGATTGAAGATTGCGATCTCGTGTGCGCCAATCCGCACGGCTCGTCCTTCGCGCGACGGTACGTTGCTGGCGGCGGTGACACGAATCCAACGGGTCTGGTCGCTCATGACAGCACGCTCTCAATGGGCTGCAGGGGAATGAACTGCGTGGGGTTGACCGGCGAACGGCCTTCCTGCCAGGCATCGCGCGCGGCGGCCTTCGATTTTCGAAGGCGGTCGAGCAGCCCGCGCCGCACCGGCTCGGTCGCGTACACGGTGTCCTTCCGCACTTTGTCGATCCCGAGACGTTCGACGAAGTCGTACGTTCGCTCGAGGTAGTTCGCGTGCTCGCGGTAGTACTGAAAGAAGAGCTCCGAGGCTTCGAGCGCCTGCTCCGTCGTCTCGACGGTGACGAGGAGGTCGGCTTTCCGCACGCTCTTGCCCGCCGCGCCTCCGACGACGACCTGCCACCCGCCTTCCTGCCCGACGAGCCCGATGTCCTTCACGGTCGCCTCGGCGCAGTTGCGCGGGCAGCCGACACTCGCCATCTTCACCTTGTGCGGCGTGTAGAGATGCTCGAAGCGCCGTTCCATTTCGATGCCGGCGGACGTCGAATCCTGCGTGCCGAACCGGCAGAAGTCGGTGCCGACACACGTCTTCACCATGCGCACGCCTTTGGTGTAGGCCTGCCCCGACGGCATGCCGAGGTCGGCCCAGACGTGCGGCAAATCTTCTTTCCTGACGCCGAGCAGGTCGATCCGCTGGCTGCCCGTGATCTTCACCATCGGCACGCGGTACTTTTC
>Ga0066903_100000864_pt1 | contig 20656 bp, 19 predicted proteins | sample PanSoiMetaGPlot1_FD_67491 | JGI IMG/M metagenome (GOLD analysis project Ga0066903, IMG submission 67491) | Tropical forest soil microbial communities from Panama analyzed to predict greenhouse gas emissions - Panama Soil - Plot 1 (version 2) | ecosystem: Environmental > Terrestrial > Soil >... | reverse complement strand
TGCGCCCGTAGCTCAGCCGGATAGAGCAACGGATTTCTAATCCGTGGGTCGGGTGTTCGAGTCACCCCGGGCGCGTTTCCTGCAAAGCGTGAGAGGCGAAATCTGACACGTGATTGGTGAGATTAAGAACCTCTCATTTCTAACTAATCACTTCTCACTTTGCGCGAAACGCCGCTCGTACTCGAGCAGCCATTTCTTCCGCCACAAGCCGCCTCCGTAACCGCAAAGCGTTCCATCGGCGCGAATGACGCGATGACACGGAATGATGATGCAAATCATGTTTGTGCCATTCGCACGACCAACCGCGCGCCGCGCGTTTTCGTCTCCGAGCCGTTTCGCCATCCAGGAATACGAGCGTGTTTCGCCAACTGGGATTGACCGCAAAATTTCCCAAGCGCGAAGCTGAAACGGCGAGCCGACGGGCGCCAGCGGGATTTCAAATTCCAGCTTTTTGCCAGAAAAATAATCAGCGAGCTGTTGCCGCGTTGCAGTGAGGTATCGATGCTCACCCGGAACAATATTCGTTCGCAATCGATTTCGTAGGATCGATAATTCGCGCTCGGTCGCGCGCCGATCGATAAACTCCAGCAAACGCAACCCTTCGTCGTCAGCGACGGCGATCATGGCTCCCAGCGGTGTATCGATCCGCTGAGCAAACAGCGGAGCACGTGTTCTGGCGGTGGTCGGCGGTTTGCCAAAAATCTTTGTGAACGCTTCACGAAAACCGCTCTCCGATTCAAAGCCGCTTTCGCTCCGCACTTGATCCACGCGGCTGCCGTTCCGCACTTCACTGAGCGCAACGCCCATCCGGCGGGCGCGATGATAAGCTTGAAAAGTCATTCCATAATGGCGTTTGAATTGTCGCCGGGCGGTGGACGGATCGATCGAGAGCGCTGCTAGCTCCTTGTCGGTCAGCCGGCCGCCCGGCGCGCTCTCGACTTCAGCACGCAGGCGCTCGATCAGTTTCGGGGGACGCGCACCTGGATCGAGTGGATGGCAACGCAAACAGGGCCGATAACCACTCCCCAACGCATCGCTCGGCGTTGCAAAAAAATCGACATTCTCGCGAGCCGGTTTTCTTGCCGTGCAGGTAGGCCGGCAGAAAATTCCCGTGGTGCGCACGCCGATGTAGAAAATTCCTTCAAAACTTGGGTCGCGGTTTACCAACGCGCGATACATCATTTCCGGCGGCGGAAGTAGCTCCAATGTTTTCATTTGCGCTCAACTCCAAATGTGTAGCAGCCTCGAGTCACGCTGCGTGCCTGGACGAACTTAGTCTCGGGATTTTTAAGCAGCTTTTCAATCACGGCTTCCGGTTCGCTTCCGTTCGCAATCACAGCGTCGATCATGTTATAATCTGCATCGTAAGCGCGAAAGACGCGACCGGTTCGAAAATCCGGTGGATATTCGTGAATGGCGTCATAACGCTCACACGGCTCGGCGTGCACGAAGATCGGGCCCGTCTCTGAATACGGACAGCCGGGGGGAACTGAAGCATACGTGAAAAGAATTACTCGCTCACCGGGATTTGCCCAACGCAAGCAGTGTCTGCACGGATAAGAATTGGGTGAATTGGCTGTCAGCATAACATGATCGCCTGGGCCAGTCGCAGCAGCACGACGCGCACCTTGTGCGACTTCGGTCGCTAGTGGAACAATTCGAAAGTTAAAAGTTTTCATGAGTCCAGCCTAGACTCGATGACCGGTGCCGTGCATCCGCGAAATTCAGGCAGTGAATTCTACGCCGGTCATGTCTTCTGACACTAGAGCGATTCGGACACGATCTTTGCCACGTTGGCCAACACCGTGTCGCGTTCGTTCACCGGCGCTGAAGAGCCGATGGTGTAAATGGCGACCAAAATCGGGGCCCGATCTGGCGGACGCAGGATGGCAACATCGTTGGTAGCTCCGTTGCCGCACCGGCCAGTCTTGTCGCCGACCTTCCATATCGCTGGCACACCAGCTCGAATCATTGATGCGCCCGTTGTGTTCCCTTGCAGCCAATCTTCAAGCTGCTGACGAGACGATTGAGATAGCGCATCGCCCGTCAGAAGGCGCAACAAGTCGGCTTGCATCGAGGCCGGTGTCGTTGAATCGCGATCGTCGCCTGTAATTGCGCTATTCAATTCCGGCTCCTTTCGATCCAATCGAGTCACTTGGTCGCCGAGAGAACGTGCGAAATTCGTTAGGCCAACCGGGCCCCCGATCGCGTCCAACAGAAGATTGCCCGCAGTGTTGTCGCTCTGCTCGATCGCAGCCTGGCATAATGCGCCCAGTCTCATACCGCCCTCTTTCAAGTGCTCTTTCGCGACCGGTGCGTATTCCAGGATGTCCTTCTCTCCATACGGCACAAAACGATCCAGCCGTTCCTGTTTCCGATCGACGCGTTGAAGGATCGCGGCCGCTGCCAGCAACTTAAACGTGCTGCACATTGGAAACCGTTCGGTAGGCCGATACTCAAGGCGTTTGCTGCTGCCCGTGTCGAGAGCAGCAACACCGATTCGACCGCCACTGTGCGCCTCGATCGATGCGATGCGGTCTGCAACATCGTCTGCGAGGAGTGCGCTGGTTACCGCGAGCAACGCTACGCAAACGAAAGTTCTCACCATCGATGAAACGCAGGATGGTCTTCTTTCACTGCGACAAAAATTCCGCGGCAGGTGGCGCAAACTTTTGCTCCAGCGCTCAGCGTTCCCTCAACCGTCGCGCGATCATCCGTTAAATCGACAACTCTGGCGGACAGAAAGACCGAATCGCTCGTCGGAGTTGGCCGCAGCATTTTGATCGAATATTCAGCAGTGACAGTGCATGGCGGGCGATCCTGTTTCCCGCGCTTCATCAAATGATACGCCGCTGTCCAGTTGCAATGGCAATCGAGCAACGTGCCGATGACGCCGCCATTCAGGACTCCCTCAAACGCCTCGTATTTTTTCTCTGGTTTCCATTCTGCGACGACTTCGCCGTTGTTAGGGAAACTTCGAATATGCAACCCATCCGGGTTCGCGGGGCCACAACCCCAGCAAACGTTGTTCGGAGCGTACTTTTCCTGAAGTGATTGCGCTCTTTTCATTACGGCGGCGCTCTATGAGGGCTGAGAAATAGTAACCTCGGCGCTCACAGACCGCCGCTACAGTTTGAAGTGCTACGCGCCGTCGCCGCTGGACGCGCCCGGATAAGGACGCATTTTTGGTCCGGTGTAGAGTGAGCGCGGCCGGATCAAGCGGTTGTGATCGTGTTGCTCGGTCACGTGCGCGCACCAGCCGGCTACGCGGGATGCGGCGAACAGAGGCGTGTTCAATTCCGGCGGAAATCCAAGCATCCAAAACACTGGCGCGGCGTAAAGATCGACATTCGCGCAAAGATGTTTCTCGCGGTCCATCACTTCTTCGAGCTTCTCGCAAATTGGAACCCATTGTTCCTTGCCCGTGCGCTTGCCCAGCTCACGTCCGATCTCGCGCATCACCGGCACGCGTGAATCGCCTTTTTTGTAAACGCGATGACCGAAACCCATGATTTTTTCTTTGCTCTCCAGTTTTTTCATCAGCCAAGCTTCCGCGCGATCCGGCGTGCCAATTTCTTCAAGCATCTTCATTGATTCCTCATTGGCGCCGCCGTGCAACGGTCCTTTGAGTGTCGCCACCGCAGAGGTAACCGCGGCGTAGATTCCCGCCAGCGTTGAAGCCGTCACGCGCGCTGCAAAGGTGGAGGCATTGAATTCGTGGTCCGCGTACAAGTTGAAAATCGTATCCAACATCCGGATCTGCCAATCCTGCGGAACTTTGCCCTCCAGCTTGTAAAAGAAATTGCCGGCCTGTGTGAGGTCCGGCCTTTCCGGCAGCGGCTCCTCCCCGTGCGAGATGCGCCAGCCGTCAGTGATTAAAGTCGAAACACGGGCGATCAACCGGATGGACTTACGGATGTTGGCGTCATGCGAGTTGTCGCTGAGATCCTTGTCGAACGCGCTGAGCATCGACACGCCGGTGCGCAGCATGTCCATCGGATGAGTCGCGGCAGGCAGAAGCCGCAGCATTTCAGTCACCGGACCGGGCAACACACGCTGCGCGGCAATTTGTTGTGTGAACTCAACCAGCTGTTTCCCGTTTGGCAACTCGCCGTTGAGCAGCAAGTAAGCGACTTCCTCAAAACTCGCCTTCTGCGCCATTTCATGAATGTCGTAACCCCGATACATCAACCCAGCGTTGGGATCGACCCAGCAGATCGCCGTTTCACCGGCGATTACCCCCGCCAGCCCGGGGCTGTACTCTGCTTTCGTTTCAGTAGCCATTGGTTCTCTGTACTTGCGAATCGCAATCGTTCAACTCGCCGGACTTAACGAGTTAAACGCTTTACCGCACCGACTGCCAGGTCCCGGCGTTTGGATCGTAATCAAGCAAGTCGTAAAGCTCCTGACGCGTTTGCATCTTGTCGATCCAATCGGATTGCGTGCCGGCTTTCTTTAGGGTCGCAAGAAACATTTCACTCGCTTTCATCGAAACGCGAAACGCGCTCTGCGGAAAAATCACCATCCGGTAGCCGAAGTCTGCGAGCTGTTCCAAGGTTAATAGCGGGCTTCTTCCAAACTCAGTCATGTTCGCGAGCAACGGGATATCAATTTCCTTTGCAAAATCACGAAACTCCTCGGCGCCTTCCAATGCCTCCGGAAAAATCGCATCGGCGCCGGCGGCAAGATACTCACCCGCTCGTTCGATCGCGCGATCGAAACCTTCCACCGCGCGCGCATCTGTCCGCGCGATGATCATGAAATTCGGGTCCCGGCGCGACGCAACCGCCGCTTTGATTCTGCCGACCATCTCCGCGATATCGACCAGCGATTTGCCCGCCAGATGACCACACCTCTTCGGAAACTCCTGGTCTTCGATGTGGCAACCGGCAAGATCTGCCGTTTCCAATTCACGAATCGTCCGCGCGACATTTCCTGCACCGCCAAAACCCGTGTCCGCATCGACGATCGCTGGAATCTTGACGGCTTTCGCAATGTAACCGGCCAACTGTGCCACCTCCGTTAACGTCAGCAGACCAATGTCGGGAACACCGGCGGTCGCGTTCGCCATTCCCGCTCCGCTAATGTAGACGGCGTGGAACCCGGCGTGCTCTACCTGCCGCGCCATCACTGCGTTCGCCACTCCGGGCAGCATGATGGCGCGCTCTGCGATCAGTTCCCGGAACCTCTTGCTCTTGCTCATTCTCGTGCTCCCACTCGCCAGAAATGACGAAGCACGAATGACGAATGACAAACCAATGACGAAGCACGAATGACGAAAACTAAGACGCGCTTCCCTTTTAGAACATTCGTCATTCGATCATTCCTTCGATATTCGACATTCGTCATTCGTAATTCTGACCGCCTGCATTAATTCATCGACGTTTTTCGCCTCATCGAGCTTCCACACAATGTCGATAATCTTCCGGGCGCGATCAGTGCGGAGAATCGGGTCAACCAGAACGTTAAACTTCTCTTCCACCTGGGAATCCTTCAGCGGATTCTTCGCGTGGCCCTTTGGATAATCGACTCGCCTGGTCAATCGTCGGCCATCGAGAAGATCAACGTGCACAATGTTGGCGACCGCGTCGGGATACAACGCGCTCAACTCCGCGTTGCGTTGCACCTTCACATTCTCCAAAAACTTCCAGACCTCGGGATCTTTGAAACGCTCCGGTTCGAATTGTTTATCGGTGACTTCGCCGTCAAGCAACGCGATGGCCGTAATGTATGGCAGACTGTGATCGGCCGTCTCGCGCGTCTTCGGTTTCCATTTTGCCGGTTCGCTGCCGATGATATCGACGGCTGCATCGTGACTCTCGATCGTCATCGCGCGCACGGTCGCCGGGTCGCCGATTTCCTCTCGCAGCAAAAGTGCCGCTTCGATTGCACTCTGACTATGATATTCGGCCGGCCAGAATTTGATGCTGGTGCGCAGAATCATTGACGCCGGGCCCTCGCCGGTCTGGCCAAAAGGGACAGCGAATTTTTCCGCTACGTTGCCCAACGAAACGCCGAGCTGTTTTTCAAATCCCATTTGGCCTTCAAAAATCGGCCCCGGCCCGGTCATCCCGGCGCCGGCCAGGAGTGCCGAAAACACTCCGTGACGCGCCGCATTTGCGAAGGCCACGCCTTTCCAATGCGATAACTCGCCTACACGCGCCTGCCGCATCGCCGCGCCTGCAACTCCGGCAATGTTCACCGCGTGTCGCGTGTTCTTCGGATCGAGCTTCATCAACTGCGCGGACGCAAGTGCCGTAGAGAACGCCCCGTAGGTCACGTGATCCCATCCGCGCGCGCGAATGCTGGCGGCGTCGCAGAACCGACATTGCACTTCATAAGCAAGCGCGATTGCTGTGATTAATTCGCGTCCCGTTGCGCCGACGCTGTCCGCCACAGCTAGCGCAGCGGCAATATTGTCACTGGGATGCGCCGGCTCCTTCGAGAGATAAGTGTCGTTATAATCAAAATAGCGAATGCAACAGCCATTCGCGAACGCCGCCCAGTCCGGAGGCGCTTTGTGAATCGTCCCGATGATCGTCGAACCTCGCTTCGCCGAAAAATCCGAACCAACCTTCCGCGCAATTGCGCACGGCTGTTCCTTCCATGCTCCCAGCGCGCAGCCTAAGGAATCAATGACGCGCCGTTTCACTTCGTGCACGACATTTTTGGAAAGATCCTCAAATCGTAGCGCACACGCGTAATCAGCAAGTTGATGAGCAAGCGTTTTCTTCATGAAGACCGAAATTTCAATCTGCCGATGAATATCGGTTCAGCAAGCGCTCCGCCTGCCCCTTTATTCTCTGTTCAGCAACCGAAGCGGTTGCCCTACAATTAAAGAACGCGCACAATCTTCGCGTGAGCGAGTTTCAATTCGGCGGCGAATTTGTCTGGCATCCATCGCCCGAGCTGATTGCGCAATCGAATCTCCAGCAATTCATCGATAAACATCGGCTCCGTTCCTACGACCAGTTGATGCGAAGGTCGACAACCGACATCGCCTGGTTTTGGGACGCGGTGCTGCATGATCTCGATATCCAGTTTTACAAAACCTATTCGCAAATTGTCGATCTGAGGGAGGGCAAACCATGGGCCCATTGGTGTGTGGGCGGCGAAATGAACATCGTCCACAATCTACTCGACAAATATGCCGACACGCATATCGACCGGAAGCTCGCCATCAAATCCGAAATCGAAGACGGCACGACGCGCGAGCTCACCTACAAAGAATTGCGTGATCAAGTCGATCGCCTGGCGAACGCGCTGCGCAGCCTCGGGCTCGGCAAAGGCGATGCCATTGGTGTTTTCATGCCGATGGTTCCGGAAATCGTAGTCGCGATGCTCGCGAGCATTAAGATCGGCGGGATTTTCCTGCCGCTGTTTTCTGGCTTCGGCACAGCGGCAATCGTGTCGCGATTAAAGGACGCACAGGCCAAAGCGCTGTTCACCGCGGCTGGAACTTATCGCCGCGGAAAGTTTTGCCCGATGAAACCAATGGCCGATGAAGCCGCTGAGCAAATTCCAACGCTGAAGCATCTGGTCGTTCCCAACCAAGCCGGCGAATGGCTCGTCGAAGATCTCAGCCCTGATGGCGGACCCCCGACAACTTTGCCCGGGCCTTTCGATGAAGCGCCGACTGAACACACGTCGGCTGAAGACCCGATGATGATCATCTACACCTCAGGCACGACGGGAAAACCAAAAGGCGCAGTGCATACGCATTGCGGCTTTCCGATCAAATCGGCGCAGGATATGTGGCACGGGCTCGATCTGCACTCCGACGAGACTCTGTTCTGGATGACGGACATGGGCTGGATGATGGGGCCATGGGAAGTCTTCGGCACGCTTCTGCTGGGAGCGACGATGATGCTTTATGACGGGGCGCCAGATTTCCCAGGGCCGGACCGTGTCTGGTCATTGGTGAATCGACACAAAGTGACGGCGCTCGGTGTTTCGCCAACGTTGATCCGCGCGCTGCGGTCCCGCAGTGCCGGGAGCGATGAAATCGTGCGCCAACATGATCTTTCGTCATTGCGGAAATTCGCTTCGACTGGCGAACCGTGGAATCCGGAGCCGTGGATGTGGCTGTTTCAAAATGTAGGACGCAGCAAGCTTCCGATCATCAATTACTCGGGGGGCACCGAAATCTCCGGTGGCATTCTCATGGGAAATGTGCTTACACCAATGAAGCCGTGCGCATTTTCCGGACCGCTGCCTGGAATGGCGGCGGATGTTGTTGATGAAAATGGAAAATCTGTGCGCGGACAAGTGGGCGAACTGGTGATCCGCGAGCCGTGGATCGGAATGACACGCGGCTTTTGGCAAGATCCTCAGCGTTACATCGAAACTTACTGGTCGCGTTTCCCGGACGTGTGGGTGCACGGCGATTGGGCTGCGGTCGATAAAGACGGACTCTGGTACATTCTTGGTCGCTCCGACGACACAATTAAAATCGCCGGCAAACGCGTCGGGCCGGCCGAAGTGGAGTCAGTCCTCGTTGCGCACGCGCAAGTGAGCGAAGCGGCGGCAATCGGCGTCCCCGATTCGATCAAGGGCGAAGCGCTGGTTTGCTTTTGCGTATTAAAGAAAGGCGCAGATGGCGACGTCGCGCTCGCAGCCGAATTGATACAAACCGTCGGGCGAGACCTCGGCAAAGCGCTCGCGCCGCGCAAAGTGATTTTTGTTGGCGACATACCAAAAACCCGAAACGCGAAAGTGATGCGCCGCGTTTTGCGCGCCGCCTATCTTGGTGAAAAACTCGGCGACACATCTGCCTTGGAAAACCCGGCGTCGCTCGATGAAATCAAGCGCCCGGCCGCAAATCCCCACTGAATTGTGGCTCTCTCACACCAGCGGCGCATTCAACACGTCGTATGGAAGAGGCCGCCGACGTGCTCATTCTCCGCGAGTTTGTTGTAAAGCTCTGCGGCTTCTTTGGTCGGCAAAACGTGCACAGTGATTTGCCGTTGCTTTAGAAAATCTAGCGTCTCCCGCGGAACGCGAAGGCACTCGGCCATTCCACGCGAGAGCACGACCACCGTGGCGCCGTTGTCCAGCAGTTCCCGCACATCGGCAATCTGAATTCCGGGAGTGTGACCGGTTCCTGTCTCGCGCCAGTTCCATTCACGCGAACCGCCTGGGAAAAGCTTTGCATCTTTGTACGGTTCGGCTTCGCCCTCGACCTCGAGCCGGCCCCACGAAACACGCGTGATTCGCGGCGAACGATTGCTGCTCTCAATTGCTGTTGTCATTCTGAGCGAAGCGAAGAATCTCGGATCATTATAACCGGTCACGAACAAAATGGACCAGAGATCTTTCGCTTCGCTCAAGATGACAGTGTCGTCGGTATAGTAGTTCCCACACTGTTTCCTAATGAACCTCACGTTTCTTGGCACGCGCGGCGAAATCGACGCGCGCACGCGACGGCACCGGATGCATACGTGCCTGCTGGTTTCGTATCGCGCGGCAAACGTTATGATCGATGCAGGCCTTGATTGGCTCGGCAAGCTAGACTGCGTAGGTCCCAGCGCGATCGTGCTCACGCACGCGCATCCCGATCACGCTTTGGGATTGAAACGGGGTGCGCCTTGTCCGGTGTATGCACCCGAAAAAACGTGGCAAGAATTATTACATTATTCCATTAAGGAGCGTCGGCCGATCAAAGAGCGTACGCCAACGAAAATTCATGGGATCACATTCGAAGCGTTCGCTGTCGAACATTCCATTCTTTCGCCAGCGGTCGGATATCGCGTGAGCGCCGGGCGCGCGTGCATTTTCTACGCGCCCGATCTCATCTTCATTCACGAGCGCAGTGCAGCGCTTAAGGGCGTGCAAATCTATATTGGCGATGGCGCCACGGTCACCCGCTCGTTTATTCGCAAACGCGGCAGAGCGTTAATCGGCCACTCGCCTGTTCGGACTCAACTGACATGGTGCCAGAAAGAAGGTGTTCCGCGTGCAATCATCACGCATTGCGGCTCGGAAATTGTGACCGGCGATGAGCGTGAAATCAGTGGAAAGCTCCGCATATTCGGCGCTGAACGCGGTGTCGCGGTGCATCTCGCCTACGATGGAATGAAAGTGATGCTGTCACGACGCCGGATCCGCGTGGCGGCGCTGTAGCGTGCGCTGTCCTCAGCGCATCCGACCACGGCCCTGCCCACAACCGCGGCTTTATCCGCTGAGGACAGCGGACACTACAGCTAAGCTTCTTTGGGAGTTGGAGCTTGGGAATTTGGTGCTTAGCCTAACTCGTGCGGCTTTTTCTCTGCGGCGACGTGATGACCGGGCGCGGCATTGATCAGGCGCTGCCGCATCCAGTGAGTCCCGTTTTACACGAGCCGTACGTACGAGATGCGAGCGAATATGTCGAGCTTGCCGAGAAAGCACACGGACCGATACCGCGCCCGCTCACTTTCGATTACATCTGGGGCGATGCGTTGCAGGAACTCGATCAGGCCAAAATCGATCTGCGAATCATAAACCTGGAAACCGCCATCACCTCAGCTGAGACGCCGTGGCCCGGCAAATGGATTCATTACCGGATGCATCCCAAAAACACTCGTTGCGTGTCTGCTGCCTCTATCACTGCATGCACTTTGGCGAACAATCACGTGCTGGACTGGGGGTACGCCGGCTTGCTTGAAACATTGCAAACGCTCGACGCGGCTGGCATCGCGCACTCGGGCGCGGGAAATGACGCTGACGAAGCGATGCGGCCTGCAGTGCTCACCACATCTGCAAACGCTCGGGTGCTGTTGTTTTCGTTTGGATCGACAACGAGCGGCATCCCTGAAGATTGGAAAGCGACGAGTATTTGTCCCGGCGTAAATCTGCTGGATGATTTTTCGGAAACAACCGCAGCACGAGTGTGCGATGAAATGCAGGCGCACAAACAACCCGGCGATGTGGTCGTCGCGTCCGTCCACTGGGGAAGTAATTGGGGTTACGAAATCCCGCGTGAACAAATCGTGTTCGCTCATCACTTGATTGAGCACGGAGCTGCGACGGTGCACGGACATTCCTCACATCACGTGAAAGTGATCGAAGTCTTCAAGGGCCATTTGATTCTTTACGGCTGCGGCGATTTCCTTACCGACTACGAAGGCATCAGCGGCTACGAAGCATTCCGTGGCGATCTGGCGCTGATGTATCTCGTCGAACTCGATTCTAGCAATGGCAAATTAATCACTGCGCGATTGGTGCCGATGCAAATGCGGCGATTCCGGCTGGAACGCGCGTCAGCTACCGATTCAAAATTTCTCTGCAATCTGCTGAATGAACTCGGCACGAAATTCAGCACGCGCGCGAAGCTGGAAAGCGACGACAGCTTAGTGCTTGAATGGTAAAAACATTAACGAATGAAAAATGAAAACATTGACCAGAAACTGTAGGGCGGGCGCATCGCCTGCCCCGCGAACCGGAGCGGTTGCCCTACAATCGTTTTGCGCGCAGGTCATCGGTAAGTGCTCGAAGGAACCGCTCAACCTCAGCAGGATCCTGTAGTGAATAACGCGCTGCAGTCGCTTGAGATTCGTCACCAACTAAAATCCCAACACCGCGTTCCTTCAGCGCGCGAAAGGCATCCTCGTCGGTCCTATCATCGCCGACGTAAATCGGGCGAACGTTCTCGCGCCCCAATCCCAGCGTTTCCAAAAGCCAGAGCACAGCTTTTCCTTTGTCCCAGTCGATGTTGGGCAATAGCTCGTAAACTTTTTTACCATCGATCCTGCGCAGCTCCGGATATCGCGTCGCAACTACGTCCACAGATCGCCGCACTTTGGGCATGTCGCTTTCAGTCACGTTTCGATAATGTGCGGCGATGGAAAAGCGTTTCCGCTCCAACTGCGCACCGGGAATTTCATCAAGCGTTTCGCGTAGCTCCGCCTCTGCTGTAGCGAGGACGGATAGATACGCGGTACCCAGTTCCGTGCGTAATCCGCCTGCACCCGCGATATCAAATCCATGACTGCCGGCGTAAACAATGCCATCGATATCCACGCGCCGTCGAACGTCATCGAGATCGCGACCGCTTAGAATGGCGACCGGCATCCCAGCGGCCATTCTGCGCAGCACCTGTCGCATTGAATCGGAGAGCCACGCGTTCTCTGGCTGGCTGGCGATTGGCGTCAGCGTGCCGTCGTAGTCGAGAAAAACGGCGAGCCGTTTGTCGCGCGCGGGAACGATTATCTCGTGGAGCCTATCGAGCGCGGATGGAATCATATTCGATTTAACGCTTCAACGCTTTAACGCTTCAACGCTTTAACGAAAACAGTTAGACATTACCTTAACACTCGCCGCGATGAATCGCTTGATAGTCGTTTCCAACCGATTGCCATTCGCGCTGGATTCGACTGGCGAAGATTTGTGGACAGTCACGCCCGCCGTTGGCGGACTCGTCTCCGCGATCGAGCCCGTGTTGCGCGACCGCGGCGGGACATGGATTGGCTGGCCTGGAATTGCGGGCGAAATCCCACAGGAAGCTCTAGCCGAAGCCACCCGAAACGCCGGCTACAAGGTTGTCCCTGTCGCTCTGAGTGAAATCGAACGCGATGAATTTTACTACGGCTATTCCAACGAGGTCATCTGGCCGCTCTTTCATGATCTGCAAAATTTCTGCAACTTCGAGCCGGCATACTGGCAAGCCTACAAAGAAGTTAACAACCGTTACGCGGATGCTATCATCCGGTGCGGGCAGGCGGACGATTTCGTCTGGGTTCACGATTATCACCTGATGTACGTCGCCCAAGCACTGCGGGAGCGAGCTGTGTCCAAAAACCTCTCGCGATTAACGTTTTTCCTCCACATTCCCTTCCCGCCGTACGATATTTTTGCCAAGCTTCCGCAACAACAGCGGCTCCTGCGTGCACTGCTCCAGTTCGATTTGCTCGGTTTCCAGACCCGGCGCGATGTGCGCAATTTCCTCCAGTGCGTGAGGCGTGTGATGTCAGACGCAAACGTTCTCTCTCGCAGCGAGCTGCAAGTGGTCCGCTTCGAACATCGCAAAATTCGGGTCGGACATTTTCCGATCGGGATTGACTTCGACGCATTTGAAAAGGGCGCGACGTCTGACAGCGTCGAGCAAAGAGCGCAGCGGCTGCGAGTCACTTTTCCTGGTTGTCAGTTGATCCTCGGCTTGGACCGGCTCGATTATAGCAAGGGAATTCCCGAACGATTGCGCGCATTTCGCGCTGCTTTGGAACGTGATCCAGAACTGCGCGGCGGCGTGGTGCTGATCCAGATCGTTGTGCCGAGCCGTGTACAGATTCCAAGATATCACGAGTTCAAAGATCGCATTGACCGCCTTGTTGGCGATATCAACGGCCGTTTCTCCACCAGCACCTGGTCGCCGGTGCAATATCACTTTCGGAGTCTCGATCGCGACGATCTCCTGACGCACTATCGCGGGTGCGACATCGCTTTTGTCACGCCGCTTAAAGATGGAATGAACCTTGTAGCGAAAGAATATTGCGCCTGCCGAATCGACAACGACGGCGTGCTTATCCTGAGCCAGTTCGCCGGCGCCGCCGAGCAACTCAAGTCCGGCGCGGTGCTAGTCAACCCTTACGATGTCGAGCAAATGGCCGACGCCATTTTGAAAGCGTTCCGCATGAATCATCGCGAGCGCAGCGCGCGCATGAAGCGCATGAAACGCGGGGTGCATAACGAGAATGTCTTTTGGTGGGTCGATTCGTTCCTTAGAGCCGGATCGCAGATCAGTACTGCTCACCCCAGACAGGCTCCTCCAGTTGCAAGGCCGGATCGTCCAACTCGGTTCGATTAAATTTTTCGTATCGCGCGGAAACGTCCGACCACGGCCGTAAATGCAGCTTGACCCGATCGCCCGTCCGCAACCGCGCCGCTGACGTCCACACGTTGTCGCGCATGCTCCACAAATACACGACAGCTTGGGAGTGCGACGTCGCCTCGCCGCGCGAATCGGCACCCACAATGTCGACCAAATGCAACGCCTCGATGTGATCCCTGTATGGCACGGTGCCGGGCCGCGGGACGGGCGAAACGCTTTCGACCGTTCCGCTCACCTCGATTTCCTCGCCAGCCTTCAAACTCAAAAAGCGAGAAGGTTTCGCTTCGCCCAGTTTTAGATCGAGAAGTTTCCAATTCCCAAATGACAACTCGCGCGTTGCAAATTCCCAGATCACCAGTTTTTTCCCCGCCAGCCGGTCACGCCCGCGCGCAAGTTCGTTGCTTAAAATTTCGCGCGTGGCGAAGGATGCATCGCTATTTCGCAGGATGCAGTCAATAGGCCGCCGCAACGCGACGCTCAGATGCTCGGCGAATCCCGCCGATTCGCCCCAGCCCATCGCTTCGAACGAAAAAATATTTGAAAAACTGTCGCCGAGCAGGAGCACATCAGCCTCCTTGCTTGGGCGCCACAGCGCGTTGCCAATGACGACTTGTCGAATCGTCACTTTCTCGGGCGGAAAAAACTTATCGGCTCTCGATAACTTCAACATCGCGGCGATATCGCCGCGCGCGACGATTTCCTTTTCGACAATCGACGGCGATGTTGATCCTGCCGCCGCTGGCAATTGGAGAAAATCTGCCAACCGTTGTGCAACAAACTCCATCGTCTCGGGCCGCCAATGCGTGTCGGTTTCGAGATAAAGAGGCCCGTTTTTCCCTTGCTCAATCAAGAACATCGCAGGATCGAACACGCGCACCTTCTCTCGCTCGAGCCGGGCTTTGAATTCGTTGAAAGACGGATTGGGTAAGTCGCCACTGGCTTGAGCCCGATTGGCGTTAGACACGGCGAGCATTTCACCTTCGACGCTCGGTTTCACCGACACCGGCAGAAGCACCAGATCGATGCCGCGTGCGGCAAGCTGATTGCGAAAATCGACGATCGCTTCAATCGGATCGGGCTGGACACGGCTCGTTTGCAAACGGTGTTTCAACCGGAGCGGATCGAGAAACGGCGGCCCGATCACATGATCGACATCGGCGCGATAAAACAGCCAGGGATCGTGACCCAAATAAACCTGCTCGTTGCCAGCGCCCAGCAGCACAGTGAGCAGATATTGCACGCGCGGCAGGAGCCATTGCGAGACCAACGACTCGTTTTCCAACGTGCGTTCGACGCGTTTCAGATCTTCAGAATGGGGGAGCCATGGCAGCGATTTGAAGATGGAAATCATTGGCAAGCGGCTGATGGAGCCCGCCGCGCGAAATTCGCCAACTAGCTGAACCAATGGAACAGCGACAATCGTCAACAAAAACAGCGCAATAAGAGTTTGCCGCGTTCCCGGCGCAAACTTCGTATTCTTTAGCGCCAGCTCGGCTTCCTCTTCGCGCGGAATTCTCCGGTGCGCCGGCGCTCCCGCAGTCGGGTCAGCGTATCTTGGCAACGAATATTTCGGCAGAGGTGCTTGAGTCGTTGGCATATTCAGCGCGCTAGAAAATGAAATAGATAAAAGGGTTGTATTCCTGCGTGGCCAGGACGATCAGCGCGAGCCAGCCGAGCGCAAAACAAGTCGCCGTCTTCGGCCACGTCATTTCTTGGGTCCAATCCCAAGTCTGTCTCCCGAACCAAACAACGATTCCCGCGACGACGATCGACAAAACGTAATATGGCTTGTAAATCAGACCGCCAATCAACGCCGCATTTGGGAACGGCTGATTGAGGTGAAACATCGCACCGAGATATTGGACGGCGCCCCGTAACGTTCCGCCGCGAAAGAACACCCAGCCGATCGTCACAATCACGAAAGTCAGGGCGATCCGCACTACCTTGGGTAGATTATGATAAACACCTTTGCGTCCCTGGCTGCGCTCGAATGCGAGCATCCCGCCGTGAAGTCCGCCCCAGATCACAAAGTTCCATGATGCACCATGCCAAAGTCCGCCGATAAGCATTGTGATAATGAGGTTCGCGTACGTGCGGGGAAGCCCGTGCTGGTTGCCGCCTATCGGGATGTAAAGATATTCGCGCAGCCAGGTTGAAAGCGAGATGTGCCAGCGCCGCCAGAAATCAGTGATCGACTGCGCGAGATACGGCGAATCAAAATTTTTCGCGAAAACGAATCCGAACATCAGGCCGAGCCCGATCGCCATGTCGGAGTAACCGCTGAAATCGAAATAAATCTGGAACGAATATGCGAGCGATCCGAACCAGGCGTCGAGGGTTTGAATGGAGCCGGCGTCGAATGCCGTGTCCGCGATTTTACCGCAGGGATTCGCCAGCAAAACCTTTTTCGCCAGGCCCATCATGAAAAACGCGACGCCGCGCCCAAATTTATCCGATGTAAGGCGGCGATTTTTGAGTTGATCGGCGAGGAACGAGAACTTCAGAATCGGCCCGGCGACAAGGTGCGGGAACATCGAGACGAAGCAGGAGAAATCGATGAAGTTGGCCATTGCCTCGGCATTGCCGCGATAGACGTCGATGGTGTAGCTGAGCGCTTGAAATGTGTAAAAGCTGATGCCGAGCGGCAGCACCACGCGGAAAAACGTGTTCAATTGCGTGCCCTCCAATCCAAGGCTTTGCACCAGCGAGTTGTAAGTATCGACGCCGAAGTTGAAGTACTTGAAAAAACCCAGGACGACGAGATTGCAGACAATCGAGATGGTGATTGCCGTTCGCCGGACGCGCGTTTTGCGCTGCACCGGATCGACAATTTTCACCGGCTGACGCCAGACTCGCCACACTTGCCAGGTGTTATGCGCGATGACCAGGCTCATGAGCCAGTCGATAAACGTTGTACCAAACATGAGCGCCATGAACCGCGGCTCGGCCCAGCCGTAAAATGTGTAACCGGCGACGATCAACCAGGCGTTGCGCCAGCGTTGCCGCGCGCGAAACAGCGCGTAATAAACGAGCAGCGCGAAAGGCAGAAAATAGTAGATGAAAATGTGAGAGCTAAATACCACGCTCGATATCTGGTGCTTTTTTCTGCAATACGGTTATAGAAAAACTTCTCTTGAAGTCGATCCCATTCTTATCAGGCTTCCGCGGGCGTTGGACAGCGCTTGCATTGCCGGCGCGCAGTGCACGAGAAGCTCTTAGCCTCCCCCGCAATTTTTGTTTTTACACCGCTATTCTTACTTCTTTGTCTATCCCAGAAATCTTCGCGGGTGATGTAACTCCGCTGTCTGATTCGCAACAGAAATTCGTTAACGAACTGGCGGCCAAATCACGCTCGGCTCAAAAAGAAAGCGCGGCGGTGATCCCGGGCGTGGACGGCTGGTTCTTTCTTTCCAGCGATATTCGATTTCTGTCTGTCGGCCAATTCTGGGGCGCTGACGCGGCCAAAGTCAGCCGGGCACATAAACCCGAATCGGCCGATCCGATTCCGGCGATTGTCGACTTCCACAATGAACTGAAACGGCGCGGAATCGACCTGCTGCTAGTGCCCGTCTCGCCGAAGGCAGCAATTTATCCGGAGAAAATTTTGCCCGACGTCGATCTGCATGGTGAAACGGCGGCTCCGTACCTTGCTCGATTTTACGACGAGCTACGGAAACGCGAAATTGACGTCGTCGATCTTGCGCCAGTTTTCCTCCAAAACCGTGCCAGCGAGCGCGGCCCGGTTTTTTGCAAGACCGATTCGCACTGGTCTGGATTTGGCTGTGTTCTCGCGGCACAAACGATCACACCGAAAATTCACGAGAAACTTGTCGGGCAGCCGCGGAAAAATTACGCAGCAGAATGGAAAGAGACCACGATCAGGGGCGACCTTGTCGATCTTGCCGGACCCAATATAAAGAAGCCCGAGCCGGAAAAAATCGCGGTGCGAGCAATCAGCGACAAAGAAACGGGCGCGGCAACAGTTCCCGATCCGAACAGCCCCTTGCTGATCATTGGCGACAGCCATACGCTCGTGTTTCACGATTTTCTGGCGGAGAAATCCGGTTTGCTTGATCAACTTGCGTATGAGATCGGCTTTGCGCCTGATTTGATAGGCACGCGCGGCTCGGGCGCCACCTCGGTCCGGATCAGTCTGTATCGGCGCGCACGGAAAGATCCCGACTATCTCGCTAAGAAAAAAATGATCGTCTGGTGTTTCGCCGCGCGCGAATTCACCGAGTCGGACCAAGGCTGGGACAAAGTGCCTGTGAGTCAGTGAGGAAATGCCAACGCTAAATGCTCAACGCGCAACGCCTAACGTTGAACAGGCCGCTTCACAGGACCTTGAAGGTCGGACTTTGAACGTTGGACGTTTTTCAAAGCGCCTAGCCATTGCTGCAATTGCGTCAAGCATCTCTATCCCTTCTCTTGCTCAAAATACTCCAACTCCGGTTGATTCGCCGCGCGATCTCACGGTGTTGATACTCGGCGATTCGCTCGGGTTGTGTGGATTCGGCAAACGGCTCGACCAAGAATTCCGGTCCGATCCCCGGGTGAAATCAGTTTTCACCTATTGCGCATGCGGCACGAACCCGCTGAGCTGGCTGAAAGAGAAACCCTATGCGCACGTTCAGACGCATTGCGGTTACTGGAGCATTGAATCGCTGCCGGATTCGCATGCCATCAAGGAACTGCACGATGTTTACGGAATGACTCGCGGCCATACCCCGAAATCGTACCCGGTTCCAAAGCTGGACGACCTCCTGGCTACGATCCAGCCGGATATCCTCGTTATGCAAACCGGCGCGAACCTGTTCGGCTTGTTTTCGGGGCGCGAAAAGGTAAAGCCCGACCACGACGCGCCCGTGTTGCGAAAATACCTCGTGCCGTTCGTCAAGAAAGCGATTACGCCGCCGTCGAAGTTGCGAAAAATTTACTGGGTCGCGCCGCCCAAGTCCGGACGCGTTTCAGACCAAGTTCAGGAGTTCGTGTTCGAGCAAACGCAGAACGACATCGGCAGCGTAGCGCACGTAATCGATAGTCGAAAACTGGTGGCCTATCCCTACAAACACATGGAGCCGGACAAAGAACATTTCGTCGGCGAAGATATGAACAGGTGGACGGACAACGTGTGGGGAGAGATCGACCGCGATCTCTCCGCGCAATCATGGTCGAATGTGCGGCCGCTCACCGAATCACTCGCGAGACTCGCAGAAGCGGAAAAGCCAGCGTCCGCGCCGAGTGCAGCGCCCGCAACGGCGTCGTTGATCGTAAAGGCGAAACTCGTTTTCAAAACGAAACCGATTCGGCGGGAGGAATTGCTGCCATATCAGGAATTTCTGGTCGGATTTGTTTACGACGTGAAAGAAGTGATCATGGGCGAGTATGCCGAGAAACAAATCTTGGTGATGCACCCGGCTTACATCGGCCTGCGGCGGCAATCGCTCGGGAAATTTCGCATCGGCCGGACCTACGAGCTTCAGTTGCGCGACTTAGACGGCTCGGTTTGGAGTACGGTAAAATCCAAAGACGATTCCGGCCGGCTCGATTTGCAACCTTACATTCGCATCCAGGATGAAGCCCGTTACCCGGAGAGTGCGCGGTAAAAAAGATTGGTCACCAATGATTCGCTCGGTTTCATTGTCGCTCGGGTTCATGCTCGTCATTGGCTCTTTCGTTTTGGCCGATAAATTCAAGAAGATGTCGCCTCCGCCGCCACCGCAGAAGGTGCTCATGATTGGCGATTCGTTATCTGTAGCCCGCTTTGGCGATGCGGTCCGGGAACATCTCGAAGACCGGTTCGGAAGCCAGAACGTGGCATTTTTCGCGTCGTGCGGGTCGTCGCCGGAGAATTGGTTGCGAGACGAACCGGTATTTTATACACGGTGCGGCTACCGCGAGCGTACGCCGACCAGCGACATTTATCGTGATTATCACAACGGCAAGAGACCGTCGGCTGTGGCCACGCCGAAGGTCGAGACACTGATCGAGCGATACAGGCCGACGATCCTGATTGTCCAGTTAGGCACGAATTGGATGGATCGGTCTTTGTCCGACGATCAAATCCGCGCTATCCTCGAGCGATTCGTTAGCGCAGCGCACCGCGGCGCCGCACGAAGAGTGATCTGGATTGGTCCGCCGGATTCGTGGCGATTTTCAAAGGTGCAGAATCGGATCTACCGGCTAATCCAGCAATCGGTTCGGCGAGGCGATCCAGTGATTGATTCACGTCGATTCACTCGTTATGTCGTAGGGAAAACTGGCGGCGACGGCGTTCATTACAACCGCGAATCGGGCGAGGCGTGGGCGAAGCCGGTGATCGCCACCATCGATCAGATTCTCGCGGCCGAGATTGCGGCGCGCCGCAAAGTGGCCAGCAATCGTTAGCCGCGCCCGAACACAGATAAGACGAAGATTTGACTTCGACTTCACTCCGCTACGATGACTGTTGGGGCGCTTTAGGATGCAAAACTCAGCCGAGCGAAACGAAGCAGAGCTTTCTTTGCCACTTAGCCGTAAAGCCGGTCAAGCGACGCCAGGCGCCCTTCCTCTCGGAGCTTCGAAAATGATTTCTCACTCAAGGCGGCGCGGCTGATCTCGATGGCACGTTCCCAGTCACGGCGCGAACGCGGTGTCAGCGGCATGCCGAGCTCCTCTCGCAGCGCCTCGACCTTGCCAAGACGTTCCACTGCCCGCTCGTGTCTGGCTCCTGAGATAGCGAGAAAAACGCTCTCCTGAAGTCCGGCAACGAGATAACGCTTGGAGTCCATCTCGCGAATCAGTTCCATCGCTTCCCCAACAGACGATTCAGCAGCGTCGCAACGATCTTGGAGGCGATCGAGGTGGGCC
>Ga0066903_100000863_pt1 | contig 20658 bp, 18 predicted proteins | sample PanSoiMetaGPlot1_FD_67491 | JGI IMG/M metagenome (GOLD analysis project Ga0066903, IMG submission 67491) | Tropical forest soil microbial communities from Panama analyzed to predict greenhouse gas emissions - Panama Soil - Plot 1 (version 2) | ecosystem: Environmental > Terrestrial > Soil >... | reverse complement strand
GTGCTTGGCGCCCTTGTTCGTCGGCCGGTTCCACGTCGCCGACTTGCTGATGGACAGCTCCTTCGGGTTGAAGCGGAACAGGAGCGGCGCCGAGCCGTCGTCCGGGACCAGCGTGGCCTTGGGCATGTCTCGGGTCCTCCTACCCGGCGTTCATGAAGCCGTTGTGGGCCAGCTCGAGCGTCTCGTTGGCGATCTGGTTGCCGGACACGTCGAGGGTCGGGCCCGTCCACTTGACTGGGCAGACGTCGGTGAGGTTCCAGCGGCAGACGACCGCGCCATCTGAGTCGAGCACGGCGATCTCGGCGTGCTTGCGCTCCACCTTCGTGACCATCTGCGAGACCCAGCGGGCGATCGTCGGCGAGTCCTGGTCGATCGGCCGGGTCAGCTTGACGTTGGTGTACTTGCGACGGCCCGGCAGCCGGTGGACGTGGTCGTTGAACCCGCCTTCCTGGTACTCGAAGACCTCGTACTCCACAGAGAGGCCCTCGCACTTGGACCAGGTGCCCATGTCGATGCCGTCGATCTTCACCGTGAAGCGCGGGCTCAGCGCGGTCTCCGGCATCTCGCTCTCCTCTTCATCGAAGGTCCGTGATCAGGCCGGCGCGCTCGCGGTCGACCAGCAGCTCCATCCGGAGCCTGGACCGGAGCCGTTCGTAGAGCTGGCGGGCGAGCTCGTCGAGCTCCTTCTCGGAGTGCTTCGGCGAGCCGTCCTCCGCCCCTCCCGCCGCCGGGCCGCTCGCGGACGAGGCGGACGCCGCGCTCGATGCGGCCTCTGCGCGCTGCACAGGGACCTCGATCGCGAGGTACTGCTGGCCCTCCGGTGCGCGCTGGACGGGCGGCTCCCCGGAGGTCCGGGAGCCGGCCGCGGGCAGGTACGGCAGGTCCAGCGGAACGGCGGCAGGCTGCGTCTCCGGCATCGGCTGCACCACCGGCCGGGCCATCCGAGCCACCGGTGCGAGGGCCGCGTTTGCGGCCTCCGTCGCCGTCGGGACGGGCCACACCGCCGTCGGCTCGTGCTCGGTGTAGCCGAGGAGCGGCATCGCCGGGTCGGCGGCTGTGGGCAGCCCTGCCGGGCTGCCGGCCGGCGACACCGGGGCGCCGGCACTCACCGGCAGCGGCCGCTCGCCCACGAGCGGCAGCGAGGCGAACGCCGGCGCGGTGGCTGGCCCGGCCGGGCCGCCGCCGAACACGGCCCGCGCGAGCGTCGCGGTCGGGGACGGCGCAGCGTGCCCAGCCCGCGGACGCGAGACGTCGACGGAGTGCAGCGGCACGACGGGCAGTGCGCCGGCGACGAACGCCGCCGGGTCGGCCTGATGGGACGGCGAGGAACCCGCCTCCAGCCGCTGGGCAGGGACGACCGCCAGGTCGGCGACGTCGGGCTCCCCCTCCACTTCGCTCGGGTCCGGGCCTGCGCCGGCGTCAGCGACGTCCAGCGGCTCGGCCTCGACCCGCTGGATCGGGACCAGCGGGAGCGGTGGGGCGTCGTCGGCCCGCGAGCCGGAATCGAGCGGCCTGGCCGGCACGACCGGCAGTTCGGCGGAGGGGCTCACCATCGGCTCCGATCCCGCCTCGATCCGCTGGACCGGCACGACCGGCAGCTGCGCAGCCGGGTCGGCGGGGCCGCCCGGCGCCGGAGGCAGGGACGACGGCGCGGTCGCGCGCTGCGCGGGCGGCGCCGGATCGTCCGCCACGGACACCGGTGCGGCGTCGGGGCCCGCCGGCGGCGGCGGCTCGGGTCCCGACGCGGGCGGCGTCGCGTGGGCCCTGGCGCCCGCCGGCGGGGCACCGGCCGACCTGCGCTGCACCCGGAAGATCGGGCGGCTCAGCTCGGCCGGCAGGTCCGGCGGCGCGGCGGTGGCGCGCGGCGCGACGGGCGCCGGCGGGCCGGCCTCCATCCGCTGTACCGGAGGCCCGATGTCTTCCTCCTCGCCCGCGGACGCCTCGGAGGGCTCGGGCAGTCCGGGCACGTCAGCGCTGCGCTGGACCGCGGCCCGGCCGGCGGCGGGCGCCAGCGGCGCTCCCAGGCCGATCCGCCGCGACTGGCCGACGTTCAGCCGGCGGGACGGCGCGGGCTCCGCGGCCGAATCGACGCCAACGCCCGAAGGGACGTCCAGGGCCGCCGTGGGCGCGGCCTGCGAGGGGCCCTCGGCCCGGCTGACCACCAGCGGGGTGGCCAGCAGGGCTATCTCCGGCGGACTGACCGTGAGCGACGCCGGCGGCAGGACCGCGGCCACGGCCGGGACGGCCCGCGGAGCGATCGCCGGGGGCAGCGCGGGCATCTCGACGGCGGCCGCCTCGACCGGCTCGCCGGCCGGCTCGTCGCGCCACGCCGGCCAGAGGAGTCCAGGCTGGCCGGCCGGCCGCCGCTGGACGTACACGAGCCTCTCCCCGCCGGCGTACGTCGGCGCCGGCGACGCCAGACCGGTCACCAGTCCCGCCGGCGCGTCCGGCGAACGCGCGTGGCCGAGCGGCTGCAGCGCGAGCGGCACTCCCACGGCGCCCGGCAGGCCGGACGCGAAGGCGCGCGACGAAGCGGTCAGCGGCAGGTCGCCGGTCGCCCGCTGGATCGGCGGCAGGTCCACCCAGTCGCGTCCGGTCGCCCGCGGCGGCGGCGGCGCCTCCGGGCTCGCGGTCTCCGACCGTGAGCGGCCGAAGCGGGTACCCAGGCCCTCCAGGGCCTGGGCGAAGCCGAACGGCCAGGGCACCGCCTACTCCTCCTCGGCGCGCCGCTGATTGATCCTGGCGATCTCCTCGACGAACCGCCTGCGCAGCGGGTGCTCGAGGTCCAGGATCTCGTCCAGCGGCCAGTGGAAGTGGTACGCGATGTACGCGATCTCCTCGAAGAGCCGGTCGCCGTCGTACAGGGGGGGCGGCGCCGTGACGCGGGTGGCGAGGGCGGGGGCCGTCATCCCCCGCCCGCCACGTCGACCGCGAACTCGTGCTTGCACGAGGGGCACGTGACGGCCACGTGTGTGGTCCCCTCGCTGTTCACGCGGCGATACAGGTCCTGCAGGAACGCCAGGTCGGACGCGAACAGTCCCTCGATGGTCGCCGGCGTGAGCTGGGTGATCGAACCCAGCCGGGTGACGACGCGCGAGAGGAGGATGACCGTGAGGTACGCCTCGTTCTCGCGGACGCGAGGGTCCCGCTGGGGAAGGATCTCGTCCCGCGCCGTCGCGAGCCGCATCCTCCCCTCGCGGTGGACCGTCCCTCCGTCGTCGAGGTAGCCGCGCGGGAGCACGAAGTCGAACTCCGTGCGCAGGCCCTCGCGGGTGGGTGCCGCCATCACTTGACCCGCTCGATCTCCTCACAGACGATCGTGACTTCCTCGGTCAGGATCTCGGCGGCGTTCGCCTTGAGCGTGCCCATCGAGATCTTGGAGGGCCACGCGTTGATGAAGTTCCAGCGCGCGACCTCCGCGTGGTTGTAGCTGTAGAGGACGACCGAGCCGTTCTTGCGCGCGCTGGCGATGTTGCCCTGGAAGATCTGCTCGTGCCACTTCCAGAGGTCCGTCGACTGGCTCTTGGCGCGCTTCAGGGTGATCGAGGGCGGCTTCCGGTTGCCGGGCACCTTGTGGATGACGTACTTGCCGAGCTTGGTGTTCTCCTTCAGCTCGATCACGTCGACCTCGGAGGTGAGGCCGCCGACCTCCATGAACTGTGCGATCTCGACGCCGTCGATCTCGATCGAATAGTGGTACGAGGCCAGTGCGTCGGTATCGAGTCCGGGCAGCTGAGCTGCGGGCATCGCGGTCTACTCCTTGGACTACTCGGTGAGCGAGGCGCCGCCCGAGAACTGGGCGATGCGGAAGATCACGAACTCGGCCGGCTTCACGGGCGCGATGCCGATCTCGACGACCAGCTGGCCCGCGTCGATGACCTCGGACGGGTTGGTCTCCGAGTCGCACTTGCAGTAGAACGCCTCCTGCGGCGTCGCCCCGAACAGGGCCCCGTCGCGCCACACACGGACGAGGAAGGCGTTGATGGTCCGCTTGACGCGCTCCCAGAGCGCCATGTCGTTGGGCTCGAACACGACCCACTGCGTGCCCTCGAGCACCGACTCCTCGATGAAGTTGAACAGCCGACGCACGTTCAGGTACCGCCAGGCCGGGTCGCTGCTCAGCGTGCGCGCGCCCCAGACCCGGATCCCGCGTCCCGGGAACGCCCGGATGCAGTTGATGCCGACCGGGTTGAGCTGGTCGTGCTCGCCCTTGGTGATGTTCAGGCCCAGGTCGATGGCGCCGCGGATGTTCTCGTTGGCCGGCGCCTTGTGGACGCCCCGCGTGTCGTCGCTGCGGGCCCAGATGCCCGCCATGTGCCCGGACGGCGGGACGAACACGCCCTGTCCCGCCATCGGGTCGAAGACCTTGACCCAGGGCCAGTACAGCGTCGCGTACTTGGAGTCGTAGCCGGCCTTGTCCATCCGCCACTCGCGGATCTGCTGCGCGTTGTAGTCCGGCGGCGGGTCCAGGATCGCGACGCGGTCGCCCATCAGCTCGCAGTGCGCGATCATGGCCAGCTGCACCGCCTTGACGGTCTCGAGGTCGATCGCGCCCTGCTGGTATGCGGCCATCAGGTCGGGGACCGACAGCATGGTCACCTGGTCGACCGCCTCCAGGCCGGCGAAGCCGGTCCGGTCGGCCGCGCTGCCGACGTAGTCCTCAGCCGCGACCCGCATGGGCACGGTCGCGCTGCCGCCCGAGAGCGACACCTTCGCGCCCGCCACCGGCTCCATTGCCGTGCTGCCGCTGATCTCCTCGAGCTGGATCAGCCGTGACTGGTTCTTGACCACCGTGGCCACGTTCTGGCGGCCGCGCTTGGTGGTGACGTTGTCGAAGACCTCCTCGACCCGTCCGCCGCGGCTGACGACCACCTTGAAGTTGTCGTCGGCCGGCTCGGACGCGTCCTGGACCTCGACGGTGATCTCGTTGCCGGCGGGACCCGCCTCCAGCGCGCTGACCCGGTACGGGAGCGCCTTCTCACGGCCGAGCGGGATGTCCGCCCCGGCGCTCGGCGCGGGACCGTTCCCACCGATCCGGACCACGTAGCAGACGCCCCCGCCGTTCAGAAAGTAGCCGTAGACCGCGTGGGCCAGGTACGAGCCTTCCTGGAACTCGCCGAACGTCTGGACGAACTGACTCCAGTTGGTCACCAGCGTCGGCTCGTTGAACGGCCCCCTGGCCGCCAGGCCAACGAAGGCGGCCACCGCAGTCCCCACGCCCTCGATTGGGCGGGAGCCGGCCTCGACCTCCTCCACGTACACACCGGGTGACAGGTACTGCGGCATTCGTGAGCCTCCAGGTTTGATCCAGCGGGATTGATCGCAGGAGCGCAGGCTCGCAGGCGCCCGGCGGGCGCGACAAGGGACTGCCGGACGTACCTCCGGGCAGCCGGACCGGCACTTCCGGGCAGCCCGTGCAAGCGCCTGGACGGCCCCCCGATCGCGGCGCTGCCCCGGCGAACACCACGCGCTGCCCGAAGGGGCAGCCGGTGCCGCCCCAAGAACTGCCCGCCCGCAGGTTGTTGCAACCCCCTTGGGCACGTGACGCTCGGCGGCGATGATCCAGGACGTCGACGAGGCGCTGCGCACGCTCGTCCGCCGGGAAGCGATCCCGGGCGCCGACGTCGACGTGGCCTTCGACGCCCCCACCAGGGATTGGGCGTCGCGGCGGAACGCGCCGACCCTCGACCTCTACCTCTACGACATCCGCGAGGACTTGCAGCGACGGGAGGTCATGTGGCAGGCGTATCGCAACGCGGACGGCTTCCAGTCCAGCCGTCAGCCGCCGCCGCGCTACTACAAGCTCTCCTACCTGGTCACCGCGTGGACGCAGCGGCCGGAGGACGAGCACCGGCTGCTGTCCGCCGTGCTCTCCTGCCTGGTCCGCCACGAGCGGCTGCCGGGCGACGTGCTACCGGGTGCGCTCGCCACCATGTCCGTCTACGCGACCATCGCGCTGCCGCCGCCCAGCGACCGTCCCCTGTCGGACATCTGGTCGGCGCTGGGCGGCGAGCTCAAGCCCTCCCTCGACCTCGTGATCATCGCCCCTCTCCCGGTCGAGCGCGTCGAGATCCCCGGGCCGCCGGTCATGGAGGCGCCGCGCTTCCTGTTCTCCAGCCCCGCCGCCGCGGACGAAGCGGCACAGGCCGAGCGCGCGCAGCGCCGGCGGCGCGCCGGCGGGGGCGCCGAGGCCGGCGAAGACGACTGGGAGGAGGCGGCCGTCGAGGCCGCCGCGCTGGCGGAGGTGGGTCCCGGCGCAAGCCCGGAGGCGCTGGAGCAGGCCCGCGTGCGGGCACGGGCCAGGCTGCGAGCGGCGATCGAGGCCGAAGCGGCGGCGATCGCCGGGCCGGACGCGAGCCCCGAGGCGCTCGATCGGGCACGGGCGAAGGCCCGCGACGTGGTGCGGGAGCGGGCGAAGGAGCCGATGCTGCCCGACGAGACGATCCGTTCGGGCAAGTCCTCCCAGCCGGGCCGGACGGTCAGGCTCCGCGTCAAGAAGTGACCGAGCCCGCGAGCACCGCATCGGTGACCCACGTGCTGGGGCGGCTGGAGGTGGTCGGCCGCCGCGTCGCCGCCGCGGTGGAGTGGCGGCGGTCGGCCGACCCCGACCCGGCCGACCGGTTCCGCGGCCTGCACATCTCGCCGGCGCAGGTCGAGACGCTGCTGGCCGGTGGCCCGCCGCCAACGCCGCCAAACCCGGAGGCGGCCGCGCTGCTGGACCGCGTCGAGGCCGCGGCCGACCGGGCCGAGGCCGCGGGCGCCGACCTCCGCCTCCGGCGCATGACGCGCACGTTCGGCCTCGCGGAGCTCGACGTCGAGCTGCTGCTGATCACGCTGGCGCCGGACCTCGACAGCAGGTTCGAGCGGCTCTACGGGTACCTGCACGACGACGTCTCGCGACGCCGGGCGAGCGTCGGGCTGTGGCTGGAGCTCTGCGGCGTGGAACCCGCCAGCGCCGCGGCGTGGCGGGCCCTGTCGGCCGGCGCCCCGCTGGTGGAGGGCCGGTTGGTGCTCGTGGAGGAGTCCGAGCGGCCGTTCCTGACGCGGGCGCTCCGGGTCCCGGACCGCGTCAGCGCGTTCCTGCTCGGTGCGGACGTGCCCGACGCGGCCGTCCGCGAGCTGACCTACGACTGCCCCAGCGGCCCCGACGACGAGGGCCTGGCGGAGGGCCTGGCCCGCGCCCTCACCGCGGGCGCGCGGCTCGCGTACGTGCGGGAACGCCCGGGCACGGCGGCCGGCCCGCTCGCCGCCGCGGCGCTGCGGACGGCGGGCCTCGACGTCCTGGCGCTGGACCTTCGCAGGGTCCGGCAGGACGAGGACCTGGCCGGCCTGACCGCGCTGTGCGCCCGTGAGGCGCGGCTGGCCGGCGCCGGGGTGCTGGCCGGCCCGCTCGACGCGCTCGGCGCACGCGACGCCGCCTCCGTCCGCGCGATCGCGGAGCTCCCCGTCCCGGTCGTCCTCTTCGGCTCCGCCAACTGGGACCCGCTCTGGTCCCGGCAGGTGCCGTACCGCTGCGACGCGGAGGCGCCCGCCCCCGAGGAGCGCGAGCGGCTGTGGACCGCCGAGCTGGACGGCCAGGCCACGGTGGAGTCGGCCGAGGTCACGCGGCCCTTCCGCCTCACGGGCGAGCAGGTGCGCCGTGCCGCCAGGGCGGCACGGCTGCAGGCGGCGGCGTCCGGACGTTCGGTGAGCGCCGACGACCTGCGGGCCGGCGCACGTGCCCAGAACGCCGCGGGCCTGGAGCGGCTGGCCACGCGCATCGCTCCGGCCGTCGGCTTCCCCGACCTGATCCTGCCCGAGGACGTGCTGCAGAGCCTCACCGAGCTGATCGTCCGGGCGCGGCACCGCGAGCTGGTCCTGGGCCGGTGGGCAATGGCGGGCGCGTCGTCGCGCCGCCGCGGGCTGACCGCGCTGTTCGCCGGCGCGTCGGGCACCGGCAAGACGATGGCTGCCGAGGTGCTGGCGTTCGAGATGGGCCTCGACCTCTACGTGGTGGACCTCGCGAGCGTGGTCGACAAGTACGTCGGCGAGACCGAGAAGAACCTCGATCGCATCTTCGCCGAGGCCGAGAGCGTCAACGGCGTGCTGCTCTTCGACGAGGCCGACGCGCTGTTCGGCAAGCGCTCGGACGTCAGCGACGCGCACGACCGCTACGCCAACGTGGAGGTGGCGTACCTGCTGCAGCGGATGGAGCTCTTCGAAGGCATCGCGATCCTGGCGACCAACCTGCGGTCGAACCTCGACGAGGCGTTCGCGCGGCGGCTCGACATCCTGATCGACTTCCCAGAGCCGGAGGAGGCGGACCGCCTGCGGCTCTGGCGGCGCTGCCTGGGCACGGCGGCGCCGCGCGAGGACGACCTGGACCTGGAGTTCCTGGCCAGGGCATTCAAGGTTTCGGGCGGGAACATCCGCAACATCGTGGTCGCCGCCGCGTACGCGGCGGCTGAGGACGGGGCGCCGATCTCGATGGGCCACCTGGTGCGCGCCACCCAGCGCGAGTACCGCAAGCTCGGGCGCATGGTGGTGGAGTCGGAGTTCGGCCGGTACTACACGCTGGTGCGATAACGCCCGGGCCCGACCGGGACATCTCTCCCACGCAGCGCCGTGATGTGGCGACTACCCTCCCGGGCAGGTACCTGAATGAATGCGCATCGCATACGCCTCGAACCGACACAGCTGACCGTCGAGCCCGGCAGCGAGGCCGTCTGCACGGTCCGCGTCTGGAACACCGGCGACGTGGTCGACGCCTACGTCGTGGAGGTGCTCGGCGCGGCGGCCGCGTGGACCGAGGTCGAGCCGGCGTCGGTCTCCCTCTTCCCCGGCGCGGACGGCGTTGCGCGGCTCACGTTCCGCCCGCCGCGCACCCCGGAGGCGCTGGCGGGACCGCTGCCGTTCGCGGTGCGGGTGCGGTCGCAGGACGCCGGAATGACCACATCGATCGTGGAGGAGGGATCGCTGGAAGTCGCGCCCTTCACCGAGCTGGCCGCCGAGCTGCTGCCGCGCACCTCACATGCGCGGTTCAGCGGCCGGCACCGTGTGCGGGTGACGAACCGGGGCAACGCCCCCGCCGCGGTGCACCTGTCCGGCTCTGACGCCGAACAGGCCGTGGACCTCGCGTTCTCGCCGCCCGCGCTGACGGTGCCCGCCGGCGCCGTCGCCAGCTCGGGCGTTCGGGCACGGTGCACCAGCGTCTCGTGGACCGCCGCCCCCAAGCAGTGGGCGTTCCAGGTCACCGCGCAGGCCGCGGACACGCAGCCCGTCCAGATGCAGGGCGCGCTCGAGCAGCTGCCGGTCATCGGCCGCTGGACGCGCCGCGCGATCGCGGTCGCCGCGGTCGGTCTGGTGGCGCTCACGGTCCTGCACTTCCGGGGCGCGGAGATCCAGTCGGCGGCCGCGAACCTGCTGTCCGGCAACCGGGCCAGCCAGGTGGGAGCGCCGGGCCAGTCGCCAGGCGCCGCGTCTCCGGTCGCCCAGACCTCGCCGACCACCATGCCGAGCACCGGGCCGTCCAGGGGCACGGGAGGGACGAACGGTGGGACGAACGACACCGGCGCGACCGGGGCGCCGCCCGTCGTGGCGGCGGCGGCCTGCGCCGGAAACGCGATCTCGTTCAGCGCCCCGAACGCGGCCCAGGCGATCCCGGGCCTCTCGGTGACGTTCGACAACGGCACCGTGGGGCGCACGGCCCTGATCGACGTGAGCGCCAACCTCGGCGTCGACGTCGACGCGGAGGTGCGCGTGGCCTACTCGGTCGACGGCGGGCCGGCGCAGGAGAACGCGATCGGTCCGGCCAACTTCGCGAACACCCAGGAGTACTACGAGGCTCGGGCCGTCTCCGCCGTGACCGCGCTCGGGCCCGGTTCCCACACCGTCGCCGCGTTCTGGCGGATCAGCGGCGCGGCCGGCAAGACCGCCCACATGGACAAGCGGTGCCTGACCGTGCGGAACGTCGCCGCTGCGGCACCCGACGCCAGCCCGATCGTCGCCAGCGCGACGTGCGCGGGCAATGCGATCTCCTACAGCGCGCCGAACGCGGCCCAGGCCATTCCCGGACTGACCACCACGATCAACAACGGCGGTTCGTCCCGCCGGGCGATGGTCACGATCAGCGCAAACCTGGGCGTCGACATCGACGCCGAGGTGCGGGTGGCCTACTCCGTGGACGGCACCGCAGCCCAGGAGAACGTGTTCGGACCGGCGAACCTCGCGAATCACCAGGAGTACTACGAGGGCCGCGAGGTGACCGCCGTGATCCCCCTGGGCCCGGGCAGCCACACGATCACGGCGTACTGGCGGATCAGCGGCGCGGCCGGCAAGACCGCGTATATGGACAGGCGCTGCCTCTCCGTCGAGAGCGCGAGCAGCGCGGCGACCGCTGCCTCGACGTGCACGGGCGGCTCCGTCTCGACCACCGCATCGGGCGGAGGCCAGCCGATGCCGGGCCTGTCCGTCAGCGTCAACAACGGCTCGTCGGCGCGAACCGCACTCGTCGCCGTGAGCGCCAACATGGGCGTCGACCTGGACGCGGAGACGCGAGTGGCCTATTCGGTGGACGGCGGACCGGCCCAGGAGAACGCGTACGGCCCGGCCAACCTCGCCAATCACCAGGAGTACTACGAAGGCCGCGCCGCGACGGCGGTGATCCCGCTGGGGCCGGGCAGCCACACGATCACGGCGTACTGGCGGGTCAGCGGCGCGACCGGCAAGGCGGCCACGATGGACGAGCGCTGTCTGACGGCGGAGAGCGTCGGTTAGGGCCGACGCTCTCCGCGGCTGAGCCTAGGACCCCTCCTCGGGCTTCTCGTATTCGTCGTCGTCCGCCCGCTGGGCGACGAGGGTCTGGACCTCCTCGGGCTCTTCGTCGGTGGCGCGCTGAGCCGTGACACCCTGGCCGGCGCCGGACGGCATGGTCTGCACCTGGCCGCCGGCCATGGTCTGGGAAGCCGAGCGCTCCGCGGCCTGCTCGAACGCGTCGGAGGGGTGGCTGAGGTTGATCCCGCCGGCCGCCGGCGTGCCGGCCACCGGACCGGCCTTCTGCTGCATCACGTGCGCCAGCTCGTGGGCCAGCACGTGACGGCCGCTCGCCGATTCGGGCTCGTACGCGCCGCTGCGAAACACCACGTCGGTGCCGACCGTGTAGGCGTGGGCGTTGATCGAGCGGGCCGACTCGTCCGCTTTCGAGCCCGTGTGCACGCGCACGTCCGAGAAGTCCGCGCCCATCCGGTCCTCGAGGAAGGACCGGGCTCCGGGCTCCAGGGGACTCCCGCCGCCCGAGCCGACCACGTCGTGGACCGGCGAACGCTCCTCGTCCTGCTGCTGGCCGAGCAGCGCGCTGACGCTCTCGTTGCCCGCCATCCGCTGCAGGCTGAGCACGGCTGCCGGCATCGTATCGGTGCGCGGCGCGGGCTCGGACCCGCTCGGTCGCTCGGACGCCCGACGCGTCACCGCGACCACCCGCTCGTACTCGTGGGCATCCATCATCAGGAGAATCTCAGCTCACGAGGGCCCGGTAGTCAAGCGCCCTGCGCGCACAATCGGTGCCCTTTCGGGCAGGCGCAGCCGGTGACGCGCGTCAGATCAGCCCCTGGCGCAGGGCGTACGCGACGGCGTGGGTTCGGTTGCGCAGGTTCAGCCGGCTGGTGACGTCGTGCACGACGTTCTTGACGGTCCGCTCGGACAGGAAGAGCTGGCGGCCCACCTCGGCGGTGTCGAACCCCTCGGCGAGCAGCCGCAGCACGCGCACCTCGCGGTCGGTCAGGCCGGAGAAGGTGAGGCCGCGCGGCGCCAGCACCTGGCGCTGCAGGCGGCCGACCTGGCCGAGGAGCCGACCCAGGAGGTCGGGTGGAAGCGAGCCCTCGCCCGCCGCGGCGGAGCGGATGCACGCCAGGAGGCTCTGCGGGCCGGCCTGCGCGCGGCGCAGCACGCCGCTGGCGCCGGCCTCGGCCGCGGCCAGCAGCCCGCCGTCGTCCAGCCGCGCCGCGACCACCACCACGTGCTCCACGCCGCGGCGGCGGAGCGAGCGGATCTCGCCCACGGCCTGGTCGTCCATCTCGTCCACCACGACGACGGCCACCACGTCGGGGGTCAGTCCGCGCTCGTCGACGAGCTCGACGCCGTGCCCGCGCAGCTGGCTGGCGACGCCGTCTCGCGACAGCGGGTCGCAGGCCGAGACGAAGATCGGGATCCGCTCGCGAGCTGGTTCCTGGCTGGCGATCAGCGCCATGCCCAACACACCTTTCTCCATTGCCCGCACAGTCTGGCGGTGGGGACTTTTCGGGCAGTCAACGGCGACTCAACGTGCAGTGCTCGCGGCGGCGGGCGGGGTCCCGCCCGGAGAGGTTGTGTTGCCGGCAATCGCACGCCTCGACCGTGCGCCGAGACGTTTCATTGCCGGCAGTGCAACGCTTCGGGTTCGCTGGACACGCCTGCTGGGCCAGCGGCGAGGTCCGGTCGCCTAACCGGCGGCGGGATCGACGCCGAGCTCGGCCAGGACGCGCGCGTACTCGGCGCGCGCCCGGCTCGCGGCCACGTGGTCGCCGGCCTGGGCCCGCGCGCTCGCCAGGAGCCGCCACAGCGGGTCGTGGTAGCGGTCGATCCGCAGACCGCTGGCCGCCGCCTGGGCCGCCCCCGCCGTGTCCCCGCGGTCCAGCTGCAGCTCCGCCAGCCGCTGGGCCGCCTCGGCGGCCGCGGACCGGCAGCGCTCGCGGCGGTCGACGATCCACTCCGCCGCCCCGTCCTCGGGCAGCAGGTCGCCGACATAGCGGTCGAGCGCCGACTGGAAGCACGCGAGCGCCCGGTCGGTCTGGCCCACCGACGCGGCCGACCGGCCCTGGGCGACGTCCTCCTCGAAGGCGACCAGGTCGATGCTCAGCTCGGGACCCGTCGCCAGCCGGTAGGCGTCGCCGTCGCGCACCAGCAGCGTGAACCCGGCGCGCGCGACGCCCGGCTCCAGGGCCTGGCGCAGGCTGGACATCGCGACGTGCAGGTTGCGCGCGCCGGCGTCCGGCGCCGCCTCGGGCCACAGCGCGACCTGGATCACCTCGCGGTGGAGCGGCCGGCCGCCCTGGACGGCGAGCAGTCGCAGCAGCGCCCGCACGCGCGGCTTGAGGCCCGAGAGGTCCAGCGAGCTCCCGTCCATCTCCAGCTGGAAGCCGCCGAACAGCCGGAGCGCGACCGGGGGACGAACCGCCGACACCGTCGCCCAGCCGGGCCCGATCCCGGTCGCGGCCCGCCTCGTCGCCGCCAGGGCCAGGTGCTCAGACCGCTTCGATACGTCCGCGGTCGCCAGCGCCGCATCCGCGAACAGACCGGCGCCGGCAACGCCGCGGGACTGCGCCAGCCGCTCCGCGCGGAGCGCGACGGGAATCGCATCCGTCGCGCCCGCTCGCGCCATCGCGAGCGCTCGCAGGGCCGACGCCCAGGCCTGCAGCACGGGCGCGTCCATCAGCTCGAACCAGTCCGCCGCCTCGTCGAGCACGGCCGCGGCCGTGACGAGCTCGTCCGTGTCCTCGGCGTGGGCGCGGGCCCACCCCTCGAGCAGGCCGGCCAGCGCCGCGCCCCACCCGTCCCCGACGTGCTCGCACGTGAGCCGGACCGCTGCCGCGCGGTCTGCGCCGCCCGGCTCCAGCGCCCGGCAGGCGTGCCCGATCCGGGTCAGGAAGCCGGCGCCCTGCGCCTCGGCGGCCTCGATGGCGTCCACCAGCTCGGTCGCGCCGCGGGCCTCGCCCGCGATCAGGTCGGCGGCTCCGAGACCCAGGCGGGCGCTGACCGCGGACGCGCCCGACATCGCGGGGTCGGCCGCAACGAATGCAAGCACGCGCCGTGCCTCGCGCACGTCGCCCGCCAGCAGGGCGCAGAGGCCGGCGACCAGGTGGGCCGAGCCTGGTCCCGCCAGGCTCGAGCGGGCCCGGACGCCGAGCGGGTCGCGCTGCGTGGCGGCGCGCAGCAGCCCGAGCACGTCGGCGGCCGGCGCCGTCCCCGGCGACAGCCAGGCGGCGAGCGCGAGCCGCTCGCGACGGGCGGCCTCGGCCGCGTTCGGCGCGCCCAGGCTCCGCTCCGCGCGCACGTACGTGGCCAGCGCGGATTCCCACAGGCCGTCCGCGCGCTGGCGCCGAGCGCCCGCCAGCAGCAGCCACGGGTCGTTGGCGAGCACGGCCGCCGGAAGGGCGTCGATCCACACCTGCGAGCCCTGCAGGAGCTGCTCCGCGCTCCGGCCCAGCAGGCGGTCCACGGCGGCCCAATCCTCGGCCCGGCAGTGGGCGTGGAGCGCCTCGGCCAGTGCGCCCGCCTCCTCCAGCACCGCGCCGGCGCGACGGTGGCGGTCGCGGACGGCCACCTCGCCGACCTCCTGGACCAGGATCGACTCGAGGTGCGAGCGCAGCACCTCGTGATAGCGGTAGGCCCCGTCGTCGTCCAGCGCCTGCGTGAAGATCTGGCGGCGCTCCAGCTCCCCGAGCAGGGCCCGGCTGTCCCCCCGCCCCACGAACGCGTCGCAGATCGGCCCGCTCAGTCGCTGCAGCACGCACGTGTCCACGAGGAAGCCGCGAAGGTCTGGCGGCAGCTCCTCCAGGACGTTGCGCGTGAGGTACTCGCGGACGAAGCGGGAGCCGCCGCTGAGGCCGGCGAGGACGCGGCGGCGCTCGTCCGGCGGCCTGCCGCGCGTGGCCAGATGGAACAGCTGGAGCCCGGCGGCCCAGCCCTCGGTCCGCCTGGCCAGCATCGCCAGCTCCACCGGCGGCAGCGGAGCCTGGTAGTAGTCACGGAAGAGCCGCTCGACCTCCCACGACCGGAAGCGGAGGTCGTCGCCGCCGATCTCCAGCAGGCTTCCCGAGACGCGCAGCCGGGGCAGGTTGAAGTGAGGCAGGACGCGGGAGGCGGCCAGCAGGTGGAGCCACGGGACGTAGTCGATCAGCCGCTCGAGGGCCGTCTCGGCGGGCGTGCCCTCCAGCGTGTGCAGGTCGTCCACGACCAGCAGCACGCGCCCGCCCGGCCACGTCTGCAGCGCCCGGGCCGCCTCCTCGACGGTGTTCCAGGTACCGGGCAGCCCACCCAGCGCCGTCTGCAGCCCGGCCTGCAGGTAGCCCAGGAACACGTCCAGCGCGCCGTCCCACGTCTCGGGCCGGTACCACGCCACCGGCACGCCGGCCGTCGCCGCGAACCGAGCCAGCAGGGTGGTCTTGCCCGATCCGGCCGGCGCGACGACCAGCGCCAGCCGGCGGGTCCAGAGCCCCTCCAGGAGGTGGTCGAGCCGCTCGCGGGGCAGCGCCTCAGCCCGCGGGGCACGCAGCTTCGCCGCCAGCACCGCACTGGCCGGACGCGTATCGGCACGATCGAAGTGCTTCGCTGCCCCACCCGACGTGACGCCATCAGTCGCCTGCATGCGCCGCTGCGCCATTGTGACACTGACAGCCGTCCCATGCACCTGGGACAAATGGTTCAATGAATGGGACTCCACGCCCTCCGTCCGACGCGTGTTCGCTGTTACCATCGCCCCCTGCGAGGCCGAGCGTGATCATCTGCAAGAAATGCGGTAACCGGAACGACGACCGGGAACAGTTCTGCACGTCATGCAGCAGCTTCCTGGAATGGAGCGGTGAGCGGGTCGTCGAGGCGAAGCCGGAACCCGCTCCGCCGCCAGTCGCGCCACCTCCGCCCCCACCCCCTCCGCCGCCGCCGACCACGTTCATCGACCACGTCAAGAACGTCGTCGGCATGGAGGCCGGCCAGGCGCCGCCGCGACCGCAGACCGGCGGCTGGGTGCCGCCGGCGACGGTCGTCGCCCAGACCACCACGGACGCGACCACGGTGCCTGGAGGCACGCCCCAGAGCCGCCGCCCGGACGCTCCGGCGCCGGCGGTCGAGGCGCCCCAGGCCCGTCAGCCCGAGGAGGCGCCGCCGCCGCCGCCCGTCCATCGCGTGGCCCCCGCGATGGTGCCGGACGTGAACGAGGTCGGCACGTACTGCTCGGCGTGCGGTGCCGGCAACGACGTGCGGCGGCACTTCTGCCGGCGTTGCGGAACGCCGCTCATGCGAGGTACGGCGGTGAATCGGGTCCCCTGGTGGCGCCGGCTCTTCCCGCGGCGGGACGACGTCCCCGCGGGAGACCGGCCGTTCCGCGAGGAGACCACGTTCGGCTCCCTGGTGCGCACGTTCCTGGTGACGATGCTGCTCGTCGTGCTGATCGGCGGCATCTTCGCCTACCTGGCGCTGCCGGGCTTCCGCCAGGCCGTGAACCGCGAGGTCGACATCGCGGTGACCGACCTGCGGCGGCTGATCAACCCCAGCTACATCCAGGTGCACCCGGTCACCACGAGCGTCAGCTCGGAGGTCACCAGCCACCCGGGTCAGCTGGCGACGGACCTCATCAACAACGACTACTGGGCCGCCGACCTGACGCGCGACCCGCAGCCGACGCTCACGGTCACGTTCGACGGAACCACCGACCTGGACGCGCTGGTGGTCACCAACGGAGCGCCCAATCCCGACTATTCACGCCTCGCACGACCGAAAACGCTGCAGATCTCGTACTCGGACGGCACTGGGGAGCAGGTGACGCTCAAGGACGTTCCGCAGGCCACCGCGTACGTCATCCACGCCCGCGGCGTCACGTCCATGACGGTGCGCGTCGTGAGTACCTATCCGGGCGATGGAAGCAGCTCGTCCGTCGGCCTGGCGGAGATCGAGTTCAGGCGGCTGGCCTGAGCTCGATCGCCCACCCGGTCGTGACCGTCGCTACTTGACGTCGACGGTCGCCCCGGCCTCACGCAACTTGGCGGCAGCCTTGTCGGCGTCCTCCTTGCTGACGTTCTCCAGGACGTTCCTGGGGGTCGCGTCCACCAGGTCCTTGGCCTCCTTGAGGCCGAGCTGGGTGATCTCGCGGACCGCCTTGATGACGTTGATCTTGCTCTCGCCGATCCCGGACAGCAGGACCGTGAACTCGGTCTGCTCCTCCTCCGGCTCGGCCTCGGCCACGGCGGTCGCGGCCGGCGCCGCCGCCACGGCGGCCGCCGCCTTGATGCCGTAGGTGTCCTCCATGGCCTTCACGAACTCGACGATGTCGAGCAGGCTCCAGTCCTTGACCGCTTCGACCACGTCCTTCGGGCTGATCTTGGTCGCTGCCATTGAATGCTCCTCGCTATGCGGCCTGCGGGCCGCCCTCCATCTTTTCTTTGTAGGCCTCGAGCACGCCGATCATCTGCTGCAGCGGGGCCTGGATCGTCGCAACGAGCTGCGCCACGGGGCTCTGCATGGTGCCCAGCATCTGGGCCAGCAGCACCTCGCGCGAGGGCAGGTCGGCCGTCTGCCGGACCTGGTCCGGGGCCATGACCCTGCCCTCGACCAGGCCGCCGACGATCTCGAGGCGGATCCTGGTCTGACGGGTGAACTCGCCGAGCACCTTCGCCGGCGCGCTCAGGTCGCCGTAGCCGAACGCGATCGCGACCGGACCCTTCAGCAGGTCCTGGAACCGCTCGTGCCCGGCCTCGACCGCGGCTCGCCTCGCCAGGGTGTTCTTGACGACGCGGTACTCTACCTCCTGCGCGCGCAGCCGCCCGCGCAGGTCCTGGAGCTGGGAGACCGTCAGACCCCGGTAGTCGGTCAGGACGGCCACCTTCGCGCTCTTCAGCTTCTCCGTGAGCAGCTCGACCTGCTCTACCTTCTCTTGTCGTGGCATCAAAAAACCTCCGCGCCAGCAGACGGGCACGGAGGCGATACAGCCTCGCTCCGATATACCTCGGCAGGATATTGAGACGCCGGGCGACGTCACCTGCTGTCTGCGGCGTTTGGAACTATACCAGGGACTTGGGCGATTACCCACAAGGAGACGGATGGCTGAAGCCTGGGACGTAGAGTGCGACGTCCTGCCCGGAATGGAGGCGATCCTGGCGCGTGAGCTGGGCCGGTGCTTCAGAGGCCGAGTCGGCCAGCTGGCCGACACCGGCCGCGCCAGCCTGCGCTTCGCGTTCCTGGGCTCGCTCTCCGAGCTGCTCGGCCTCCGGACCGCGCATGCCGCGTACCTGGCGCTGGCGTTCAGCGGCCGCCGGCCGACGGCGCTGCTCGGGCACCAGAACCTGCGCGCGCTGCTCGAACGGATCCAGGTGATCCGCGACCTGCACCCGCCGGGCATGGTGTGCACGTTCCGGTTCGGCGCCGCCGGCCGCGACACGTCCACGTTCCGCCGGCTTGCGGAGGACCTGGAGTCGCAGTCCGGGCTGCGGCACGACCCCGACGACGGCGAGCTGCTGATCCGCATCCGGCCCAGCGGCCGCCCGGACGACGGCTGGGAAGCCCTCCTGCGACTCTCGCCGCGACCGCTGTCCACCCGGGCCTGGCGGGTGGCCAACTACCCCGGCGCGCTGAACGCCACCATCGCGGCGGCGATGATCGACCTGACCCAGCCCCGCCCCGACGACCACTTTGTCAACCTGATGTGCGGGTCGGGAACGCTGCTGGTGGAGCGGCTCCTGCTCTGCCGGACGGCTGAGGCGCTGGGAGTGGACATCAGCGGGGAGGCGCTGAGCGCGGCCCGGGCCAACCTGGCGGCGGCCGGTCTGGGCCCGCGGGCGGCGCGGTTGATGGAGTCAGACGCGGTCCTGACGGGCCTGGACATGGCGCGGTACACGGTGCTCTGCGCCGACCTGCCATACGGCAACCTGGTGGGATCGCACCGGGAGAACTCGGTGCTGTACCCGATGCTCCTCGACGAGGCGGGCCGCATGGCGGCGCCGGGCGCCCGGTTCGCCGTCATCACCCACGAGATCCGGCTGTTCGACGCGTCGCTGGAGGACGCGAAAAACCTGTGGCAGGCCGAGCGGACGTTCCGGGTCTTCCAGGGCGGCCAGCGCCCGCAGGTGTACCTGCTGCGCAGAAGGTAGGGACGCCCTCACACCCCGACTGCCCAGAGCACGAGAACGGCCCGGAGCGGAGGGTCTCGTCTCAGCGACCCCTCTCCGGCCGTGGCCGGCCCTCCTCCCCCGCGAGGGGGGAGGGGTTTCCGGATCACGCCGTCGTGAGCTTGGCCGCCTCTTTGACGTCGACCGGGACCGATGGGCCCATCGTGGTCGACAGGTAGAGCGAGCGCAGGTACTGGCCCTTCGCCGCCGCAGGCTTCGCCCGGACCAGCGCGTCCACGAGGGCGGACAGGTTCTGCTCGAGCGCGTCCGTCTGGAACGACGCCTTGCCGATCGCCACGTGCACGATGCCGGCCTTGTCCGTGCGGTACTCCACGCGCCCGCCCTTCACCTCGCGCACCGCCCGGCCGATGTCGAAGGTGACGGTGCCGGACTTCGGGTTGGGCATCAGGCCGCGAGGCCCGAGGATACGGCCCAGCGGGCCGACCTTGCTCATCATGTCGGGCGTGGCGATGGCCACGTCGAAGTCGGTCCAGCCCTGCTGGATGCGCTGTACCAGGTCGTCGCCGCCGATGAAGTCGGCACCGGCGTCCTGCGCCTCGCGGGCCTTGTCGCCGCCCACGAAGGCGAGCACCCGCACGGTCTTGCCGGTGCCCGCCGGCAGCGACACCGTGCCGCGCACGATCTGGTCGGCGTGCCGGACGTCCACCCCGAGCCGCACGTGCGCCTCGACGGTCGCGTCGAACTTGACCGTCGACGTGTCCCTGATGACCTCGCACGCCCTGACGGGCGTGAGGCCGGCGTCGCCGTTGGCGCCGAGCGCCTCCTCGACCTTCTTCAGGGCCTCGGCGTACTTCTTGCCGTGCTTGCCCTTAGCCAACGACTTCGAGCCCCATCGAACGTGCCGTGCCCTCGATCATCTTCATCGCCGGCGCGATGTCGAATGCGTTGAGGTCCTTGGCCTTGGCTTCGGCGATCGCCCGGATCTGCTCGCGGGTGACCGTGCCGGCCTTCTCGCGACGCGGCTTCGGCGCGCCCTTCTCGATGCCGGCGGCCTTCTTCAGCATGTTGACCGCCGGCGGGGTGCGGAGCACGAACGTGAAGCTCCGATCCTCGTAGACGGTGATCTCGGCCGGCACGACGTCGCCGGCCTGCTGCGCGGTCCGCTCGTTGTACGAGCGGCAGAACTCCATGATGTTGACGCCGTGCGGACCGAGGGCCGTGCCCACCGGCGGGGCCGGGGTGGCCTTGCCCGCCTGGAGCTCGATCTTCAGTGTCGCCCGGATCTTCTTCTTCGCCATCGGTCTCCTCTGGCCTCCGTCGGCAGGGCTAGTGGACCTTCTCCACCTGGAGCAGGTCCAGCTCCACCGGCGTCTCGCGGCCGAACATGTTCACCAGTACCTTCAGCTTGCCCTTCTCGGCGTTGATCTCGTCGACCTTGCCCAGGAAGTCCGCGAAGGGCCCGTCCACCACGCGCACGCTCTCGCCAACCTGGAACTCGACGCGGATCTGCGGCTCCTGCTTGACCTGCTTCAGGATCGAACGGAGCTCGATCTCCTGCAGGGGGACGGGCTTGTTGCCGGAGCCCACGAAGCTGGTCACGCCGGGCGTGTTGCGGACGACGTACCACGACTCGTCCGACATGACCATCTTGACCAGGACATAGCCGGGGAAGATCCGCTTCTGGACATGCCGGCGCTTGCCGTCCTTGATCTCGATCTCGTCCTCCATCGGGACGAACACCTCGAGGATCTGGTCCTGCATGTCCATGGACTCGATCCGCTTCTCGAGGTTCTTCTTGACCTTCTCC
>Ga0066903_100000862_pt1 | contig 20660 bp, 19 predicted proteins | sample PanSoiMetaGPlot1_FD_67491 | JGI IMG/M metagenome (GOLD analysis project Ga0066903, IMG submission 67491) | Tropical forest soil microbial communities from Panama analyzed to predict greenhouse gas emissions - Panama Soil - Plot 1 (version 2) | ecosystem: Environmental > Terrestrial > Soil >... | reverse complement strand
CCGACGCTTTCCTCCGTACCGTATTTTCGCGCTGTATCAATATGGCGATACCCAGAGGCGATGGCTGCAGCAACCAGTTCGGCCGGGCGATGCGGCAACTCCATGGTGCCAAAGCCGATTGCCGGCATCTTTGCGCCGTGTGCTGTGAGGGTAAATGCTTTTGGAGATTGCATCGAAAACTCTCGCGGACCTGGCGATGGAACGTGGGCGCGGACAAACTACTGAGCAATGTCGATCTTCACGGCTCCTATGATGCTTTTCCAATGCGTCATTTCGTCAGCCTGCCAGGCTTTGGCATCGGAGAGCGACTTGTTTGGGACGAGATTGAAATTCTGCTTATTGAACTTTTCGATTGTCTCGGGCAATTGCATAGCTTTGCTCACTGTCTGAAAGAGTGCCTCCAATATGGGTTTCGGGGTGCCGCCTGGTGCAAACAGGGCTTGCCAGGCCATGGTGCCGACGTCGGGATAGCCGATCTCCCGCATGGTCGGAAGGTCGGGAAATTCAGGCAGACGCGTATGATTGACAACTGCGAGCGGTCGCAGCTTTCCGGTTTGCACGAGGCTGGCGGTGCTGGCGACGTTGAGAAAGGCAGCTTGTACGTCACCGCGCAACATGTCTTGAATCACCCCGGAAGCGCCGTTCTTGTTTGGCAGGGCGATGAGATCGAGATCGCCGGCTCGTTTGGCAAAATAGGCCATGTCATAGTGCGGATATGAGCCGACACCGACGGTACCGTAGCGGACCGTTCCGGGACTTTTCTTGGCGTAATCGATAAATTCGGCGGCGGTCTTGGGCGGGAAATCATTTGCAGTCGTCACCGCCAGGAATGCCGGCACGTCGACCAAATTGGTTACCACCGACACGTCCTTCTCATAGCTGATTGAAAGCTTGTTTGCGTAGAGTAGGGGCGTAATGGCATTGGTCGTGACATTGCCGATCATTAGCGTGTAGCCGTCGGGCGCCGACTTCGCCATTTCTTCTAGCGCCAGCATTCCGAATGCGCCGGGCTTGTTGAGCACGACGAAACCCTGACCGGAAATTTTCTGAACGGCGTCGCCGACGATACGGGCAACAATATCGGTCGCGCCACCTGGCGCGTAAGGTACGATGACCTTGATCGGCCGGCTTGGGTAATTATCCTGCGCTGTCGCTGTCGCAACGGCGAAGGAGAGACAGACGGCCGACAATAAGCTTGCCACTAATCGTCTCATGCGCGCCGTCCGCGAGTTTGCATTGTTGAGTCGCTTGCAAAAAGGCGCTTCCAGCCAATCCGGTCAGGAGCGCCTTTCTTCATTCATTACTGCCTCACTTCGTGAAGTCGAAAATGTCGTGCGTATCAGTGTAGGCCGTTACGCCAGGTATGCCAGCGGTCTGTATATCGCCAGCGACAACATGAAGCTGATCGTCGATCACTGCGCCGGCAAAACCATGGCGCGGGATGCGCATGCGCGGAAGGCTCTGGTCCCAAGTATTCGAAGCTGGATCGTAGGCCTCGAATGCGCGGAAAGCCGCCATGATTTTGTCATTCTGAAATTCGCCGCCACCGACGAAGATTTTACCCTTGTAAACGCCACCCGCGACCCCGCTGCGAGCCGTCGGCATCTGCGCTTTTGTCGTCCACAGATCTTGGGCGACGTCGTACTCCTCGTTGACGTCGGTATTGCTTGAGCGCGTCACGAAGGTTGATCCAAGCCGACCGCCAATGGCGTAGATCTTTCCGTTGACTGCGCCGCTCAAAAAATGATTGCGGGCCGTCGGCATCGGGGCACGTGAACGCCAGCTGTTTGTAGCAGGGTCGTATTCCTCATTGGCCCCCACGCACATGTCATGCGGCTTGCCATCGAAACGTATCGCTGGGTCGGTCGTGCCGGGCAGGATGGTCGCTCCGCCTATCACGTAGATTTTTCCGTCAAAGGCCGTGGCTGTGCCGCCGCCGCGTTTTGTTGGCAAAGGTGCGATCGCTTTCCAGGTGTCCGTATCGGGGGAGTATTCCCATGCGTTGTTGACCGGCTGCCACGCAATGTCCTTTCCAGGCCGCATAAACCCGCCAAATACATAGATTTTGCCGTTAAGCGCCGCGGTCATGCCGTGATGAACGTGCGGCTCGGGCATCGGTGCCTTCTTTGTCCAGACCTTGGTCGCGGGGTCGAACATGTAGACGACGCCCATCGGCTGAAATCCGCCATCAGTCAGACCCTGGATGACGTAAAGCTTTCCATCCACGACCGCGCCAACCGGTTCCTCCATTGGCATCGGAAATGGAGTAGACGGAATCCACTGTCCTTTTGCCGACGTTGTTTCCGCCTTCTGAGCCGCTTCGAATTTCTTGGTTGTGTCCGCGTCGGGCTTTGTTGTCTGAGCGTCAGCGACCGCCGCCATCGACAACAATCCGGCGGCCGCAACGGTTGCCAGGCGCAATCTCTTAAACAGGATCATCATGTCTAGCCTCCCTGATAGCGCGTATCTTTGTTTTTTGTATTTTGAGATGTTAGCCACTTGCGTAGGGCCGTGTTGGAAAGTTTTTGACGAACGACTTCTGTCATTCGGCCGGCAGTGCCAGGACTTCTGGCAACAACTGTTGCCATATGCCCATCTCGGTCTTGATATCGCTTGCGAACTTGGCGGGCGACTCGCTGGTGACAACTGCGGCATTCACTTTGTCGATGGCAACTTTGGCTTCAGGTGAATTCATCGCCTGAATCGCGGACCGATGTAGAAGCTCAACGATATCCGCGGGCGTTTGCCGCGATACAAACAATCCCTGCCAGTTGCTGGTCCCAATCCCCGCGTATCCTGCTTCGGCCATGGTCGGCACATCCGGAAAGTTCGACAACCGATGCGCACCTGTTACTGCGAGCGGCTTAAACTTCCCTGTGTTGGCCGTAGCTGTCGCCACGTTGAGGAATGCAATGTTGCTCTTGCCGGCCAACAGATCCGCCAGAACGCCGTTCGCGCCGTTCGGGTTTGCGTGATAGGAGACTTTGAGTCCGGCAGACTTTGCCAGCATGATCGTGTCGACATCAACAAACGTTCCGATGAAGTCGGTCCCAAGCGTAAGTTTGCCCGAACCCTGCTTCAGAGACGCGAGAAAATCGCGCACCGTATTCGTTGCCTCCGACGGACTGACCATCACCACGCTCGGGAAATCCGCAAGCCGTGTAACTGGGATGATTTCCTTGTCGTAGTCGAACTTGATGTCCTGGCGGTGCATCACCGGGGTCATCGAGTTGGTGATGACGCTCCCGACCAAAAGCGTGTATCCGTCGGATTGTCCAACGAGTTCACTGATCGCGTTGATGCCGAAATTTCCGGGCCTGGCGTCGACCACAACAGGTTGTGCGAAAACTTTTGCCAATTCGCCGGCGAGTACTTTCGCCGCATAGCCGGTCGAACCGCCCGGCGGGAATGGAATTACGATCCGAATGGGCTTCTCGGGGTATGCCGCCTCTACGGGAAGTGCGGCGCTCGCCGCCAAAACCAATGCGATGACGCAGCATTTGGCCCACATCGGACAGCCTCAGAGTCTGACGTTACGCGACACTGACGTCTGTCGAGTGCGGCGCAGGTTGTCGCCAAAAATTGACAGCGACTTCAAGTTGTCAGACAACATACATGTGCCCGGTTCAGTGCTCAAGCTCGATGTTGCCCGCCTTCCCACTTTCAACCGGGTGGAGGAGGTCGCGCGTGAATTGGTCAATCGCATCCGATCCGGCGAGTGGCAACCAGAGATGCGATTGCCGTCCGAGCAAAGCATGGCGGCGCAATTCGGCGTCAGCCGCACGGTCATTCGGGAAGCGATCGCCCGCTTGAAGAACGAAGGCCTGGTCACGACACGCCAAGGTAGCGGCGCGTTCGTGCGTGACTGGCAGGTGGGCTCGCTTCACCTGGATCCGGAGATCAGCAAGAGCCTTAAGTCCGTTTTGTTCATCGCGGAGTTGCGCAAGGGCATTGAAGCCGAAGCGGCTGCTCTTGCGGCCGAGCGGCGCACGCGGAAGGATTTGCTGGCGATCGAAAAGGCCTTTGCGCGCATTTCAGAAACGATGCGGGTGCGGGGTGACAGCGCGCGGGCCGATATGGGGTTTCATCGTGCGATCGCGGACGCATCTCACAATCCATACTATACGGCCATTCTCGACTATCTCAGCCAGTTCCTCGTACAGGCGCTTCGGGTAAGCCGCGGCAATGAGGCGCTGCGGGATGACTTTGCGCGCCAAGTCGAGAGCGAACATCTCGACATTGTTGACGCAATCCGCCGCAGGGATAGTTCGGCAGCGCGACTTGCCGCCCAGATTCATATGGATCGGGCGCGCATCCGGATCGGCAAGGCCGAACGGGATATCTGGTCAGCGGGAAAACACTTAACGGAACCGCTCATTCCACCTTCGTTACTGTCGCTTGCGCCAAAGAAGCCGAAGCGCCGTAACGCAGTCGGAGGGTGATGCTGCAGTCTGGATCCAGTCTTGAACTAGAGCGAGGGAATGGTCCGCATGTCCGAAATCAAGAGCAACCAAGCACCGACTGATGCGCGCACTCCGGGTGCCAAGCGCGCGGGTCCAGGTGAGCATTATTTTGACATGACAAAAGTAAATTCAATCATGGGCGGCCCCGCCTATTCGAGCGTCTTCGGCGGATGCGTTGAGGGCGACCGGATGATTGCGGCACTCATGCGGATGCCGGCGGGTACTGGAGCCGAACCTCATTCGCATCCGAACGAGCAATGGATCTATGTAATCGAAGGCACGTTAGATTCGAATGTCGATGGTCATCGGCAAATAGTAGGTCCGGGCTCGGCCGTGTACATTCCGGCCAACACGATTCATCATGCAAAAGCAACAGCTGAGGGTGATGTCGTATTTTTCACAGTAAAGGACGCTTCTCACGGCCTGCACGGGGTCAAGGCAAAAAGCATCTGATTGCGGTCGGAGCGATCACGGAACGGGCCGATGGCGACTATGCCGAGGAGAGCAACGATTGTCTGCGCAATATTGATGGCCATATTTATCAGTTCGGATTTGGCGCCGGGTGTGGTGTCACCGGTATTCGCGCAGAGCGGGCAGCCCCGACAATTCGCGGTGGTGATCAAACAACGCAAAGTGACGTCGGCTATGGACGTGATCAGCGTGAAGAAGGGCGATACTGTCGAAATCGTGCTGACAGCCGACGAGCCGGCCGAGCTGCATCTGCACGGCTACGATCTTCTGCTAACTTTGTCACCGAATGTGCCCGGAAAGATGCAATTTACAGCGAACATCGCCGGGCGTTTTCCGCTTGAGGCACATCGGTTTGGAAATCCTGCACAGGGCAGCAGGCCCCACGGCCAGAGGCCGCTCCTGTATGTCGAAGTCCAGCCGCGTTAGGCTGCCGTGTCCTCCCGCATCTTATCCTTATGTCTAGCCTTGGCCGCGTTGGCGGGCGAAGCCTTGGTGGCGACGCAGGCGCTCGCTCACGGATTCGGCCAACGCTACGATCTTCCGATTCCGTTGTCCTTTTATATCTTCGGCGCCGGCGCGACCGTGGCGTTGTCGTTCGTTATTGCCGCGATATTTCTACGGAATGCCCATCTGCCGGAGACCTATCCGCAGCTCGCGCTTTTATGCTCCCCAGGTTCGCGTCGATGGGCGCGCCGCGTGGCAATCGCAGTTAGTGCACTTGCGGCAGGCCACTTTGTTTTGATGATCGCAGCCGGGCTTTTGGGTGCGCAGACCCCCCTCAGAAATATCATTGTTGTATCGGTATGGATAATAGGGTGGGTCGCCATATCGCTCTGTTCGGCGTTGATTGGAAACGTGTGGTCCGTGCTAAATCCATGGGCCACATTTTTTGCTGCTGCTGAGCAAGTCTATGCTTCTGCGCGTCCAAACCACTCCATGTCACTTGGCGTGTCCTATCCAAGCGGATTGGACGTGTGGCCAGCCCTGTTTCTTTTCCTTGTGTTTGCTTGGATGGAGCTGGTCTGGGGAGGCCGTGATGTGCCGGCGCGGCTTGCCGAGGCTATGTTGTTTTATTCGGCAATTACCTGGCTTGGAATGTTTGTGTTCGGCAGAAAAATATGGTGCCAACGGGCTGAATTATTCACGACCGTTTTTGGAATCTTTGCTCGCTTTGCCCCGTTGACGTCCGCCGAAAGTGGTGAGAAGGGAGCAATTCTTCGTTTTCCAGCCGTGGGTCTGCTGGAAGGAGATCACCGCACGTCCTGGAGCATGATGCTGCTGGTCATCGCATTGCTCGCCACAGTTACTTTTGACGGAATATTGGAGACGCCGCTCTGGGCCCATGTCGACACGGCGATTATCGATTCCCCGGACGATTCATTTCTTTGGACAGTTTTCGGCTTCAGCGAGGCCGCTGCGCTGCGCTTCGGTCGAACAATCGGACTTGTCATGTTTGTGATGTTGTTTAGCGCTGCATATTTATTGACTTGCAAGGTCATGGCTGTGGCCGGCGGCAAACGCTATGAGGCAGCCGACTTGGCTCGGCGCTTTGTGTTTACCCTGCTGCCGATCTCTATCGCCTATCACATCGCTCATTACTTCTCTTACCTCTTTAACGGTGGGCAATTGATCATACCATTGCTATCCGATCCATTCGGATTTGGCTGGGACTTGTTGGGGACCGCAACCTATCGTCCCCGTATCGACTTCGTTGGTCCACTCTGGCAATGGTATGTCGCGGTCGGCGCAATTGTCGTGGGCCATGTCATTGCGGTTTATGTTGCTCATGTCAGGTCGTTGTCGGTGTTCCGTGAAAGGCGCGAGGCCCTTCGCAGCCAGGCACCAATTGTTTCGCTGATGATAGGTTACACGATGCTCAGTCTTTGGATTTTGTCGCAGCCCATCGTCGAGACAAATCCTGGCGGTTAAGGGCTCGACGTTGCCCTTTATTAAACGCCGCCTTGTCATGGCGCACGCCCAAAGTTGACTCTCAAGTGGCATATTGGGCGAACGCCACAGTGCCAGCGCGGGCGCGGTCGTCGGTCTTGACGTTAACGAGCGCGACCGAGCCGCGATCGACCTCCCGCTGGGCACGGTCTAATGCCGGGCGGATTTCGTCGGGGCGTTCAACATATTCGCCGTAGCAGCCGAGCGTTTCGGCCATTTTGTCGAAGCGCGTATAGCCGAGATTGCGGCCCGGCTTGTTACGATCGGGGTCTGCAGTCCAGCCGCCATTGAGGCTGACCACAACCAGGATCGAAATGTTGTGGCGAACAGCAGTGTCGAGCTCGAGCGCGTTCAGGCCGAACGAGCCGTCGCCGTGCACCACGATGACTTGCTTGTCGGGCTTGGCGATCTTGGCCCCGATTCCGAACGGCAGCCCCACGCCCATGGTGCCGAACGGTCCGGAATTGAGGCGATGGGCGGGGGTAAAGGTCGGCATCGACTGGCGGCCGAAGTTCAGGATTTCCTGACCGTCGACCACCAGGATGGCGTCGCGCTGCATGAAATTCTTGATCTCGTCGCACAGTCGCAACGGATGGATCGGTATCTCGTCCATCGGCTTATTGGCGCCTGGCGCCTGGCGTTTCGCCGTTTCGCCCTCAGACAGCGCTCGACGCCACGCAGAGAAATGATCCGCATTAACCCGCTTGGCGCTCGCATCGATGAGCTGGCGGAGCACTGCCTTGCAGTCGCCGACGATACCGATATCGACTCTACGTGGCGCGGTGGCGATTTCGTCGGCATCGATATCGATGCGCGCGATCTTGGCGCCAACGTTGAAGCGGGGCGGTGCCGCGTGGCCGATTATGTAGTTCATACGAGTGCCGACCACGATGATCAGATCGGCATCGCGGAACGCCGAGGAGCGCATCGTCAGATACGAATATTCATGATCGTCCGGCACGACGCCGCGGCCCTGCGGCGTGGTGTAGAACGGAATGCCGGTCTTTTCGACGAATTCCTGCAGTTCTGCCCAGGCCTGCGACCAGATCACGCCGCTGCCAGACAGGATGATCGGCTGGCGCGCCTTGGCGATCGCGTCGACCAGCGCATCGACTTTGTTGGGATCGCCGAGCGGCCGCGCGTTTAAGAGCGGCCGGCCGGAAAGGCTCCAGTCGACTTGTTCTTCGGGAATCTTGGCGTAGAGAACGTCGCCGGGGAAATCGAGATAGACCGGGCCCGGCTTTCCGCTCATGGCTTTCTGGAAAGCGACATTCACCTGCTCGGGGATGCGCTTGAGGTTGTAAATGCGATCTGCCCATTTGGTGCAGGGCTTCATGATGGCAAGCTGGTCAATCTCCTGGAAAACCTGGCGGCCGTTCTGACCAATCGGGCTCGAGCCGCCGACCGCTACGACCGGGCAGCAATCGATCAGCGCGTTGGCGATGCCTGTGGTCAGGTTGATCACCCCAGGGCCGCTCGCCGCCATGCACACACTAGGCTTTTGCATCAACCGGCTGTAGGCCTGACCCATAAAAGCGGCAGATTGCTCGTGGCGCACGTCGAGCGGACGGATTCCTTCCTTGATGCAGGAGGACTCGGCGAGCAGCATCGGCCCGCCCATCAGGAAGAACAGAACGTCGGTCCCTTCGTTCTTCAACGATTTGGCTAGGATCTCCGAACCAGTGAGTTCCGCCATTGTTCTCTCCCTTAGATAATGTTGTCTTTGCCGAGTTGCTCGATCTGGTCCGCATCAAGACCAAGCCATTCACCCAAGACTTCATTGGTGTGTTGTCCGAGCAGTGGCGCCGGCTTGAGCTTCGGCGTGCGCCCACCGAAGCGCACTGGCCAGCCAGGCATCTTGAACGGGCCGGCGGTCGGGTGTTCCATCGTCTGCAGGATGCCGCGCCGTTCGAAATCCGCCTCGTTAGTCAACTCCATCGTATCGAAGATGGCCCCGGCCGGCACGCCGGCGCCGCCGAGCACGCGCATCGCCTCTCGTTTGTCGTGCTGGCGCGTCCAGGCGGCGATCATATCGTCGATCTCGGGCTCGTGTTCTTGGCGTGCCAGCCCAGTGTCGAAGCGCGGATCGCCGATCAGATCCTCGCGTCCGATCACTTCGAGCAATCGCCGCCAATGCGCCGGATTGGTGCGGCTGGTATAGACATAGATGTAGTCGTTCAGTCCGCCGGGTTTGCACGGATAGATGCCACTCGGTACAGCGAAGCCGAGAACCACCTTGGCACCATTGCGCTTCGCCGCTACGCCGTGGGTCGCCTGGGTGGAGAGCGCCACTCGGATATATTGAAGCATAGCGTCCTGCATAGCGATCTCGATGCGTTCGCCCTCGCCAGTCGCACGGCGCCGGTAGAGTGCTGCCAGAATGCTGATGGCAAGCAGCATACCGGTACCGGTATCGCCGAGCGTCACGCCGGGTTTGAGCGGCGGTCCGTCGCGCTCGCCGGTAATGCTCATGATGCCGCCAGTTGCCTGCGCGATCATGTCAAAGGCGAGATTGTTCTCATAAGGGCCGCCAGTGCCAAAGCCCTTTACCTGAGCGTAGACGATGCTCGGGTTGACGGCGCGCACCACTTCGTAGCTGAGCCCTAGCCGCTCAATGGTGCCCGGCGCGAAATTCTCAACCATAACATCGGCGCGCCGCGCCATATTCTTGACGAGCTCGAGCCCGCGCTCCGATTTCAAATTGACGGTTATGGATTTCTTATTGGCGTTGAACAACAGGAAATACCAGGAATCTTGGCCCTGGCCGGACGATCCATGCAACAAGAAGCGACCCGCTTCGCCGCCTTGCGGGCTTTCTACCTTGACGACCTCGGCACCGAGCCAGGCAAGTGCCTCGGTGCAGGAAGGGCCGGCCTCGAACTGGGTCAGGTCCAGAACACGGACACCATTAAGACAGCCCGGAAGTGCGCTGTCGGTAGCCATTTTTTGTTCCTCTCACTACGAGCGCGTTCAGCACTAAGTGGAAACCGATTTGGCGCATGTCATATTGAGGGCACAGCGTAACCATCCACTCTGTTCGGCTCAAGCGGCGGCGACCCCGCGCCACATATGACATTCTATCGCTTGGGCACTCATCGAATCCGGCGATATCGAGAGCCGCTTCCACAAAGGAGCCAAAGCGGACATTAGTTCGCCGCCAATGCCCGGTTTCTGATTTCATTCCGCGGCCCCGGATTCATCGCTCCCGCGCATAACAGCCGCGCTCGATCTCCTCTATCAGCGACCATGCCTTCGCCTGCCACTTGAGCTCCACGCGCGCGCGGTTGGCGCGCACGCGACTGTTGGAGCCCATGGTGTCGTTGGCTGGTCCATCGCCCCATTCGGTTGCTGCCTCTTCCACCGTCATGCTTTGCGTGCGTCCGCCTTGCCCAAGCATGCGGCTGATCGCTTCGCACGCCTCGCGCATGGAGTTCTCGCCGTTCTCGGCGTAATAGAACGCGCCGGCCGGCGCCTTTTCGATCGCCAGCAGGTATAATGCCATCAAGTCATCGATGTGCACGTTGGCCCAGCGGTTCTCGCCGGAGCCAATGTGCTTCGCCACGCCGAATTTTTTCGCCACTTTGATCAGCCACGGCACTTGAATGCTTTGTGAATTGAGGCCGTGCCCCAGCCCGTAGATCAGGCTAGGCGCGATCACGACCGAGCGTACGCCGTCGCCTGCCGCATTCCGCACCATCTTGTCGATTTCCACACGTGACGCCCGCTGGGGCGTCGGTGTAAATGGCGTATCCTCATCGAACACCTTCTTAACCAGCTCACCGCGCGAGCGCGTGCCGACGATGCTGGAGCCGCCGGTATGCAGGAAGGTTTTGCCGGTGCCGGCAAGGGCCTTGAGCATGGCTGCGGTTGCGGCGCGATGGCCGGCATTAGCGGCGTTGACCGTTACGTCGGCGTCGCGCGAGGCCTTAGCCAGAACCTCCGCGTCGTCGAGCGTGCCGCGCACCGGCCTGATACCGAGCTTCGCCAGCGCCGCGGTGGTCTCGTCCGAGCGCGCCAGCCCGATCACTTGATGGCCTGCCGCCATCAGCGCAGCGGCAACCGATCCACCGATGTAGCCGCTCGCACCGGTAATGAAGATTTTCAACTAGGCCGCTCCGTTCAATAGCAAGCAAGAGTGTTTACGTTGCGACCCAGGGGCGGGACGTCTACCAAATGGGTAAGCGATCGTCCGCGAGGGCCTCCACCTGGAATATAGCTCGGCAAACAGTCTGCCGACTGATCTCATTGCATATTGCAATTGCTCAATATCCCAAGCGTCGCGCGGTTCTGTCGTCAGCCAGACAAAGCTGCCGCAAAAAATTAAATTTTGTTCATCTCGCTTCTCAGAGGACACGCGGGTGCAAACAGGTCAGGACTGCTGACCGGTTTTAGTTCGAGTATTGCTTGCTCTCCGCCGGTCGCTTCCTTGTTCGACTAACGACTAGTTCGAGCAATTTGTAATCAGAGTGCTGGCCCCGCGAGGTTATCGCGCGCTATCGTAGTACCCTGAAAACATAATCCAGTGGACGAGGCAATATTCTTGGACCTGCCTCACCCAACTGAACAGAGGAGGATCCCAAGATGAGCACCAACAAACTTCTCCATGTCACGAGACGACGGTTCTTGCGGAACACGGGTCTCACGCTTGCTGCCGCCGGTGCCACGCCCGTGCTCTCCGCGCCGTTCGTGTCGCGCGCGCTGGCCGACAACAAGTCGCTCTCGATCATACAATGGAGCCATTTCGTTCCGGAATACGACACGTGGTTCGACAAATTCGCCAAGGATTGGGGCGAGAAGAACAAGGTCGCGGTCACTGTCGACCACATTCCCGTGCAGAACGTCCCCGCACGAGCGGCTGCGGAGGCGTCGGCGCAATCGGGACACGATCTTTTCGGGTTCAACGGCGCCGGTGGCGCGCATCTTTACCGCAAGTTTTTTATCGACGTCGCCGATCTCGTGAAGGAAACGGAGAAGAAATACGGCAAGGTATCCGTCATCGGTAAGCAGCTCGGCTACAACGCGGACGACGGCACCTGGTCTGCCTTCCCCGATTTCTACATCAACTTCCCGGGCATGTATCAAAAGACCCTGTGGGATGAAATCGGAATGAAGCCGGATACCTGGGACAACCTGCGCGTCGGCGGAGCCAAGCTGAAGGCAAAAGGCCACCCTGTCGGCATTTCGCTCGGACACAGCAACGATCCAAGCACGACGTGGCGCGGCTTGTTGTGGAGCTATGGCGCCGGCGTTCAGGATGAGGCTGGCAAGAAAATCGTCCTCAACAGTAAGGAGGCGGTCGAAGCGACCAAGTACGCAGCCGCGCTCTATAAGGAGGCGATGACATCGGACGTGCTGTCATGGAACGATTCCAGCAATAACCAGTACATCGTTTCCGGCGTTGCCTCGTACATCGTCAACCCGATCTCGGCTTACCGGACGGCCCAGAAGGCCAACAAAAAGTTGGCCGATGACATATTCGTCATCGAGCCGCCGAAGGGTCCGGTGACGCGGATGATGGGCGCCGCCTCCGAATTCTACGGCATATGGAAATTTGCCAAGAACAAGGAAGCCGCGATCGAGTTCTTGAAGTACTATGCGGACAACTGGCCGGAAGCCTTCAAGGCGAGCGAGGGGTACAACAATCCGTGCTTCGCCAATCTAGTGCCGAAGCCGATGCCGATTCTGTCGAACGACCCGACGTCGACTCCACAGGACAAGTTTTCGGTGCTGCAAACTTCCGACGAGTGGTCGGCCATCCCGGGCTATCCCGGGCCGGCCACGCCCGCGACGGACGAGATCTACTACGCCTTCATCATTAACGACATGATGGCGAAAACGGCGACGGGTCAATTGAGCGCCGAAGATTCGGTCAAGTGGGCCACGCAGCAATGCGAGGCCATCTTCAAAAAGTGGGCAGGCAAAGCCTGATTGCTCGCGCCCGGACCGCGCTTCCGCGCGGTCCGGGAAGGGTTGCTCGGCTGGCTCACGGCCAGGGGATAGAAGTGAACGACGCGCCGCTGTGGGGCGGCGCGCCGGGAGTTCGACATTGAATTCTGGGAGGATCAATGGCTGCGGTATCGACCAGGGACATCATCAAAAAATTTGGCGAAGTTCCCGCCGTAAACGGCATCAGCTTGGACGTGCCGAACGGCGAGTTCATGGTCTTGCTTGGACCGTCCGGCTGCGGCAAGACGACTTTTCTGCGCATCATCTGTGGGCTTGAGCGGCAGACGAGTGGCGACCTTTTGATCGGCGGTGACGTCGTCAACGATATCCCGCCGCGTGCCCGCGGCGTGGCCATGATGTTCCAGAGCTACGGGCTCTATCCGCATTTCACGGTGCGTCACAACATCGCCTTTCCGCTGAAGACGCAGCGCGTACCGAGCGCCGAAATCAGCAAGAAGGTCGACTGGGCGTCGCAACTGCTCGGCATCAGCCATCTGCTCGATCGGCGGCCGCGCCAGCTCTCCGGCGGCGAACGTCAGCGCGTTGCGCTCGCCCGCGCGCTCGTCCGTCAACCGACCGTGCTGCTGCTCGACGAACCGCTCTCAAACCTCGACGCCAAATTGCGTGCCTCGGCGCGACTAGAGATCAAGCAGTTCCAGCAGCGAGTCGGCGTCACCACGATCTACGTGACGCACGATCAGGTCGAGGCGATGGGCATGGGCGACCGCATTGCCGTCATCGACGGCGGCCGTGTGCGGCAGGTGGGAACGCCGGCGGAGATCTACGATGATCCGGCCGACCGCTTCGTCGCCACCTTCGTGGGTACGCCGCCAATGAATATCGTCGCCAAGAACGGCGGCTACCTCGGTTTCCGCCCGGAAAACTTCCTGCCCATGGACATGATGGATGACACCAACTTTGCCGAGTTCAACTTCCGCGTCGATCGGTCCGAATATCTCGGCTCCGAGCGTATCGTGTATGGCGTGATCGAAGGCTTCGATCCGAACCAGGTGATCACGGCGAAATTACCGCCGGCGCATGTCGCCGAGGAAAGCATCCGCCCCGGCGAGTGGCATCCCTTCGCCGTGCGCAACAGCACACTCCGTTATTTCGACAAGGACGGCAAACGCTCCAGCCGCCATTAGAACGGACTTTCGTCCATGGTCGCAATCGCTGAGTCTGTCCCCAAGCCGCACACCCGTTTTCGGTTCATCCTGGACCGGCGTGACGTGCTCGGCTCGCTCCTCGTTGCTCCCGCGATCCTCTACGTGCTGTTGCTGGTCGGCGTGCCGTTCTTGATGGCCGTGTATTACTCGGTCAGCGCTTACACGATCTACGATCCGTCATGGAGCTTCGTCGGTCTGGCGAACTTCGAGCAGATCATCGCGGACCCGGTTTTCCGGCAGACGCTTTACAACACCTTCATCTTCACGTTCGGATCGCAGATTCTCGGCCTCATTCTCGGCAAGTTCGGCGCGCTGGTGCTGCTGCGCCCATTCCCCGGGCGCAAGCTCGTCAGGGCGCTGATCATATTGCCGTGGGCGGTGCCGATCGCGCTCGCGACCGTCGCCTGGCAATGGATGTTCGATTCCCTCTATAGCGTCATCAACTGGACGCTGATTGCGCTCGGCATCATCACGCGTTCGGAGGCGCCGAACTGGCTTGGCAATCAGGATCTGGCGATGCTGTCGGTGATCATCGTCAACGCCTGGCGCTTCTTTCCATTCGCCATCGTCATCTTCCTCGCCGGTATCACCTCGATACCGCAGGACGTCCTCGACGCGGCGACGGTCGATGGCGCCGGGTTCTGGCGCCGTAACTATCAGATCATCCTGCCGATGATCTTGCCGATCACGGCCATAGGCCTGATCTTCGGCATCGTGTTCACGTTCACAGACCTGTCAATCGTCTTCCTGATGACCATGGGCGGGCCAGTGGGCGCGACCTCTGTTCTGGGTTTCGCGGGCTTCCAGACCGGCATTGTTTCTGGCGACGTGTCGCACGGCGCCGCCATTTCGCTGTTCATGCTGCCGGTATTACTCGTCGTTGTCGTCGGTATGTTGCGCTTTATCCGGCGGCGGGAGATCTGACATGCCGCGCGAGAAAGTTGCTGCTGTCCTTCAGGAAACCTCCTTCTACGGAGCGGTCGCTTTCTTCTTCGTTCTGGCGGCATTTCCGTTCTATTGGATGCTGATCACATCGTTCAAGGAGAACTCCGATCTTTACAACGTCACCAATATCCCGTTCTGGTTCAACGATCCGCCCACGCTCGAGCACTTCCGTTATCTTTTCGAGAAAACCCTGTTTACGACCTGGCTGTTGAACTCGTTGATTATCGGTCTCTGCGTCACCGCCATCACCCTCGTAACCGCACTGCCGGCCGCCTATAGCCTTGCTCGGATGACCGGCCGCAACGGCGAGGCCCTGGGCATCGGCATCTTCCTGACCTATCTCGTACCGCCGACACTCTTGTTCCTGCCGCTGTCACGAGTGATCGCCGAGCTCGGCTTGCAGAATTCGATGTGGTCGCTCGTGCTGGTCTATCCGACCTTCACGATCCCGTTCTGCACGTGGCTGCTGATGGGTTTCTTCAAGGCCATGCCGCCCGAGATCGAGGAAGCGGCGATTGTCGACGGTTGCAGCCTGTTCGGCGCCTTCATCAAAATGGCAATCCCGCTGTCGGTGCCGGGGATTCTGACGGTCGTGATCTTCACATTCACGCTGACCTTGCAGGAGTTCGTCTACGCGCTGACCTTCGTATCCGCGTCTGACCAAAAGCCGATCACGCTTGGCGTGGCGACCGATCTCATCCGCGGCGACGTCTTCTACTGGGGTGAGATTATGGCCGGCGCCTTGATCGCCAGCATCCCGGTGGCGATCGCCTATAATCTCTTCCTCGATCGGTTCATCTCCGGCATCACCGGCGGCGCCGTTAAATAAGGGGTCACTTCACACCAAGCCGTTCCCGGTGCCAGCCAAGTTCGAGTAAAGCAATCGTCTCGAATGCGATTGGAGGCGCGCTGCTTGCGATCGAATGTTTCCGCCTCGCGAGTGAACGATAGCGCCACCTTTTTAATGACGATCTGGGTGGTAAAAGCCTTCGAGCCGTCTTTGCGTGCCCGTCCAATTGTCGTTCCTGCGGTACGCACGACTTTGAAAAGTACGACATTGTCGTACCGGCGGCTTCAAAATTGGCCGAAATCGACTAGAACGGTAGGACCCTGAGACAGGTGCGGAAAAGCACAGGTGACTGACAATTCACATACGAGTCGGAAAATCAGCCGGTGGCGCTTTTGTATCGCGCCGATGATGGAGTGGACTGACCGGCATTGCCGGTTCTTCCACCGTCTGTTGACGCATCAGGCACTCATTTATACGGAAATGCTGACCACCGGCGCGGTCCTGCGAGGGAATCGCGAACGACTGCTGGGCTTCGACCCAATCGAGCACCCGGTTGCCCTGCAGTTAGGCGGATGCGATCCGCAAGCGCTGTCCCAATCAGCTCGTATAGGCGAGGACTTTGGCTACGACGAGGTTAATCTCAATGTGGGCTGTCCATCCGATCGTGTTCAGGAAGGGCGCTTCGGTGCCTGTCTGATGGCTGAGCCATTGCTGGTCGGTGACTGTGTGGCTGCGATGAAAGCTGCCGTCAAAGTTCCTGTGACGGTCAAGTGCCGTATTGGAATCGACGATCAGGACCCCCACCAGGCGCTGTTTGCCTTTACAGACATTGTTGAGGCTGCCGGTGTCGATGCGCTGATCGTGCACGCCCGCAAGGCTTGGCTGAAGGGCCTATCGCCGCGAGAAAACCGCGAGGTGCCGCCACTTGACTACGCGCTCGTTCAACGGCTCAAGGCCGCGCATCCGAATCTTCCGGTCGTACTAAATGGCGGCATTGCATCGCTTGACCAAGCACAAAGTGAACTCGGCAGGTTGGACGGAGTTATGATGGGCAGGGCGGCGTATCAGGAGCCTTGGAAACTGCTTGAGGTCGATCCCGCAATCTTTGGCGTGCCTCGTCCCTTTGCGTCATCGAAGGAGGCCGGCGCGGCGCTCATTCCTTACATCGAACAAGAATTGGCAAGAGGCGTGCGGCTTCATGCCATAACACGTCATGTACTTGGGTTATTCCGTGCTGTTCCTGGAGCGCGCGCCTTTCGGCGGCACCTGGCCACAGAGGCGGTCAAGCCTGGCGCGCGAGCAAATGTCATGGCGGATGCGCTGGCCTTGGTGCTGGACAGATCTGACGATTTGGCGCACATCGCCGCCTGAATCCACACCCGCGCGCTTCCTCGAGGAATCATGCTGCTGGGATATCCGATCGGCGAGATCGCCCTGCTGGCACTATTGATAGCCGGCGCGGGCATTCTGGTGGGCATTCTTGCCGGATTATTCGGCATTGGTGGCGGCGCCATCATAGTTCCGGTCCTGTACGAAGTGTTTCGCATATTGGATGTGCCCGAGGAGGTTCGCATTCAAACCTGCATCGGCACTTCGCTGGCGATCATCGTGCCTACGACGGTGCGTTCCTATCTTGGCCACAAGAAGAAAGGCGCAGTAATTCCCGAGGTCGTGCACATCTGGGCACTGCCTGCAATCGCAGGCGTCGCGGTCGGTGCGCTTACGGCATCGTTCGCGCCTGCTCCGGTGTTCAAAATCGCCTTTCTGTTTTTCGTGACCTTCATTGCTGTACGTATGCTCTTTGGTGGAGACCGTTGGAAGCTCGGCGACGAATTACCCCGCCGCGGCGTGTTGGCTATCTACGGATTTATCACCGGTTTGTCTTCCTCGCTGGTTGGCGTGAGTGGTGGTGCGATATCGAACGCCGTCCTCACTCTCTATGGACGACCCATACATCAAGCGGTTGGTACGTCCGCCGGGATTGGCGTGCCTATCACAATTGCCGGGGCGATCGGTTACATGCTTGCGGGTTGGCCACATATGGCGCAACTGCCCCCTCTCTCGATCGGATTTGTTTCGCTGGTCGGCTTCGTGCTGATGGCGCCGGTCTCCAGCTACACCACGGTCTATGGCGTTCGGCTGGCGCACTGGCTGCCAAGACGCAAGCTCGAAATTGCCTTTGGGATTTTTCTGATTCTTGTCGCACTGCGCTTTGCTCTGAGCATGATCTAAACGAAAAGTTCAAGGCGTTCCTCGCATCCGCAACCTGTCGCCGCGCACCTCCCAACTTTGCAACCGATTGAGAAAGCTCATGCCGAGCAGGTTGTTCTTAAGCTGACCGGGCTGTACCACCAGAGCCGGCACCGACCGTTCGGTCAGGCCGCCGACAGCGACCCGATCAAGAGTCACAGCAGCGGCGCGCGTACGTCCGTTCGCGGTGTCGATGCTGACCGTGTAGTTGAGAACTTCGATCGGCAATCCGGCCGCCTTGGCTGCTTCCTGCGTAAGCACCACAGAACTGGCGCCGGTATCAAGGACCATCGGAACCCGCGCGCCATTGATGTGGGCCGCGACCGCAAAGTCGCCGCCGTGTCCGCGGACAACTTCAACATTGCGGCCATGACCGGCCACATGGCCCGGCACAATTTCCGCAACTACTCGATCGGCGACTTCACGTAATTCAAAGCGGTAACTGTAGCCCACGACAAGCAACAAGCCGACCACGGCCCAGAACAGCGCTGCTTCGATCGCGGTCGACAGCCGCTCTCGAAATAGAGCGAGGATCAATCCGCCAACGAAGACGACGAGTACGACCTTGAGTGCGAGCGCACCCACGTCGTGTCGCAGCAAATTGCTGATGGCGTCCTGGTCGTTGCTGGTGATCAAAGCCGCCAGCGACAGGGCAACACCAAACAGGAGGGACCAAATAAGACGACTGCTCACAGCATCATCTCGTCGCTGCTGCAGCCTTACCAGCATTGCTGGTCGCAAGACGTGAAGGCAATTGTTCCATCACCCGGCCGCGCTCGGAAACACTCATGGTGGTCCAATGTGCAATCTCATCGATGGTACGGCCGCACCCGAGACACAGCCCGCTGCGGACATCAAGGGTACAAACTTTGACACAGGGGGTCTCAATCATGGAGTTGTCTCAGGACTGCATCTTGCCGGACCATACCCGCCGCGGGCGGGAACGCAATTGCGCCATTGTCGCAAGACCGGCGCCTAAGTGCCGGCTCTAAATAGCGGCCGGCGGCTGATCTCGGCCGTGTCGCTTGGGGTCCGATCCGGCTCAATCGAGGGTGAATTTTCGGGCATCGGTGCCATCGCGGCCACCACCCGCTCCGGCGGAAATGTGACGACAACTTCTGTGCCAATGCGCAATTTGGATTTCAAGGTGAATGTTCCGCCGTGGAGATCGACCAGGCTTTTCGCGATAGGCAGTCCTAGACCCGCACCCTGTTCGGCCGATTTGATCGAATTCGAACCTTGGCCAAAGGAAGCAAGCACAATTGGGATTTCCTCGTCCGGAATGCCCGGGCCTGTATCCTTCACGCTGATGTACTGGCCACCGGAGGCGGTCCAGCCGACCTTCAGCCAGACATCGCCTGATTGAGGGGTGAACTTTATCGCGTTCGAAAGCAGGTTGAGACAGATTTGGCGGATCGCTCGCTCATCGGCCCAGAGCCGGGGTAGATCGGGCTCAAAGACTTCGTGAATCGCAATTCTGCGGCTGCTCGCACGCAGCTTCAGAAGATGATGACAGTCTTCTACGATGGCCACGAGTGAAACCGATTCCTCATTGAGCTCGTAGCGGCCGGCTTCGATTCGCGACAGATCCAGAATTTCGTTGATCAGCCCAAGCAGGTGAACCCCGGAGTTATGAATATCCGAAGAATATTCCCTGTAAGCGGATACGGCGTGTGCCCCGAATACTTCAGTCTTCATCACCTCGGAAAAACCGAGAATGGCATTGAGTGGCGTGCGAAGTTCATGGCTCATCTGGGCAAGAAATCTCGACTTGGCGATGTTGGCGGCTTCCGCACGCCGGCGTGCTTCATCGGAAATCGCCTTCGCCTGCTCAAGCTCACCGATCAAAGCATCTTTTTCCGCCCGTGCCTCCAACGTCGCAAGAGTACTGGAATAAAGGCGATAGGTTAGGGCGGCAAAATAGCCCTGAGCGGTCAGTGCCATGATCGCAAGGATATAGTTGCGGAGCGAACCCTGCAGAATAAAGTCCAGCGCCACTGCCGTGGTAACGGGAAAAGTCGCAGTGAAAACTGCGGTCGGCAAGCTCGACGCCAGCATGCTGGAAACTGCCACGACGAGCAGCATGACGAAAAGCATGAAGGTGCTCGAGCTTTCATCAGCGCCAACGGGGTGGATCAAAATAAACATCCACGCCAGCCCGTAGAATAAATCGAGTACTACAAATCGCAGCCGCCACGTTCGCGCAGAGATTTCTCCCATCGGCCGTTCGAGAAACTGCCCGCATTTCCTGACAATCATGGCGTGGATGACGAGCACGGCAGCCGTCCAAGCGCCGGCTCTGAGCGCGCCGCTCCATATGCTCGACATGACGCCGACGGTCGCAACCAGAAGGAGGATAACCAGCGAGGCTGAGAGCCGATTTTGGGCGTATTGCCGAAGCAATTCGTAGTCGAAGGCTGGCCGAGTGCCGCTCGAGGATGTCAGGCGATCGCGTGCATCTCGCACGTATTGCGCGGCAAGACGCCGCTTCACGGGAGAACTCTCCGGAGGCAACGCGGCAAGGTCGGGTTGTTCGCCTGGAATCGGCATTAAAATTCACTGGCACTTAAAGATCCCGGGGCAGCGTTGCGCAAAAACCTTAAGACCAGGCTTAAGAGCGGGCTAAGGACACTGGTTAATGATTACTTACATTCCTTTGACAGGGGCCTTTGCCCGTGTTCG
>Ga0066903_100000861_pt1 | contig 20698 bp, 9 predicted proteins | sample PanSoiMetaGPlot1_FD_67491 | JGI IMG/M metagenome (GOLD analysis project Ga0066903, IMG submission 67491) | Tropical forest soil microbial communities from Panama analyzed to predict greenhouse gas emissions - Panama Soil - Plot 1 (version 2) | ecosystem: Environmental > Terrestrial > Soil >... | reverse complement strand
GTTCCGCGGTCGTGTTGACTTCGACGGTTTCATGGATGTCGCCGACGTGCAGACTCACATTGAGTCCCTCGGTTTCGGTGACATTTACGACGATATTCGGGTAGCTCGCGATCTTGAATCCATCCGCCGTTACTTCGACGTGATAGGTGCCCGGAGGAAGAAGAGGAATAAGGTAGCTGCCCGTGCTCGAAGAGGAAACCGTCCAAACTGCTCCCGTGGCCTGACTGCTAGCAGTGACTTTGGCGTGTGATACGACCGCTCCGCTTTGGTCAGTAACAATACCTGAGATCGCGCCGGTTCCCGGGGTTTGCGCCATGCAGCACAGAGCGGTGAGCAGTGTAATCAGGAACGCAGAAACAAGGTATCTGCGCTGTTTACGATTGCGACGGCGGTGCATACGCAACGTGCTACGAACTGCTATGCGAGTCTTGTTTGAGAGCATGGTCGTTTTCCCTCTTTCGACGGCGACTGGTGTGACTCCTGTCCTCTGCTGCCTTGGGGGAGTACCAGCGAGCCTGTGAGTCCTGATCTTTGCGGCGCAAAAGCGCCAGTGAACGTTCTGGTTGGATATGCGCGCAGGCCACCAGCAGCGCATCTATGGCCGCGAGCGGCGCTACATAAGAACCCAGAAAGGATGGGTTCGCAATCGATGCCACCCAGAAAGAGTCACAAAATTGTGCCAGCGGAGTTTTGTCGGTGTCGGTAATGCCAAAGGTGAAGACCTTATTCTCGCGGGCGTGCACTACGGCATCGACCGTGACCTGCAGGCATCTGCCGAAGCTAAAGGCGATGAGTAAATCTTTGGGGCCCAGAAGGCTGACCTTCTGGTGCAGGTTGCCCATTGATCCTGTGGGCGCCTCCGCGTCGTAGCCGAGCGCAACCAGCGCGTACGCAAGCAGGGAAGAGAGGGAGGCGGCAAAATCTACGCCCACCACCATGATCCTGCGCGCTCGATGCAGTCGCCTGGCAAGTCCGATCACTTCGCGTACGTCGAGGCTCGAGCGCAGTGCCTGCAAGTTACTCGCATCCATCTCGATGCTGTGCTCAACATGATCCGCGATGCTGCGCTTTTCGCGCGCAGCGGATTTCATCAGCGTGTAAGGAGTAAGCCGGCTTACGAAGTGCGAACGCAGATCGGCGGCGAACTCCGCATAGCGCGAGTAACCGAGCGCTTGGATGCTGCGCACAATCGTCGCCTTATCGACCTGGTAGCGTTTCGCCAGGGCGCGCGAGGATAAAAAATAATTGTCATCCGCGCTGTCGAGAATGGAGCGAAGCAGCTTGCTACGGCTCCTGTTCAGCGACTTCGATTGGACGAGGCGGCTCTCGAGCGTGGTCATCCACGGCCGGCGCAGTTGATCTGTGCCGTTCGCCGGAATGGAAGGATGCGACTTATTTTCCTGTAAGACCATTGGTTTCTGTGGACGAAGCAGAAACTGGGGCGAATATGATTTACACCATGTGGTGCATACTGTCAACCTGAAACACCATATGGTGCATTTTAGGTTGACAGCGTTGCCCTTCGGTTTTACAACTGTGATCTGAAGCTTGGTTCGTCTGCGGCTTCAAGCCCACCATGAAGATCGAAGTCATCACCCTGCGCGAAATCCGCATGCGTTTGAAGGCGCCCTTCGAAACCAGTTTCGGAGTTACGCAAGATCGCCGTATTTTGCTCGTAGAAGTCGTGGCCGATGGCGTCAGCGGCTGGGGCGAAGTTACCGCGATGGAAATGCCTTCGTACAACTATGAGACGACCGAAACTGCCTGGCATATCCTTTCCGACTTCATCGCTCCTCAGCTAATTGGGAAACAGCTCGATCACGCTGCAGGTGTTTCTGAAGCGCTGTCAGGAATTCGTGGTCACCAGATGGCCAAGGCAGGAATCGAGAATGCCTTGTGGGACGCGGAGGCGCAACTCAAGGGAGTTCCGCTGGCCGGGTTGCTTGGCGGAACCCTTACCGAGATTGCATGTGGCGTCTCACTGGGAATTCGCGAGACTTCTGAGTCGCTGGTGAGCAAGGTGGGGGAGGAGTTAGGCAGCGGCTATCAGCGCATCAAGCTCAAGATCAAGCCGGGCAAGGATCTGGATTATGTAGCCGCCGTGCGCAAGAAGTTCCCGGATATCAGATTATCAGTCGACGCGAACTCTGCTTATCGTTTGCAGGACGCCGACCACTTGCGCCAACTGGATGCGTTCAATCTGCTGATGATGGAACAGCCACTTGATTGGGATGACATCCACTCGCACGCCCGCTTGCAGGCACAAATCAAGACCTCGATCTGTCTGGACGAGTGCATCAATACTGCCAAGCATGCCAAGGCAGCGATTGAGTCGGGAGCGTGCCGGATCATTAATATCAAGCTTGGCCGTGTGGGTGGTCACAGCAGCGCCCGCCAGGTTCACGATGTTTGCCGAGCCCACTCCGTTCCGGTATGGTGTGGTGGCATGCTGGAATCTGGCGTCGGGCGAGCGCACAACATTGCGATGTCCACTTTGCCCGGTTTCACACTGCCTGGCGACGTTTCTGCCAGCCGCCGTTATTGGCCCGAAGACATTATCGAGCCCGAGGTGCAGGTGTCACCCCAGGGAACAATTCAAGTTCCTGCGGGAATCGGACTCGGATATTCCATCCGGCAAGACTTGATTGAACGCCTCACCGTGCGCAAGCAAGACTGGAAGGCTCGCGTACTGGTTTAGGAATCACCAACGAGTGCTACGGTAACCACGCGCAACAGATCTGGGTTCACGAGGAAAACAATCGAATGAAGCGAGCCATCCCTTCAAGGGCCATTCTCTGCGCCGTTTATTACCTGGTTGTTTCACAAATTGCTTTCAGCCAGACGCCTCGCGGTCTGGCAGATCGAATTCAGGCGATCATGCGACGGCCTGAGTTTGCTCATTCGACTTTTGCCATTGAGTTTTACTCGCTTGACAGCAAGAAGCCGGTTTATCAATGGAACGCCGACAAGCTCATGGTGCCCGGATCGACGACCAAGCTGGTAACAGAGGGAACCCTTCTGCAGTCGCTGGGCTCCGACTATCGCTTTCATACCCGCGTTTATCACACTGGCACGATTAAGAAAAACGTTCTGGAGGGCGACATCATTATTGTTGCCGCTGGTGATCCGAACCTCTCGGGTCGCATCCAGGGGGATGAGACGCTGGCTTACGAAAACATGGACCACTCCTATGGTGGACCCGACAGTCGCGGCCTGGGAGACCCGTTGCAGGTGATTCGCCAGTTGGCCAAGCAAGTAGCTGACAAAGGAATAAAGCGGGTAAAGGGACGCGTCCTCGTCGACGTCAGTTTGTTTCCCGAAGGGCAGCGCGAGCTGGGGACGAACGTGGTGATCTCTCCGATTGCCGTGAACGACAACGTGATCGATATCGTGACCGGCCCAGGTGCGAAAGAAGGAGTTTCGGCACTGTTGCGGATTTCACCCAAGACAGCTTACGTGCAGTTTGTGAATCAAGTTACCACGGGCAAAGCCGACTCCAAGGCAGAGTTCAATGTCGCTGACGACAAGACGAATCCGGATGGCTCTCATACCGTTACTTTGACTGGCAACGTTCCCCTAGGAAAGCCGGTTGAAATGAATAGCTATGCTGTGCCGGAACCCAGTCGATTTGCGGCGACGGCCTTTGCTGAAGCTCTGCGTGAGAAGGGAGTGGAAATCAAGCTTCCTATGAGCCTCGAGTCGGCAGACTGGAAGGCGCTTGCCGCGAATTACAAAACGGGGAACTTGCTGGCGGAACACATTTCTCCGCCGCTCAACGAAGAAATAAAGATTACGTTGAAGGTGAGCCAGAATTTGCACGCTAGCTCTGCGCCATTTCTTCTTGGTGCTCTCGTAGCGAAAAAGGATAAAGATATCGACCAGGCGGGGTTCGACCTAGAGAACGAGTTTCTGAAAAAGGCCGGCCTTGATCTGAAGGCTGCTGCGCAAAGCGACGGCGCGGGCGGCAATGCTTTCTTCTCTCCAGATTTCATGACTCGCTACCTTCTTTACATGTCGCAGCAGCAGAACTTCGAAGATTTCCACCGGGGTCTGCCGATCCTTGGAAAAGATGGGACGCTGGCGAAGATACAGGTCAATTCACCTGCAGCCGGACACGTCTTTGCGAAGACGGGAACCTTCGCTGTCTACGATGCCTTGAATAAGAGGCTCATCGTCACCGGCAAAGGCCTCGCCGGATACATGGAGACGGCGAAGGGCGAAAAGCTAATTGTGGCGCTATATGTGAATAACGTCGGCGTGCCAATGGACGATCCGGAAGCCATCCAGCAGATCGCGGGGCAGGCATTGGGAGAAATTGCCGCAGCCGGATACGACGCGGCCTTCGCTGGAGGCAGAGGGGCTCCATCTGGATCGGGAGAATCGTATGACGTCATCATCCGGAACGGAAGAATTATCGACGGTTCGGGAAATCCTTGGGTGTCAGGGGACGTGGCGATCCGCGGCGATCGCATCGCGGCCATTGGCAAGCTGGAAGATGCGAAGGCCGATCGAATCATTGATGCCTCCGGAATGGTCGTGTCACCGGGCTTCATCGACACTCTGGGTCAATCGGAGTTCAGCCTGCTGATCGACAATCGCTCGCAGAGCAAGCTGTCGCAGGGAATCACCACCGAGATTACGGGCGAGGGAGGCTCGATTGCGCCACAAAATGAGCGCACGATAGGTCAGATTCAACCTGCCCTTGATCAATACAAGTTGAAAATCGATTGGACGACTTTGGATGAATATTTCACGCGCCTGGGAAAGCTGGGCACTCCGCTGAACATCGGAACCTACGTTGGCGCGGCGCAGGTTCGCGAGGCGATTCTCGGAGATGAAAATCGTAAACCGAACCCCGAGGAACTCGAAAAGATGAAAGACCTCGTGGCGCAAGCCATGCAGGACGGGGCGTTCGGTATTTCCACCGCTCTTATTTATCCGCCGGGCCACTACGCGACAACCGAGGAGTTGATCGAACTCGCTAAGGTTGCGGGTCAATACGGTGGTCTTTACGCATCGCACATGCGAAGTGAGGGACAGAGCGAAGTCGCTGCGATCGACGAGGCGCTCCGCATTGGAAAGGAAGCCAACCTGCCCGTCCAGATATTTCATTTGAAAGTAATCGGCAAACCACGTTGGGGAACGATGCCGAAGATCGTTGGCAAGATCAATGCCGCCCGCGAGGCGGGGCAGGACGTAACCGCGAACATGTATCCGTACGTTGCCGGGGGAACTGCGCTGGCATCGAGTTTGCCTCCCTGGGTTGCCGAGGGTGGGACCGAGAAACTGCTCGAGCGATTACACCAGCCTGACGTTCGCGCTCGCATCAAGCGCGAGATGGCCAGCGAGCACCCCGATTGGGAAAATCTTTATCTGGGCAGCGGCGGAGCCAGTGGTGTGCTGGTCTCGGGAATCAACAATCCCGACCTTAAACAATACGATGGAAAAACGCTCGCGAAAATTGCCACCATGCAGAAGAAAGCACCTCTTGATGCCTTGTTCGATCTTGTAATTACCGATAAGGCTCAAACCGGCGCTCTCTACTTTATTGCAAATGAGTCTGACCTGACCTACGCCTTAAAGCAACCATGGACGAGCATCGGTTTGGACGCCAGCGAACTATCCCTTGATGGTCCGCTATTCGAGCCGCATTCGCATCCCCGGGCGTTTGGGAGCATGCCGCGTTTCATTGGACATTATGTTCGCGATCAGCACCTTCTCCCGCTCGAACAGGGAATTCGAAAGATCACATCTCTGCCGGCGCAGCGCGAGCGACTGCGTGATCGAGGCTTGCTGAAGGAGGGCTATTTTGCCGACGTCACTGTTTTCGATCCGAATGCGATTATTGACAAGGCCACGTACGAAAACCCGAATGAGCTTTCTGTCGGTGTGAAATATGTGTTCGTGAACGGACAACTGGAGTACGAAGATGGCCACATGACCGGAAAGACCGCAGGGCAAGTGCTGCGTGGGCCGGGATGGACCTCGAAAAACTAAGTTCGTGATCTGCTGAGAGATTCCTTCCAAGCCAGAGTGCTATACTCCGCCGCATCCGCCTACCCGTACCGGCTTTCTTGGCGGCAACAAAATCGGTCTTCGAGTTGCTGAACCGTGATTAGCCTTCCTGATGTGTTCAACGTTGCCACTTACTTCGTCGATCGCAATGTCGTCGAAGGTCGAGGACGAAAGACCGCGATCGAGTTTGGCAACGATCAGATTACATACCAGCAGCTGCTGGAGCGCTGCAATCAAGTAGGCAATGCGCTCCGCGCCCTCGATGTTCGACAAGAGGAGCGAGTCCAGATTCTTCTCGAAGACACCCCGGAGTTTCTCTATTGCTTTTTCGGAGCGATCAAGATTGGGGCGGTTGCTGTGCCGACGAATCCGCTCCTGAGTTCAAAAGACTACGAGTACCTTCTTAACGACACTCGGGCCCGTGTCATATTTGCGGGCGAGGCATCCCTCGGGCAGCTGCAGATGATTCCGCGCGAGCGCCTCCCACACTTGAAAAAGATTGTTGTCATCGGGGGACCGCATGATGGATGCCTTAATTTTGGCGACATCACTAAGGTCGCGTCGCCCGAACTGGAAGCAGCAGTTACAAGTAAAGATGATGCCGCGTTCTGGCTGTACTCTTCGGGAAGCACGGGTTTTCCCAAAGGCTGCGTTCATCTTCACCATGACATGGTCGTCTGCTCAGAGCTCTACGCAAAAGGCATTCTGGGGATGAGCGAACAGGATCGTTGTTATAGCGTAGCGCGGCTTTTCTTCGCCTACGGATTGGGGAACGCCGGCTATTTTCCGCTTGGCACTGGTGCTACCACCATCTTGTCGCCGGCCCGTCCGACGCCTCAAGAGATCTATGCCAACATCGAGCGCTACCGGCCAACACTCTTTTTCTCTGTCCCCGCCAACTACGCTGCTTTGCTTGCATATCCTCCGCCTGAGGGAAGGGAATTCCATCTTTCGAGCATCCGCCATGCGATCTCTGCGGGGGAGGCGCTTCCTGCTGTTTTGTGGCAACGATTCAAGGAACGGTTTGGAATTGAGATCCTCGATGCGCTGGGTTCGACAGAAGCGTTGCATATGGTTACGTCGAATCGTCCGGGTGAGGTCAGGGCCGGATCGAGTGGAAAGGCAATTCCCGGTTACGAGACCAAAATCGTGGACGAGAACGACGTCCCGGTTCCAATCGGCGAGATTGGCAATCTCATCGTTAGAGGCGACTCTATCTGTGCTTTCTATTGGAATCGGCATGAGAAAACTAAGAACACCATCCAGGGCCAATGGATAAAGACCGGGGACAAGTATTACCAGGATGAAGATGGATACCTCTGGTACGCGGGGCGCTCTGACGACTTATTCAAGGTCAATGGACGCTGGCTAAGTCCCACAGAAGTCGAGGGCGCCCTGTTGATGCATCCAGCCGTGAAAGAAGCGGCGGTTGTTGGTCGCGAAGACAAAGATCAGCTTTTGAAGCCGGCCGCCTTTGTCGTCGTCAATCCAGATTTTCGTGCTGACGACAAGCTGGCCGCTGAACTTCAAGATTGCGTGGCCAAGTCCTTGGGTGGATACAAGCGGCCGCGTTGGGTGGAATTCTTACCCGAACTCCCGAAGACGGCTACCGGGAAACTACAGCGGTTCAAGCTTCGAGAATGACAACGGGGTGCGTTGTAAGCCCCGCGTGCCACGGCAGGGACAAAGGAGACCTGCATCTCCTATCGTCTCCAGTTATGACGCCTGAGTTATACCCATTCCTCCCGATAGATTCCGTGCTTCCGTTTTGATTAGATGCCAATCGGAGTCGTGGCCGCAGCCGCCACGACGTCTCCTTGTCGGTTAGGCCCCCAGATGAAAGTAAGGAGTAGTTATGCCCCAGCCAGCGCGCCATATCAGTATTCGTCTACTCTGCCTTGCCTTGCTCTTCACCGTAACACCGATCGCCATAACAGTCTCGGCTCAGATTGGCGGTCCTCTGCCGAACATGAAGCCAGTAGAAACCCGCTTTTTCCAGAACGGTCAGGTGCAGTTCAACCGGGTTTGGGGAATGAAGGAAGGTGTTGGACCGGTTCTTACCGACGGTGGTTGTCAGCGCTGTCATAAGACGCCCGTGCTAGGCGGAAGCAGCAACCGGTTGCTCACTTTCTTTGGCGAGGCTAACCAAGATGGAACGTTCGATCCGCTAGATGGCAGCGGGCCTAGCGGGAAGAACGAAGGTGGCTTGTTGCTGCAGAATCGCTCGAATCAGGCATTTCTGCCAAACTGCACGCAGGGCGGGGAGCAGATCCCGCCAGACGCAAATGTGGTCGAGAACCGCATGGCTCCTGCCGTATTCGGCTTCGGCCTAATCGATGCGATCTCAGACGCCGATCTTCAAGCCCAGGCTTTATTCGAACAGCAGAACTACCAGGCAGATGGCATCCATGGGGCGGCGCCGTTGGTTCCTACGTACTTTGCGGCGGCTGCCAACAAGGTTGGTAGGTTCGGAAGAAAGGCGCAGATCGCGAACCTGGTGGAGATGGCTGCCTTCGCATTCGCTCATGACTTGGGAATCACGAATCCACTCTTGCCGGACGAGGATCTTCCGCAAGGCCAGCCAATTGATCCCAACTGCGTGCAGAATAGCGACGTTCCGAACAACAACAACAGCGGAAGTGGGGGGAAAGGGATGTTTCCTTTGTCACACTTCATTCGTTATTTGGCGCCGGCAGCCCCGCTGGATTGTTCGAGCGACGCATGTAAGCAGGGGAAGAGTCTTTTCACGACCCTCGGCTGCGACAAGTGTCATAAACCGAGCTATGTGACCCCGGCCAATGTCCTGGTACAGACAGATACCACCGGCCGTACGCTGTCGAGTGTTGCGCTCAGTAGCCAGACCGTATCGCTGTACTCGGACCTACTCTTACATGATCTGGGCAACGCTGATAAGGGCATCATCCCGCAAGGTCAGCCAAATACCGGTGAGGCCACCGCCACGCAATGGCGCACCATGCCCTTGTGGGGATTGCAGTACCGCACCCTCTTCATGCACAGTGGTAGTGCCACTAGCCTAGATTCAGCCATCCGCGGCCACTCGGATGACGTCCAGAGCGAAGCGCTCACTGTGATCCAGAGGTACAAAGCTTTGTCACCATCGGATCAGCAGGCGTTGTGGGATTTTCTGAAAACGTTGTAATGGCGCGGAACGCAGAATGCCGTCAAGCGATAAGGCATGAGTTTCCCAGATTTTAGGAGACCAAAAATGACAATCGGGAGGTTGTCTCGCTTGACCTGCTACCCTGAATAGTGATATCTACTATGCTGCGCTGCGTCTCCCCCGGTCCAAAAGCTCCATCATTATTGCCTCTTCACGGAGTGGAGAAACTAAGGAGTTGTCTTATGGTGCAGCCCCACGCCCGAACGATTGCACGGCAAGTTCTATTGGCGGTAACTCTCGCAGGGACACTCGCAGTCAGTGCTCAAGGCCAAACGAACATCGGCGATCCCCTGCCTGGCATGAAACCAGTCGAGACGAATTTCTTCAACAATGGCAAGGCGCAGTTCTTCCGAGTTTGGGGCATGCAGGAAGGTGTAGGTCCGGTTCTGACCGACGGAGCCTGCACGCGTTGCCACAACGCTCCGGTGATGGGCGGAAGCAGCAATCGCCTTTTGACGTTTTTCGGCAACGTTACAGGTGGTGTTTTCGATCCACTGGATGGAACAGGAACACATCCTAATGAGGGTGGCCTTCTGTTGGAGTCGCGCTCGAACCAGGCTTTCCTACCAAACTGCCCGCAGGGAGGCGAAGTACTACCTGCTGACGCGAATGCAGTTGAGAACCGCATGGGTCCTCCAGTGTTTGGCTTTGGCTTGATTGACGCCATCGCGGATGCCGACATTCAGGCGGAAGCCATTGACAAGGGGCTGGGAATCCACGGAAAGGCGAATGTTGGCGACACATTTCCCGATAACCCCGCGCCTCCGCACACAGTTGGACGCTTTGGGCGCAAGGCTCAGATTGCGAACCTCGTTGAGATGGTCGCGTTTGCCTTCATGCACGATCTCGGGATTACAAATACGCTGAATCCGATTGAGGATCTGCCGCAGGGGCAGCCGATCGACTCGCAGTGCACACTCAACAGCAGCGTGCCGAACAACAACAATAATGGCAGTGGCGGCAAAGGAATGTTTCCTATCTCGCATTTCCCTCGCTACCTGGCTCCGCCGACGCCGCTAGATTGTTCGGGGGCATCATGTAGCCATGGAAAAGAACTGTTTGGCACATTGGGTTGCGACAAGTGCCACAAGCAGAGCTACACGACGCCTGCAAACGTTCAAGTGCGGACCGATCTCACCGGAACATCGCTGACCAGTCCTGCATTGAGCAGCCAGCCGGTAAATCTCTATTCCGATCTGTTGTTGCATGATCTTGGCAATGCGGATAAAGGCAAGATTCCGGAAGGCTACCCGAACACTTCGCTGGCTAAGGTTACCGAATGGCGGACGACTCCTCTTTGGGGATTGCAGTTCCGCATCGCGAATCCACACTTCATGCATAGCGGATCGGCCTTGAGCCTGGATGCAGCCATCAAGGGCCACTCAGACGGCGTTGCGGGAGAAGCCGTAACCGTGATTAACAGCTACAAGGCGCTATCTCCCTCGGACATGGCGGACCTGTGGACCTTCCTGGGAACTTTGTAAGGAAGGTAGTTAATCTGCAAAAGAATTACGGGAGAAGGAAATCCTTCTCCCGTTAATTTTTGGTGTCCCAAAAAACGCGACGGTCGCTTATTTCGTTGGTTTTAACACTGCCGCGTTGCGCTCATCTCCGGCAATGATTCGATAAAACCTTTTCAGATCATCTGCCTTATTCAACGGAACGCTCAGTTCTTTAACTTCCAGGCTGCGGGTGTAGTGAATGACGTTTCCTTTTGCCTCCGACTTCGCGTGATAGGAGGCAAAGCTAAAGTCGGCGTCAACAGGGGGCGGCAGCTCATCTACTTCGTAGCCGGTCGGCAACGTGATATCGAACTGGTCTGTGTCCTTGGATGGTCCATCAAATTCGATCGGGTAGTGGCGCGGCTCTCTGGTCTCGAGAATGGCACTAGACTTTCGTCCGAGCACGCAGGGACGAAGAAGAATCAGGTCGCCGGCATTCTTGGCGTAGTCTGTGGCTTCGAAACTGTAGCGGAATCCGAAGGGTAAGTCGGTCTGTGAAAGGTTCACGAGAGACGCTTTTGTAAGATTAAAGTTGGAAAGCGATCCGGCCAGCAATGACTCGATGGGTTTGATGCGATCGGCTTCATTGGTGGTCGACATCAGTGCCTCACGCTGCGTCCATGCGCGGTCGCCCAAGCGGGTCTCTTCCACACTGCCAACGATCTTTCCTGCGGAGTCGACTTGCACCTTGCCGGTGCGCTGAATACCGTTCATCGCCGTGGGCTGTTGCGGAAGCGCGGTTAGCTCGCCACCTTCTGGAGTTACGAGCAATCCGTAATTAGCCTGGAGATACCCCCCAATTTGACCGAACGGGATAAGCTCATTGGTTGGATCAAAGAAGAGTACTTTTCCAAGCTTGGGATGCTGCATGATTGCGATCAAGGATGGGTCGGAGATGTCCGCCGACAGCTTGATCGCCAGAACCGCGTGATCGAATCCGGTATTCGCAGGTGTATTTGGACCGACTCCGCCACGCGTCGAATTGATGACGACGTAGTAAGAATCGACGCCGATCTCGCGTAACATGGAAGCCAGCAGCGTGGCTTTGTCCTTGCAATCGCCGTAGCGGTGCGTGTATATCTCGGCAGCCGGATGCGGCTGAAGTCCTCCAATACCGAGTTCAATTGCTACATACCGGATGTCTTTCTGAACAAATCGAGATAGGGCCTTAATCTTGTCCAGTTGTTTTGGAAGGGAAGAAGTTAACTCCACCACCTTCTGCTTGATTTCAGGCGAGGCGTCGGTGCGACCGGCCGTGAGGCCCTGGTACCAGCTTCCCATCTGTTGCCATGTAGTGAAACTGTTGCTGAGCGTGCTGGACGGCGGATAAAAGTACACAAGCATGTGCGAGGCGACGGCGCGAAACGGAGGCATGTCGTCTTCCTTATGAACGGCCTTAACGTCGCGTACAGTCCAGCGCCATTGATTGCTGCCCGCTGTCTCGGGTTGATTATCGGGATAATTAATCCAGGCAGCCTTATATTCCCAGCCGGTCGGTAGTTGCAGCGAGTAGTGCCCCTCGGCGACGGGATCCTCACCCTGGACAAACCATATCTTCTGCAGCACAAGCGGATGCTCTTCTACCTCGTACTCATAGCCCACAATGTTCCCGGGGTCGGCTGCTGGAATGCGGAGGATTCTAGCTCTCACATCGTTGATCAATTCGCCGCCAACGACCTTCGGTGGAGATACTTCCAGCGCATCTTTATCTTTCACTTCGTAATCTTTCCCGGAGGCTGGTATGCACCAACCATGCAGGGAGGTCACTTTGCGGTTGGAGTTTAGAAAAACACTGACTGCGCCACGCTCGCGGCCGCCGGGGCGAAGGATCTTGTAGGCTTCTCGCGTGACAATTTTGACCTTGTCCGAACTAATGACGTTGACACTCTCCTCGGAGTAAAGAAGCACAGCGTCAGTTTTGTCATCGTGTGCCGGCAATGGCGCATTGACAAGGTTATGCATCCAGTTAGGAGCATCCCCCGACCAACCTGGGGTAGGAAAGGCAAGCGCCAGGATTGCCGCTGAGAAAACAAAAGGCAGTAAACCGCACCTATTTCTTTGCACTCGCTCCAATCGGCTGCAAGACGACTTGAGCTTCATCGCTGGTCCTCACGATCTGAAAGAAATCACGCAATGCCGGATAAGATTTCGCATCGAGCAAAAGAACATCCATACTCAGCTTACGGCTGAGATGAACCGAGCCTTTATCGCTCTCAACCTTGGACGCGTAGAAGATGATCTTGCCACCGGCCTGGTCCTTGGAGGCGGGCATGCTGCTTACTTCCCATCCAACAGGAAGTGTGATTTTCACGTCATCCACTTTTTCGGAAGGGAAACGAAAATAGATCGGCTGTACGCGGTTGGTGTGGTCGAACAAGTGGCGCTCGGTTGCTGTGAAGAGCCCAATTGGCAACATCGCCCTTTTGCCGCTGCCGGAAACCCATCCGGGGATCTTCAAGTCATATTCCGCAATCAAGGTTGGAGAAGAACTGGTCCAGTCAGGCTTGTTTGTAAGATCAATGTCACAACCTGCGGGGATATACTCATGGGCCTGATCTTCAAGATACTTCTTGCGGTCGGCCTCATCCTCGTTTCGTTCGTCCAGCCGCCTGTCCATGGCCTCGAGCCCGGTGAAGGTGATGGTGAGCTTGCCTTCCAGATCACCGGTTTCGGACAAGGTAAGGTCTGCTTTCCGTTCAATGCGGGATTCGGATGGAAAGGGAAGAACGGTGCGCACCCAACTTCCACCATCCTTGTCGAGGCGCAAACCCTGCACACCGGTCTCCGACCACTCCAGCAGCGCGAACGGAGTAAAAACTGCACCGGGATCAAAGTACATGTCTTTGCTGTTCACCTTCACCAGGACCACGTTGGTGTCGAGCTGATGTTCATCCATGGTGTTCGGCGAAAAGAAGTAATTGCTGCGATCGGATGCTTTTACCGCATAAGCTTCGAATCCAGCGGCTCGTGTAAGGGCTAGAAAAAGCCGGTTCAGTTGTGTGGCATCGCCGTAGCCTCGCTTCCAGACATCCTCAACGTTGGAAGCCTCTTTTTCGTTCGCGCGCTTCTCTTCCTGTTCGGTCCTTCGTATTTCGTAGGAAGTATTACGAATCTGCTGGACGCGGGCGTAAATCTTCTGCAGTTTTACTTCAGGCGTATCTCCGGGAGAAACAATCTGCGACAGCGCCTGCTCCATTGCTTTTTTCTTGTTAACAAAACTTTCGACGGTGTCGTTATATTGCTTGCCCTTCTTCTTCCAGAAAGTCTCAGCATCTTTTTCGAATTCGTCGCTGTAGATGAAATCGACCCTCGCCTTCACCTCATTTTCCGGAGGCATGTAATCTTCGGTTGTGAAGGCAGCCATATTGTTCACCTGCAGCCGGATGATATGGTCGGGACCTTCTTTGGGTGGTTCGGTGCCTGGAGGTAAGCCTTGCCAGACCCAACGCACGGCGACGTGGGCGTAAGGCGTGGTGTAAGGTTTCAACGAAAAGCGCGCACTCTTGGTGAACAAGTCGTCGTTCAAGATCCAGTGGGAATCAAAGATATAATGCTCGCTCAGATCGATCGTGTAGTAGTACTCGATCACACTCCCGACTTGTATAGCCGGCAAAGTAAAGGTCTTGGCCATGTATTTCAGGCCCTTGGCCTTGACGATTGATTTCTCAAATACCTTGCCGTCGAAATTTACGATAGATCCATTGGGTTGAATGGTGCGCGCGTTGATCTTGACGATATTGTTACCAGAGCCCTTGAAGAAAGGAATCTCGATATCCGCGTATTTGCGGCCTTCCTCCTTCAGGATCTTGATCCGGACGTAGTTGTTCTCATGGGCGGAAAGACCGCTATCATCGCGCTCGACTTCGCGGTAAAGGATGATAGCGGGAGCCCCTGGAGCGAGCGGTTCGCTTGTCATGCTGAGCTCATCTGGTGAGATGAGCTGAAAATCGCCAGCCGACGAGGGTGTAGTGAAACCGCTTAGAAATCCTAAGATCAAGAAGGTTTGTACACGGAGTGGTGCTAACACCCGGCGAAGCAGCACGATAACTCTCCCCAATAAGTCCGCCCTGAGAGCAATCGGGCAGGCTGCGAAGTATGGAAGGGCACCATATAACGGGCGGGGGGACCCGTCAAGGACGCTCGCTACATGTGCTTGTGATGTTGGTAATCACGTCGCCAAAGTGCCAGCGTCGCCCTAAGTCGCAGTGATTATACTTGCTTCATTGTTTTGAGCAAGTGTTATCGTGACGTCAGGCGCAGGACTGCAAGAGTAAGTCAGGACAGGTTCCTCGGTGGGAAGTTAGACGGCAGTACGGACTTCACGCACATCGCGTGCCGCGCAAGGGATTACTACTTCAAGAAGCGTTCCAGGGTTTAAATTTCTAACTTTAAGCTTGCCGCCAAGTTCCTTGGCGCGCTGGCTCATACCGCCGAGACCGATGCCAATACTGCCAGGCGCTAGCGCCTCCACCCCTTCGGCGATACCCTTGCCATCGTCGCGAACGGCAACTCTCACTTCTCCCTCCACGAGGCTCAGAGTGATCCATCCCCTCCGGGCCTCCGCGTGACGGAAAACGTTGGTCAGCGCCTCTTGGATGATCCGAAAGATGGCAGTCTCCAGCTCCGAAGTCAGACGCGGGAAGTCTGTCGGCTGGACGTCGAGTAGTGTCTCAATGCCACTGCGTGTAGAGAGTCCGTCTGCATACCAGCGCAGAGCAGAGAGCAATCCCACCTCATCGAGAAGCGGCGGATGCAGCAAGTGGGACATGCTTCGGATCTGCTTAATCGCACGGTCAATGGTGTCACTTGCCTGGCCGATCACCATTGCCTTCACGTCGGTCGGCGTATCCTGCATGATGAGCTCAATCATCAGCTTGGCTGCAACCAGTTCCTGTCCCAGGCCATCGTGCAGCTCGCGAGCCATGCGGCGGCGCTCGTCATCCTGCATGGTGAGCAAACGTCCAGAGAGCCGTCGAAGTTCCGCCGTCCGATGGTCCACCATACGCTCCAATTCCGCAGCGCTGTCGCGAATCGACTGCTCCAACAACTTGCTGTCGTGTATGTCGGAGCAGGTCCCGTACCACCGTGTGACCTCACCTTCGCCATTGCGAATCGGTACGGCCCGCGCTCGGAACCATCGATACTCGTCGTCTGTCCCTCGAATACGGTACTCGGTCTCATAATTCCGCCCGGATTTCACGCACTCCATCCACTCCGCCTTGCTTCGCTCTCGGTCATCAGGATGCAGATAGTCAATCCAGCCGAAGCCATCGGCGGAGCCCTTCAACGCACCCGTGTACTCATAGAATCGCTCGCTGATGTAATCGCGTGATCCATCGGCCTGTCGGCTGAAGATAATATCGGGAGCGGTAGTTACGATCGCATCCAGCTCCTGATTCTTGCGCGCTAATTCAAGGTTCAATAGCTGCAGAGCCTGGGATCGGCGTTCAAGTTCCTCGGTGCGCTCGGCCACCCGGCTTTCAAGCTCGCGATTGAGACGGGCAAGCTGCCGATTCTTACGGTGCAGCTCGGCGAAGACGCTTACCTTTGCTCGCAGCAGTTCCGGAATGACAGGGACCGAGATGTAGTCGACGGCACCTCGCTGATATCCCTTGAGGCGGTCCACATCGCTGAGGTGAACGGCGGATATGAATATGATGGCAGTATTCTGAAAGCGGGGATGCTGGCGGATGATGTCGGCAAGCTCGAAGCCGTCGAGTTCGGGCATGCTGACATCCATCAGCACAACCGCAACGTCGAATTTCAGCAGTTGCTCGAGGGCCTCCTTACCAGAGCGCGCTTTGATCAGATTCTCGCCCAGCTCGGCTAAGATGACCTCATAGCTCAAAAGCTTGCCAGGCTGATCATCCACCATCAGGATGTTCACCTTTTCGTGTTCGCTCATGGTCCTTCCGCTATGCCGCATACAGCACTACCGCATTCGAAACAATCTCTCCAACGCCCCGTTAGCGGTGAAGCCACATACGCAGCGCCGAAAGCAATTGGTCTGTATTCACTGGCTTCGCCAGGTATTCCGATGCTCCCGCTTCCAGGCACTTTTCTCGATCACCCTTCATAGCCTTCGCCGTGAGAGCGATGATCGGCAGCCGCCGGAACGATGGATTCTGGCGGATCACCTGCATCGTTTCATAGCCGTCCATCTCCGGCATCATGATATCCATGAGCGTGATGGCGACATCGGGCGTGGTCTCAAGTGTGTCAATGGCTTCACGTCCAGTGCCGGCTGTGAGTACCGTCATCCCGCGGCGTTCAAGAACACTGCTCAAAGCGAAGATATTGCGGACGTCGTCGTCCACCACCAGCACTTTCCTCCCGACCAAAGCATCGTCGGAGCGATGCAGCCGGTCGAGCATCTTCTGCTTCTCGGGGGGAAGATTGGTTACTACGCGATGCAGGAACAGGGCGGTCTCATCGAGCAGACGTTCGGGTGATTCCACGCCCTTCACGACGACGCTGCGCGCCAGCATTCGCAGGCGAGCATCCTCTTCCGGTGTGAGTTCTTTACCGGTGAACACGACCACCGGCAAATCACTCAACTCTGGAGTGTCGCGCAGTTGTTCAAGCACCTCAAAGCCCGACATGTCAGGAAGTCGCAGATCTAGAACCACGCAATCAAACCGATCCTTCTGTGCCGCTGCGAGCGCCTCGGCGCCAGTCGAAACCACGGCAACATCGATATCGCCGTAGCCCAACAATTCACGGATGCTGAGCTGTTCGGCGGGATTATCGTCCAGCACCAGCAATCTCTTTTGTCGCGGGCTGGAATATTCCTTGATTTTGTTCAGAGCCTCATCCAGACCCTCGCGGGTCGTGGGCTTGGTCATGAAGGAGAAGGCGCCACGCGCCAGGCCATGGCTGCGGTCTTCATCCGTGGCCAGGATCTGGACCGGAATGTGACGGGTTGTAGGATCCTGCTTCAGATGGTTAAGAACGGTCCATCCGAGCATATCGGGCAGGAAGACATCGAGGGAGACAGCAGTGGGGTGGAACTCACGCGCGAGGGTCAGCCCTTCCGTTCCGCGCATGGCCACCAACACTTTGAATCCCTTGTCGTGCGCGAGGTCCCTCAAGATCCGGGCATAGTGCGGATCGTCTTCCACGATCAGCAAGACATTGTCATCAGGTTGCAGGATGTCACGGTCATCTTCCACGCGCTCGACTGGAATCTCTGAAACCACAACGCTCGAGAGCTGCAGGGAAGCGCTCGACGACGGCGTGGCATGCGCGCTGGCAGAAACACCAGCAGTGCTTGGACCCACGTAAGTCTGCGGCAGATACAGCGTAAAAGTGCTGCCCTGACCAGGCGTACTGCGCAACTGGATTTCTCCACCTAGCAGGCTAGCGAGTTCGCGACTAATCGCCAGACCCAGACCGGTTCCGCCGTACTTGCGGCTGGTGCCGGCATCTGCCTGTTGAAAGGCCTCGAAGATGATGCGTTGTTTGTCGAAGGGGATACCGATTCCGCTATCGGCCACCTCGAATGCAACCACCGAAGCTGCTTTGTTGAGAATCGGGTGCTCTTCGCTCCATCCACCCTTCGCCACAGAAACTGAGAGGCCAACGCCTCCCCGCTCCGTGAACTTGAAGGCATTCGAAAGCAGGTTCTTCAGCACCTGCTGTAAGCGTTTGGAGTCAGTGACCAGACTTCGTGGTAGTTCGGGATCGGCATGCACTTCGAACGTGAGCCGGCGGTTCTCGGCCTCGTGGCGGAATGGGCGACGGATCGTCTCGATAAGGTTAGAGAAGTAGATTTCTTCCGCCTCAACCGACACGGTGCCGGATTCGATCTTCGACAGATCGAGAATGTCGCTGATCAGGTTGAGGAGATCCGTGCCGGCCCCATGAATCGTGCGAGAGAACTCTACCTGCTTGGGCGATAGGTTCCCGTCGGGATTGTCGCTGAGCTGCTGGCCAAGAACAAGAATGCTGTTCAGCGGCGTGCGCAGCTCATGCGACATGTTTGCCAGGAATTCAGACTTGTACTTGGAAGTAAGAGCCAGTTCCTTGGCTTTTTCTTCGAGCGCGCGGCGTGCCTGCTCAATTTCCTGGTTCTTGCGTTCGACTTCGACGTTCTGTTCCGCCAACTGCTGCGCTTTCTGCGCCAGCTGTTCGTTGGTCTGCTGTAGTTCCTTCTGCTGCGTCTGCAGTTCGGTGGCAAGCTGTTGCGATTGCTTGAGAAGGCCTTCCGTTTGCATTGTGGCTTCGATACTGTTCAGCACGATGCCGATGCTCGCAGTGAGCTGCTCGAGGAAGCCCAGTTGAGAAGCTGTGAAACTTCCGAGCGATGCCAGTTCAATGACTGCTTTCACGCGGTCTTCGAAGAGTACTGGCAGAACAATGACGCTGCGTGGGACGGCCTCGAATAGGCCCGAGCGGACGGACAGGGTATTGGGCGGCAGGTCGGTGATCAGCATGCGCTGCTTTTCAGCGGCGCATTGACCGATCAAGCCCTCGCCAACCTGAATCTGACGCAGGTGACCCTCTTCTCCGTCGCCCGCGAAGGCCGAGAGCAGCACAAGCCCTTCGGACTTCTCCGTCTCCATCTGGTAAATCACGCCTTGATGCGCGTTCACCAGCGGCGCGAGTTCGGAGAGGAGCATCCGTCCCACGGTTGCCAGGTCGCGTTGACCTTGCAACATACCGGTGAAACGAGCCAAGTTCGTCTTGAGCCAGTCTTGCTCGGTATTGCGCTCCGTCGTAAGACGGAGGTTATTGATCATCGTGTTGATGTTGTCTTTCAGTTCAGCGACTTCACCTCGGGCCTCCACCTGAATGGACCGAGTCAGGTCGCCTTTGGTGACCGCAGTCGCGACCTCGGCGATGGCGCGAACCTGGTTGGTAAGGTTATCGGCCAAGAGGTTGACGTTACCAGTGAGGTCCTTCCACGTACCGGCGGCGCCGGGAACGTTAGCCTGTCCTCCGAGCCGTCCTTCCACGCCGACTTCGCGCGCCACCGTGGTCACCTGGTCGGCGAAGGTGGCGAGTGTATCCGTCATGTTGTTGATGGTTTCCGCCAGGGCAGCGACTTCGCCTTTCGCATTCACCGTCAGTTTCTGCGTAAGGGCGCCGTTCGCTACAGCGGTTACGACTTTGACGATCCCGCGAACCTGTTCTGTAAGGTTCGCAGCCATGACGTTGACGTTGTCGGTAAGATCCTTCCACGTACCGGCGACGCCAGGTACCTGCGCCTGACCGCCGAGTTTGCCGTCGGTTCCGACTTCGCGGGCCACGCGAGTGACTTCGGCAGCGAACGCGTTGAGCTGGTCCACCATCGTGTTGATGGTGTTCTTGAGCTCGAGAATTTCGCCCTTCACATCGACCGTGATTTTGCGGGACAGGTCGCCGCGAGCAACGGCCGTCGTGACTTCGGCGATGTTACGCACTTGGCCAGTGAGGTTGCCGGCCATGGCGTTCACCGAGTCGGTTAAGTCCTTCCAGGTGCCGGCCACACCGGGGACGTTCGCCTGACCACCCAAGCGACCTTCCGATCCGACTTCGCGAGCCACGCGGGTCACTTCAGCAGCGAACGAGCGCAACTGCTCAACCATAGTGTTGAGAGTTTCCTTCAGCTGCAGGATTTCGCCGCGGACGTCAACGGTGATCTTCTTAGACAAGTCACCGGTCGCGATGGCTGTGGCCACTTCTGCGATGTTCCGCACCTGGCCGGTGAGGTTCGACGCCATGAAGTTGACGTTGTCCGTAAGGTCCTTCCAGGTCCCACCGACGCCGGGTACTTGCGCCTGGCCTCCGAGTTTTCCTTCGGTTCCGACTTCGCGAGCCACGCGGGTGACCTCGCCGGCGAATGCATTGAGTTGGTCCACCATCGTGTTGATGGTGTTCTTGAGTTCGAGAATTTCGCCTTTGACGTCGACCGTGATTTTGCGCGACAAATCGCCACGAGCGACAGCCGTCGTAACTTCGGCGATGTTGCGCACCTGGCCGGTGAGGTTGCCGGCCATCGAGTTCACCGAGTCGGTCA
>Ga0066903_100000860_pt1 | contig 20705 bp, 24 predicted proteins | sample PanSoiMetaGPlot1_FD_67491 | JGI IMG/M metagenome (GOLD analysis project Ga0066903, IMG submission 67491) | Tropical forest soil microbial communities from Panama analyzed to predict greenhouse gas emissions - Panama Soil - Plot 1 (version 2) | ecosystem: Environmental > Terrestrial > Soil >... | reverse complement strand
GGGCGGCCCAGGTGTCGTGCCATGACGACTCTGTGTTCCATTACGTACCGACCCATTGAGCGCCCCATGCAGACGAGTGGATCGTCTGGCCTCAGCAGTACCGCGCGGTAGCCGTGCGCGGCTGCGACGGTGCGTTCGCGGTGCATTCGTCGGTATCCCTTGATCCCGAGTTGTTCGCGGCGTTGTATGACCGCCTTGTGTGTCTTGCCGAGAACGATGGCGACGACGCGGTCGTAGCCTTTGCCGAGCAGTGCATCCATTGCGGGCGTCCAGATGGGGGCGCGCTTCGCTTGGTTGGTGGCTCGTGTTTGTGCCCGTTTTAGAGCGTCCTTCTTGCGGGCTTCGCTCATCACGGCACGGGTTGCAGCTGAGCAGACGTAGCCCTTGGGTCGTCCTCGTCTCTCGATCCTGATGGGTTGGCCGGTGTTGAAGAGGCTGAGTTGGCTCACTACTTGGGCGTCTAGCCTTCCTTGCGCTGGGGCGCTGTTCTCGTGACGGGGCGGTGCCCCAGCACCGCGGGTTGATTCTAAGCGTTTTGTCCTGCTAATGTGGCTTTCGGCGCGGGTCACAGGTGAATGACCCACACGCACATGCCGACGGGCGAGTTGCGCCCGTTTTTTGTTGGTCCGACCTGGAGGGGGCGTGGTGTTGACGCATTATCGTGACCGGCTTTTGGCTGGTGAGTTTGCTGTGGATCAGGAGGAGGACGAGTCCCCGGAGGAGCCGGAGCCGGAGGACGAGCCGGAGCCCGGGGAGGGCGAGGAGGAGCAGCCGCCTGAGCCGCAGGCGAAGGCGCGGCCGGCGAACGGTCGGAGGCGCAAGGCGAAGGTGTAGTGCTGTTGAGCGTTTACACCCCGACGCATGCTCGGCCTCGGTTGCTCGAGCGGTGCATGGCGAGCGTGGACGCGCAGTCGGTGCCAGTGCAGCACGTCATCGTCGAGGATCTCGAGGGGATCGGGATCGACGGGATGTATGCGGCGATCCCTGAGCATGTGGATGAGCTTGCCGGGGAGTACGTGATGATCCTGGGTGACGACGATCTGCTGGCGGATCGGTGGGTGGCGGAGGAGCTCGAGGCGCAGGTGTTCGCTCGTCGTCCGCCGGTGGTGATGGTGAAGGCGGATCACATGGGGCGGCTGTTGCCTGACCCGTGGCGGGGTGAGCCGGTGTGCGGGTCGGTTGGTGCGTCGTGTTTCGTGGTGCGCCGTGATCTGTGGGCGTCGCATGCGAATGATTGGGGGAAGCGGTACGAGGGCGATTTCGACTTCATCCATGCGCTCTGGGAGGCGTATGCGGAGGAGTTCGTGTGGTGGGATCGGGTTGCGGTGTTGGTGCCGCAGATCGGTGGGGGTAGGCCGGAGTGAGTGGCCGGCATCTGTTGTCGCCGTCGAGGCGTGGGTATGGGCGTGGGCATGAGAACCGGCGGCGGTTACTTGCCCCGTACGTCAGTGCGGGGATGGTGCCGTGTGCCCGGTGCGGCGAGCTGATTCGTCCTGGTGAGCCGTGGGATTTGGGGCATCACGATCTTGATCGGTCGCGGTATACGGGCCCGGAGCATGCGGGCTGTAACCGGTCGGCTGCTGGGCGTCGGCGTGGGTTGAGGACGTCGCGGGTGTTGTGAGCACGCTTGTGGCCCCGAGGATCCGGTCGGCGCCGTCTGGCCGGTCGTCGCTGGGCAAGGAGGCGATCGACCTTGCCGCTCAGGCGGGGTTGAAGCTTGACGCGTGGCAGCAGCAGGTGCTGCGGTATGCGTTGCGTCGGCGGGGGAAGCGGTGGGCGGCGTTCGAGGTGGGTGTGTTGGTGCCGCGGCAGAACGGGAAGGGCGCGATCCTGGAGGCGCGGGAGCTGGTCGCGTTGTTCTTGACGAAGGACAGTTTCACGATCCATTCGGCGCACCAGTTCGACACGTCGATGGAGGCGTTTCTCAGGTTGTTGGCGTTGATCGAGTCGACGCCGTGGCTGGATTCGCAGGTGTTGAAGGTTGTGCGGTCGCATGGTGAGGAGGGGATCTGGATCAGGGGTGGCCCCAGGATCCGGTTCCGTACGAGGACACGGGGTGGTGGGCGCGGGTTTTCGTGTGACACGTTGATCCTGGATGAGGCGATGTTCCTGCCGGAGTTCGCGTTTGGGGCGTTGTTGCCGACGTTGAGTGCGCGGCCGAATCCGCAGGTGTTCTATGCGGGGTCGGCGGTGGATCAGGAGGTGCACGAGCACGGGTTGGTGTTGGCGCGGGTTCGTGAGCGTGGGATCGCGGGTGATGACCCGTCGCTGGTGTATTGCGAGTGGTCGCTGGATCTGGATCATCCGGCGAAGGTGTCGGACGAGGTCGCGGGGGATGAGGCGTCGTGGCGGCTGGTGAATCCGGCGATGCCGTTCCGGATCCTGCCGGAGCATGTGGCCAGGGAGCAGCGCAGCCTTGATGCGCGGACGTTTGCGGTGGAGCGGCTGAATGTGGGGGATTGGCCGCGCACGGACGGTGAGACCGGCAGCGTGATCCCGTTGGAGCGGTGGGACGCGCTGATGGATTCACGGTCGGTCATGGTGAACCCGGTGTGTCTGGCGTTCGATGTGTCGCCGGAGCGGTCGGCGTCGATCGCGGCGGCGGGCCGGAACCAGGATGGGCGCTGGCAGGTGGAGGTGTGGGCGCACCGTGGCGGCACGAGCTGGCTGCCGGCAAGACTGACGGAGTTGGCGGAGCGGCATCAGCCGGCGATCGTGGTCTGTGACGGCTACGGCCCGTCGGGATCGCTCTTGCATGCAGTGGAGGAGGCTGGTGCAGTGGTGCAGACCGTGACAGCGTCGGAACACGGTCAGGCTTGTGGACTCCTGTCGGATGCGGTGGCGGAGGACAATCTGCGGCATCTCGGCTCGGACGAGCTCAGGCGTGCGGTGAAGAGTGCGGCGACGCGGCCGTTGGGGGATGCGTGGGCGTGGTCTCGGAAAGCGTCGAACGTGGACATCAGTCCGCTCGTCGCCGGCACGTTGGCGTTGTGGGCGGCGATGCAAAACACTCGGACAGCTTCCGACATAAGGATCTGGTGATGCGTTTCTGGCCTCTGAAACGGCAGTTTCTGACGGAGGATCTGCCCGTTAGCACCCAGGTTGAGACCTTCTGGGCAACGCTGCAGGGGATCGGCTACTCGCCTCGTTTGCTTGACCGAGTGTGGGCAGCGGATCGCTGCGTACAACTCGTGTCGCAAGAGATCGCGTCAATGCCGTTGAAGTTCTCGGGCACCTACGAGCCGACGTGGGTCGCCAATCCGGACCCTGTCTGGTATCCGAACGGGATCGGGGACGCAGTCTTTGCGGCGGCCTGGTCGATGTACGGGTGGGGGGATGCGTTCCTGTACGTCACGTCGCGGTATGCGAACGGGTTCCCGTCGAACTGGACTGTGCTGAACCCGGAGCCGATGAGCGTGGAGAACGACGGGCAGGGCGGCAAGAAGTACCGGTCGGGGAACACGATCCTCGATCCAGCCCGGATGGTGCAGATCAGCCGGAATCCTCGAGGCGGACTGCGCGGGACGAGCGCGCTTCGCTCATATGCGTCACATCTGCTTGGCGCCGAGTCGGCGGGTGATCTCAACCGAGCATTGATGGCCGAAGGGGGCGTACCGCACGGGATCCTGAAGTCACAGAAGACCACGACTCAGGAGCAGGCGGAAAGCATCAAGTCGATGTGGGTGAACGCGCGGGCCCGTGGCCCTCGTGGCGCCCCGGCAGTGCTCGATCCGGATATTGACTTCCAGCAGATTTCCTTTAGTCCGAAGGATCTGTTGTTGCTTGAGGCGCAGGAGTTCGACGCGAGGGTGATCGCGTCCGCGTTCGGGGTGCCCCCGTTCCTGCTGAACCTGCCGCTGACCGGGGGGCTCACCTATCAGTCGCCGGAGATGCTGGTGGAGCAGTGGTGGCGGGTCGAGCTGCGACCGGCGGCGTTGCGGATCAGCCGGGCGTTGTCGGCGAACATGCTGCCGCGCGGGTCGTATGTGGAGTTCGACTCCTATGAGACGTTGAAGCCTGCGTTGCCGGAGTTGGTGACGGCGTGGGACACGATGCTGAAGGAGGGCGTTGTGACGGTCGACGAATACCGGGCGGCGGTGCTCGGGTTGGAGCCGCTGACTGACCAGGCGGGTGATTTGGAGGCGTTCGAGCCGGCGGTAGCGGGGGCGTCGAATGTGCAACCGCTTCGGCCGGCGTTGCCGGAGGAGGCGGTGATCCGGCCATGACCGACTACGTCGTCACGAGCGGCACGGCTACTTCGGGGATGACGAGCGTGGACGTGACGCTGGCCGCTCGCGTAGCGATCACCCGCGAGTTCCCGGTCGAGCTCGAGCCCGGCGACGGGAGGACGATCGACGCGAGAATCGTCCCCTACAACACGCCGACGACGGTCGCGGACAAGCCGGGGATGCCGTACACGGAGGAGTGGCTACCAGGAGTCTTTGAGCGGCAGGCCAGGGCTGTCAACCGGGTCAAGGTCTGGTTGAACTTCGAGCATGACCAGGGTTTGCGCGGCATCGTCGGGCATGGGGTCTCGCTGGAAGAGCGGCCGGACGCGTTGCACGGCGTGTTCCGTGTTCACGAGAATGCGGATGGCGATAAGGCGCTCCAGCTGGTCCGGGACGGGCTGTTGACTGGCCTCTCGCTCGAGGCGGTGCCGCTCAGCTCGCGCAAGGTCGGCGATGTCGTCCAGCGGGTGCGCGCCCATCTGGACAAGGTATCCCTGTGCCGGTTCCCGGCTTTCAAGGAGGCGGAGGTTCTGGCGGTCCGCACTGCCCCGGTCACCGTGGATCTGGAGCCGGTGGTGAACTCGGAGCTGGACGAGCGGCTGGCCTCGCTTGGGGTGGAGCCGCTGACGCGGATCAAGCTGACGTCGAAGCCGTGGGACGGCTCCGCTGCCCGTTTCACGGATGAGCAGTACGCGCGTAGCGCGGTGCTCGATCGTGGCGGCACGGGGGCTGTGAAGGAGCGGTACGGGCTTCCTGTGCTCGAGCCGGACGGCACGTTGAACACGAACGCGCTTGCGGCCGCGGCCGGTCGTATCGGCCAGATCACTGGCGCGTCTGCAGCGGCGAAAGCCAGCGCGGCCCGCAAGCTCGTTCGCTACTACCGGATGGCGAACATGGAGCCGCCGGCGTCGCTGACAAGGTTGGCGGGATCGTGAAACAGGTTCCGATCCTGGAGATCGCGTTGGGCGTGATCGCAGTCTTTGTTGTCCTGGCCTATTTCCGCGGCTGGGGCTAGCACCTTGCACGTAGCAGCACCATCACGGCGCACCTCGCCGGGCTTCAGCCTGGACCCCCCGCCACAGCTGGGCGGCACCCCCAGGGGCTCACGCGACACCCGCCAGTCCATCGTCAGCAGCAACGGAACGGAGGAATGGTGAGTAGCCAGAACGGGGTGACCCGGATGCGGCTCGAAAGGCTGGTGGACGAGCGGGGCCGCAAGCAGGAGCAGGTGAACGAGATCCTCGAGCTCGCCGAGGAGGAGAAGCGGGACCTCGGGGAGTTCGAGCAGGAGCAGATCGCGAAGTACCGGACCCGGCTGACGGAGCTGGAGACGGAGATCAGCGTCCTCGCCGAGGATCTGGAGCGGGCGGAGGCGTCCAGGGACGTGTCGAAGCTGCTGCGTGTGAACGAGCCGCCGCCGACGGGGCCGGTCGAGACGAACGGGGCCGGGTCACCGGTCGTGTACCGGACATTCGCCGCCTACGCCAGGGACGTACTGATCAGCCGCTACCCGGCGATCGCCTCGAGGGCCGGCTCGGCTGGTGCCGAGGTGGCGCGGCAGGAGGCGATGGACCGGCTCGAGCGGACACAGAACACGCTCACGTCGGATGTCGCCGGGCTTCTGCCCCCCAGCCATCTGACCCAGATCATGGACATCATCATGACCAGCCGGCCCGTCGTCGCCTCCGGCCGGGACGTGCCGCTGACGACCGGGTCGTTCACGTACCCGCAGATCACGCAACGCCCTGACGTGGCGAAGCAGACGACGGAGAAGACGGAGGCCGGGGCGCAGAAGATGACGATCCCGATGGTCACCGTCACCGCCGACACCTACCTGGGTGGCGGGGATCTGTCGTGGCAGGCGATCAACTGGTCGACGCCGGACGCTTTGCAGCTGTGGTTCGACCTCGCGGCGGAGGACTATGCGCGGGAGACGGAGACGGCGGCCTGTAACGAGCTCGGCACCGCCGGTGCCGGCACGATCTCGAGCCCGTTGGGGACGACGGGGACGGAGACGTTCGGGCAGTGGCGGACGGCGGCGATCTCGGCCGTGTCGAAGATCTATGCGCAGACCGGTGGCCGGGCCCGCACGAACACGCTGTACCTGTCGGCGACCCGGTTCTTCCAGCTCGCCGGTCTCGGGACGGATCAGGTGCTGCAGGTCTCGAGCGTCGGGTCGCTGGACATCGGTTCGATGACCGGCACCTGGGCGGGGATGCGTGTCGTCGGCTCGTACGGGTTCGGGACGGCGTCGAACACGGCGATCGTCGGCGACTCGAACGCGTTCCTTGTCGCGGAGACACCGGGGGCGCCGATCGAGATGCGGGCGGTCGAACCTGCGATCGGTGGAATGGAAGTGGGTTTGATCGGGGCCTTCAAGGCGAAGGTGTTCGACGTGAACCGGTTCCAGAAGCTGTCGTAACCAGACGGCCGGACCACTTGCCCAGTCGGGGCGGCGACCCTAGACATGCCGCGGGGTCGCCGCCCGTCCGGCCAGGAAGGAGCAACCAAAGTCGAGATGTGCCAGGTCTGCCAACAGACCGAGAATCCGGGTGCCGGAACGGCACCGTCACGGCTCGAGCCGGGTGAACGCGAGTACCGCGGCTACCAGGAGTGGGCGGTCCACCCCGAGGAGGCGCGGTTCCTGTTGCACCGCGGCTACGCGCTCGTCGACGGGGAACGGCGGCGGGTGTGGTGGATCCACAACGAGGCGTATGTCACCCAGATCCGGGTGGAGGGGACGGACCAGGTGTATGCGCTCGAGGAGCGCTACTGGCAGTCATCGGAGGTTGAGCATGTTGTTGTCTGAGTCGCCGGGGACGATCGCGTTGCCGACCGGGGAGATCGGCCGGTTCACGTTGTTCACGGTGTCGTTGGCGGCGACGAAGCAGCCGCGGGACACGCACCTGTCCGTTACCGCGAGTGCGTCGGTGGTGGAGAACCTGAACACCGTGATGCGCCAGTTACGCAGCGAGGACGCGTGGGTGTGGATCCTCGGCGACGACCATGTCTGGGAGGCCGACTGCCTCACCCGACTGCTCGAGGCGTTGGATGAGACCCCGGACGCGGACGTGCTCGTCCCCTTGGTGACGAAACGGAACCCGCCCTGGCATCTGGTGCTGTTCAGGGAGGCCGGCTACTTCATGGATGGCGTCCCTCAGTGGGAGCCGTTGAAGTGGGAGGAGATCCCCGAGGCGGGCGTGTTCGAGGTGGATGCGGCCGGGTCGGCGGGGATGCTGATCCGCCGCCACGTCCTCGACCGGATCGGCGACCCCTGGTTCGAAAACTCGGACGGCCGGATCCTGAACGAGGACGTCATCTTCTGCGCCAAAGCCCGCGCCAGGGGTTTCCGCGTCTACGCGTCCGCGGACGTCGTGATGGGCCACCTCGGGATCTTCAACGTCCGCCCCGTCCGCCGCGACAACCGCTGGGGCGCGCTGACGGAGTTCAGCTCGCCGGAGGAGCAGTTCCGGCACCTGTTCATGCCCGCCGACAACCTCGAACCGGAGCCGGTCACCAATGGCCGCCGCTGAGATCCAAGGCCACCCCGCACTCCTGCTCGAGCACGAGCACGCCCCCCCGACCCTGATCACCGTCTGCGCCGAATGCGGCCAACTCCGGACGATCCTGTTCCTTCGCCGTGACCGCTGGTACTGCAGCAAATGCCGCGCCGAGGGCGCGGCCCCACCCAACCTGTACCCCGTCTAGCCCCTCGTGGGGAAAGAAGGAGGAGTAAATGGCGGAGATCTTCCCTAACGAGGGTCTCGACCTGATTTACGCAATGTTTCCGAAGGGCGGCACCGGCCCCGCCAACACCTGGATCGGACTGTTCACCGCCTACACCGCATCGACGGTCGGCTCAAGCGCGGCCACCGTGACGTCGTGGACAGAGTGCTCGGCGGCGGGCGCCTACGCACGACAGACGATCTCGTCCGCCTCCTGGGGGACGGTCGGCACAACCCAGTCGGGGCGCGGCAGCGCGGCCGCCCAGGTGACGTTCCCGACCGCCACCGCCGTCTGGGGGACCGTGAACGGGTTCATCGTCGCGAACTCGCTCACCACCAATGCGGGGAACGTCTGGTTTGGCGCCAATTTTGACGACACAACGGCTGTCGCCCTGAATACTAATGATGTAATCAAAGTGACTCCGACGGCCGTATACACCGGATAGGGTCGGTTGTGTTACTTGAACGACATGGAATTCTGTTACACTGGTGGGCATGGAGACATGCGCAGTACCTCAGTGTCAGGAACCAGTGCGGCGACGCGGCTGGTGCAACAAGCACTACATGCGGTGGTACCGCGGCCGTGACCCTCACGACCTGCTCCGACGCGGGCGGCCGCGAGTTGACAGGTCAACTCTGCCGCGCGGCTGGGCTCAGGACGACCAGGGACGCTGGTGGTACTACGACGCCAAGCAGCGAACCCTTGGCGAGGAACGCACCTGCGCGATGTGCGGCAAGACGTTTCCGTTCAAGGTCGCGATGCAGAAGCATCAGCCCGGCCTCTACTGCTCGCGAGTCTGTGCGAACAAGGCCGACAAGCCTGGTCGGCGGGAGGCTCGCGGCGGCAAGGGCCGCTACATCAACTCGCAGGGGTACGTGCAGATCCAGGTCGCGCGAGGCAAGTTCCGATCGGAGCACCGCCTGGTCATGGAACAGCACCTTGGCCGCTCACTTCTCCCGACCGAAACGGTGCATCACAGGAATGGCGTCAAGACAGACAACCGTCTGGAGAACCTCGAACTGTGGTCGTCGCAGCACTCCAAGGGCCAGCGGGTTGAGGACTTGGTCGAATTCGCGCGGGAGATTCTGGCGCTCTACGGCTGACCTAACAGAGAGGACGCGATGACCAGCGGCTTTTACATCCACTATGAGGACCCCCAGTTCTGGGAGCCGCCGTGGCCGGGGATCCGCAGGCTCGGGCCGTTCCTGACGGAGCAGGAGGCGTTGAACCAGGCGGCGTCGGATGCGGCGGTCGGGGCGGGCGTACCGGTCGGGGTGTTCACGGACGCGGAGTCGGAGGCGCACGCGGATGATCCGGCGAACGCGACCCCGGTGCAGACACCGGCGGAGATCACGGCGCAGGCGACGACCGAGGCGCAGCAGGACTACACGGAGGCGCTGGCGGCGATCGACCAGGACCGCCAGAGCTATGTGGACGCGTACGGGGGCGCGTGATGGAGCTCGTCGACAGTCACCTCGAGTCTGGGTTGATCGTGTCCCGGTTCCGGACACGGCCACGTGACCTCCCCGGGGATGGTGTGGATCTGCGTGAGGCCATGCGTCGGCACGAGTTCCTGCAGCGGGTCGACGCGTACCTGGAGAAGGCGCGCACGTCGACGCTGATGAACGTGATCCCGGGAAACGCCTACACGGTCAGTACGGGGACGTCCGCGATCGCGTTGTCGGCGGCGACGGCGAAGACGGTGGCTTACATCAATGCGGCAGCGGCGAACCAGCCGTCGATCGTGGAGTTCTCGGTCAGCTTCGACGGGGTGACGGCGTCGGCGGTGCCCGCGTTGATCGAGATCGTGTACGGGACGAAGGCCAGCAACTCAACGCCGGGTACCGGGTCGACGTCGTTTACGCCCCTGCAGGTTCGGGGCTGGCCGGCGCAGACGTCGGCGCAGACGGCGGCGAACAACTGCAGCTCGGAGCCGACGGTGTTGACGGCGGTGAAGCAGTGGCTGTTGACCCCGAACGGGGGGTTGTTGGTGATCCAGTCTCCGCTGGGGCGGGAGCCGACGGCGGTGGCGTCGGGGACGTCGTTGTCGGGGAACCAGGTGGGGCTAAGGGTGACGGCCCCGGCGGTGGTGAACACGCGCGGCTACATCGAGTATGAGGAGTGAGTTCTGGCGCTGATCGCGACAGCCGACCCCGCCGTATGGGCTGAGGAACTGTGCCCCGGTTATGCCCGCTACCTGAATAGCGAGGGTCGCCGTTGGGAGGTCTACGGTGTCTGTGATCGTCGCGGTGACTGCCTGATCGGTTCGATGATCGAAGGCGAGCTAACTCGGGATCATGAGCACCTGGCAGAGCTAACTACACGATTAGGCCGGGAACGGCCCGATACCGACCTTGACGTTCCGGTTCAAGCAGGGTTCCGCGATTGTTGCCCACTCGTGGTGGTTGACCTCTAGGTGTCCACCAAGCTGTATCTGCATGCCGCAACAACGAGCGTGTCGGGGACGCTTCCGGCGGCTGGAGTGAGCGTATCCACGAATACGCCGACGAAGATCGTGTCCGGTGTGAACAGGACGATGGATACGAGCATCGGTGTCTCGCAAACGTCGCTGGTTCTAACTAATAACGCGACGACTTCCCCTCAGTCGTCATTGATTGGCCGCTGGTGTTCTGCGCCGATCGCGGCACAGACTTTGGGTGGTTGGGCTAGCGGTAATTTCGGTCTTGGACTGGGTGTAGCAGAGTCCAATACGGCCTCGTTGCTGATTGCGGGTGTGACCGGTCTTGTTGTCTGGAGGCCGAGCACCGGAGCGGTCATTGGGCGTATTTACAACGGTATATCGCAGGGAACCGCCAGCGGCACTTGCAGTTTCGGTGTGAGTTCTACAACCGAGACATGGCTAGCCTTTCCAGGTACCGGGTTTTCGTCTAATGGCGGTTCTGCTACTGCGCAGGACAACGACATACTCATTGTCGAAGTGTGGCGAATTGATGCTTCTGGGCAGACCATGGCAACCGCCTATACCAACACGATCTGGTTCGACGGGACGACGGAGGGAAGTTCGAGTAGTGCAGCCTCCTACATCGTGATGCCTGAGAACATCGTGTTCATGGGTGCTGCCGCGGCATTGCAAAGTAAGCCGGTGGTTGCATCGCAAGCTGTGATGCGGGCGGCGACCAGGTAGATGGCCCGGTTCGGCCGCACAATCACCCGGCCGGTCACCCTCGCTCGAGCGGCTGCCGCCGCAGGCAACGTCTACACGAAGTCCGGTTATGCCGTCGCAGGAATCTCGGTCAGCGGCGACCGGGTCAACCTGCTCGATGATTACAACCGCACGAATGAATCGCCGCTCTCGAAGAGCGGCTCCTGGGCTGGGCCGATCCGTTCGGGTGAGAACCAGCTGAAGGTCGTTTCGAACGCCTGTCAGGCCATTACCTCGATCGGCGGCAGCTACTGGGCGCATGACCAGTTCTCCGCGACCCCGACGACACCGGTCGAAGTAGCAGTCACCGTCACGACCACGGCGACCACCGGCAAGGCGCTCTACCTCTGCGTCACGAATCCTGGTACGAGCAGCGTCTGCGGCTACTTAGTGAACTTCACGAACGCGACCGGTGTTGCGCTCATCCGTGTCGACAATAACGCGGAGACGACCGTGGGGACGTTCGCGATCGGGTCAGTCGTCAACGGCGACCTGATCCGGATTGTCTACGACGGCACCACGTTCTTCGTGTACCGGGGTGCCAGCAGCACGTCGTTCACCGATGCAAGCAACCCCGGCTACAACCATGGTTACGCGGGCCTCTGGGTGTCGTCGGCGGCGGTCGTCTTCGACAACTTCTTCGCTGGCTACGCCCTCTTCGCTGCTGGGACGACGTACACGAAGTCCGGGTTCGGCGTCAGCGGTGTCGTCGGCACTGGCCCCTCAGAGTCGGTCTTCGTCGAGACGGGCGCTGGTCTCGTCGGCGGGATGGCCGCGGGGAGCTCCGCATCCATCTTCGTCGAGACCGGCAGCGGTGTCGCCGGCACGATGGCCGCGGGTCCGTCGGAGTCGGTCTTCGTCAAGGCCGGATACGCGACCGTCGGGCTGGTCGGTGCAGGGCCGTCGGAGTCCGTCTTCGTCGAGACGGGTTACGCGACGGTCGGCGGTGTCGGCGCTGGTGCATCCCAGTACATCTCGGGGACTGGCGCGGTCTACATGAAGTCGGGGTATGCGACCGTCGGCATCAACGGGTACGGGAGCCGCAGCCGTGAGCTGAACCGTTCCGGTGTCGGGCTTGTCGGGCTGGTCGGTGCCGGACCGAGCGCGAGCGTTGATGTCGACACTGGCTTCGCGACCGTCGGCCTCGTCGGGGCCGGGACAAGGGCGGAGGAGCACAACCGCACCGGCTACGGGACGGTCGGCCTCGTCGGTGCGGGCCCGAGCGCCTCCATCTTCGTGGAGAGCGGCTACGCCACTGTCGGCGGCATCGGTGCGGGTCCGTCCGAGAGTGTCTTCGTCAAGGCCGGATACGCGACCGTCGGGCTGGTCGGTGCTGGCGCTCGAGCGCGGGAACTGGCCCGGAGCGGCTACGGGGTCGCCGGGATCAACGCGTACGGCTCCCGCGCGATCGTCCACAACCGCAGCAGCTACGGCACCGTCGGCGGTGTCGGCGCCGGCCCCGACCAGGACATCCTCAACAGGAGCGGCTACGGGATCGTCGGGCTGAACGCGTACGGGTTCTCGGCCCGGCTGGGGCAGCAGGTCAAGACGGGGATGGGGATCCTCGCCGCCAGGGGGTACGGCGCCGACCAGCCGATCCTCAGCCGTACCGGCCTCGGGGTTGTCGGGCTGGTTGCGGCGGGGACACGCGCCCGTACGCTCACGCGCTCCGGGTTCGCGACTGTGGCCGGCCTTGCAGCGAGCGTTTGGCAGCGGACGCGGACCCGGGCTGGTTACGTGGTCGCCGGGTCGGTTGGGGCGGGCTCGAGCGAGAGCACGTTTGTCGAGACCGGTTATGGGACGGTCGGCACGGTTGGGGCGGGCACAAGGGGGAGCACCGACAAAGTCCGCAGCGGCTTCGGCGTCGCCGGCCTGGTTGCGGCCGGTGCTCGCGCCCGCCTCCTCACCCGTAGCGGCTACGCCACCGTCGCCGGTTTCGGAGCTGTCGTCCGGGCGCTCATCCGGCCACGCTCGGGCTATGGCGTCGCCGGCACGGTCGCCACCGGGGCGCGGGAGCGTGCACGGACACGGAGCGGCTACGGCCAGATCGGCACGGTCGGGAGCGGCTCGAGCAGCCGCATCGTCGGCGGCATCGTCAAGTCAGGCTACGCGGTGGCCGGTCTTACAGGGGCGGGCGCCCGGCGGAGCGAGCACGGCAGGCAGGGCACCGGCCTGGTTGGGCTCACCGCCCGCGGCGCCCGCGCCGTCGTCTACGTCGAGTCCGGCTACGCGATCCTCGAGGGCACCGGCCACGGTGTCCGTGAACTCGCCCGGATCAAGACCGGCTACGGCCAGGTGGGGATCGACGGGCACGGCACCTGGTTCACGCGTGGCCGCACCCCCGGCCCGCCAGGCCCGATCAGTCTGGCCCAGTTGGGGTTCATCGACTTCCCGGACGCGGGCCCGCTCGACGAGAACAGTGGCGGCTACCTGGACGACCCGGAGTCCGGCGGGATCCTCGTACCCATTGGAGGCGGTTTTGGCTGAGGTCATCACCTTCACGAACTTCCGGCCCCCCTCACGGTTCGACAGTGTCCCCTGGACGGCCGTCAACATCGAGGAGTCGACGGACGGAGAGACCGGGTGGACGCAGATCGACACGCTCGCGCTCGCCCCCCTGGATCCCGACCCGGAGCACCCCGCGCTCAGGTCGTTCACGACGGAGCAGGGGACGGCCTTGGACTACTGGTACCGGGTCATCTTCGAGGACGCGAACTCGGATGTCAGCCAGCCGACGACGCCGATCCAGAACACCGGCGCGGACGTCGGGGCGCCGGCGGTCACCGCCTACGCGACGGTGGAGGAGCTGCAGCGGATCCTGCATCTCCGCTCACCGACCCCGGAGCAGTTGACGGCGATGCAGCGTGTCCTGGATTCGGCGGCGTTGGAGATCGACGCCGAGTTGGGTCGCACCGAGCCGTATGCGGAGCCTCCGGCGTTGGTGGTCGAGGTGAACCTGGAGCGGGCCGTGGAGCATTGGCAGCAGCAGGAGTCGCCGTTCGGGATCGTGATCAACGCGGAGACGGCGTCGTTCACCGCCACCGATTCGTGGCGACGTCACGCCGCCAAACTGAAGTTCCTGAAGCAGAGTTGGGGCATTGCCTAGGCCCGCGAACATTGATGTGCATCAGGCGATGGCCGCCCAGATCGACACGGAGCTCGCCCCGTTGATCACGGGGTTGCAGGTGTCACCGTTGCTGATCCCGAACCCGACCCCGCCGGCGATCGAGATCACCCCCGGAGAACCCTACGAGGAGCTCGTGGGAATGGGGTTGGGGAACAAGATCCTGCACCTGATCGTCAGGGCGCTGGTGAACACCCCGGACAACGAGGGTGCGCAGGAGTTGTTGTTGTCGATGATGGACAGTGGGCAGCCGACGTCGGTGGAGCGGGCGATCCTCGAGGACGTCACCCTTGGCGGTGTCGTTGGGGATGTGACGGTTGAGGATGGGCCGTCGGGGTTCGGGTTGTGGCCGCCACCCGGCGGCGGACTGTTGTTGTCATGCACCTGGAACGTGCAGGTGATCCCGGAATGAGAGTGCTTTGGGTCTCGAACGCTCCGTGGGCGCCGTCCGGGTACGGGGAGCAGACCGCCCTGTTCGTCCCGCGGATCGCCCAGCTCGGTCACGAGGTCGCGGTCGCCGCGAACTACGGACTGCAGGCGAAGCTGGACGAGTGGGAGGGCTTCCGGGTCTACCCGACCGACGGCCAGTGGAACAACACCACGCTGGAGCTGTACGCGAAGCATTGGAACGCCGACCTCGTCCTTGTACTGCATGACGCGTGGCCGATGAAGCCGGACGTGTGGGGGGACGTGCCCCCCGTCGCGATCTGGGCGCCGGTCGACCATTACCCGATCCCGCCGGCCGTCCTGGCGACGTTGCAACATGAGCGAGTCAGGCCGGTCGCGATGAGCCGGTTCGGGGAACGGCTAATGGAGCAGTTCCGGCTCGAGCCGCTCTACGTCCCGCACGCCGTCGATACCAAGCTGTTTCGTCCCCGGCCGGAGATCCGGGCGAGCGTGCGGGAGGAGCTCGGGCTGCCGGTGGACGCGTTCATCGTCGGGATGGTCGCCGCGAACAAGGGGAACCCGTCGCTACCCAGGAAGTCGTTTGGGCAGGCGTTCGAGGCGTTCCGCCGCTTCACCCAGACCCACGACGACGCCTGGCTCTACGTCCACTCGGAAGCCGAATCCCGGCAGGGAAGCGGCATCGACCTGGGCACCCTAGGGCACGTCCTAGGGTTGCAGGATCGGCTCAGGTTTCCGCCACCGGCGATCTGGCATCTCCCCACCAGCCGCGAGGTGCTCGCCAACCTCTATGCCGCATTCGATGTGCTGCTGAACCCGTCGATGGGCGAGGGGTTCGGGGTCCCGTTGTTGGAGGCGCAGGCGTCGGGGGTGCCGGTGATCGCGTCGGATCATTCGTCGATGACGGAGCTGTGCCGTTACGGCTGGCTCGTCAGCGGGGATCCGTGGTGGGACGCGCTGCAGGAGTCGTTCCTGATCGTCCCGTTCATTGATTCGATCGTGAACGCCCTGGAGGCCGCGTACTACGAGCGTGACAACACGGGGGCACGTGAAGCGGCGGCGGAGTGGGCGCAGGCGTATGACGCGCATCGGGTCGCGGTGGAGTATTGGGATCCGGTGTTGGAGGCGCTGGGGGGGCCGGTGGAGGTACCGCCGTTGAAGCCGAACCGGGCGATGCGCCGGCGGCAGAGGGTGCGGGCGTGACCGAACCGACGATCACGATCGTGACCCCGTGGCGGGATCACCTGGAGCTCGCCCCCGACTACTGGGACACCGTCGGCCCGCTCGAGGCGGACGTGCTGATCGTCGATGACGGGTCGGTGCCGCCGCTCCAGTTCGGGAACGTCCGCTTCGATGAGTGTCGCGGCTTCTCGCGCGCCTGTAACGCCGGCCTGGAGTCAGCGGATACGGAGGCGGTGTTGTTCCTGAACAACGATGTCGCGGGCGGGCATCCCGGCTGGCTCGACCGTATCCTCTCGCAGTTGGAGCCAGGGGCACTCGTCGGTGCCCGCCTGCGGCACGACCCCCACGCCGACGTTGACGGCCAGTCGTTGCCGTACCTGGACGGCTGGTGCCTTGCGGGGATGCGTGACGATCTGCTCGAGCTGGGTGGTTTCGACGAGACCCTGGCGGAGCCCGCCTACTACTCGGACAACCTGTTGTGTCTGGAGGCGCGGGCCGCCGGCTTCGTGCTCCGTGAGGTCTTGACGGGCCTCAGGCACAAGTGTGGTGCGACGACGCTGCCGCACCGCAACCCGGATGTGCAGCGCGCCACCAACCTGAACCGGGCCCGTTACGTGGAGCGGGCCCGGCAACTCCTCGAGCAGGAGGTGGCTGTAGCGGACTGAACCTTGCGGATCGTGGGATGAGCACTTCCTGATCGTGCGTGAGAGCCGGGGCCATCCCCGGCTCTCGGTATTCGAGGGAAAGGAGCGGCCAGGTGTCGAAGACGCTGGCTACCAAGTGGAAGGTGACCGTGGCGGGGGTGGATCTATCCGACCACGCGTTCGACGTCGCGGTCGCAGATGAGAAGGATCAGGTGGACGTGTCCGGATTCTCGGCGGCCGGCACGAGGGAGTACCTGCCGGGGCTGAAGGACCAGACGATCACGATCCAGTTCCTCCAGGATCGTGCTGCCGCGTCGGTGCACGCGACGATCTATCCGTTCTACAACTCGGGGAGCGCCACGACCTGTGTCGTGGTGCCGCTGTCGGATGTGGGGACGTCGGCGACGAACCCAGCCTATGGGGGTTCGGCGAACGTGTACTCGTATCCGGCGCAGGCGACGTTGAACGAGCGGGAGGAGGTTACGGTCGCGTTCCGTCCTGCCCCCGGCGCGAACTGGGTCTGGGCGTAGTGGCGAGGGAGACACTCAGGGTCAAGGGGTACCGGGACTTCGTCCGCGCGTGTGACCGTGCTGGCCGGGAGACGAAGCGGGAGGTGCGCGGCACCCTGAAGGAGGTCGGGGAGGTCGTGCGCCGTGACGCCGAGCAGCGGTTCAGCGGCGTCGACGCCCGTTCGGCGGCCGGCTACCGGGTCAGTGTCCGGGTGACGGGCGTGTTCGTGGTGCAGCGGCTCCGCAAGACGACCGGGCTCCGCCCGGACTACGGGTCGCTGCAGATGCGGCGGGCGCTGATACCGGCGCTTGAGCAGAACCGGCGGCTGGTCGAGGCGAGCCTGGAGCACGCGATCGACCGGGTCGCCGACCACTTCGACGAGGGAGGTGAGCGACTCTGATGCGCTTTGTAATCGACGAACAGGAGTACCCGTTCGACGGTGAAACTCTGACACTCGACGATTCGATCCTGATCTACGACTACAGCGGCTTCACGCTGAACGAGATCGACGAGCAGATGGCGAACCCGAAGGTGCTGAAAGCCCTGGTCCACATCGTCTATGCGCGGGCCCACCCGAGCCTCTCCCCGGACGAGATCAGCGAGATCGTCGGTGCTGTCCATCTGTCGAAGATCATCGCCATGGACGATGAGGATGATGCCGACCCCCCGGCCGAGACGACCTCCGAGAGCTCGACAAGCAGCGGCGGATCCGGGCGATCAGGTGGCGACGGTTCGAGCGAGTCTTCGGATGTCTTCCCGGAGAACGGGCAGCCCAGCTCTACTGGCATCCCGGACTCGGGAAGGCCGCGAATCTACGACCCGCCGATCTCGGCGGCATCACCCCTAACCAGCTCCTAGCCGCACACGACTTGTTCGAGGCCCTCTACACCAGTCGGGAGGATTAGCCGGTGGCTCGCCGGATCCAGGTCGAGATCATCGGTGACGACAAGTCGCTGACGAGGACGTTCGCGCACTCGGCTGGGACGGCGAAGCTGTGGTCGAAGGAAGTCGATCGGGCGTCTCGCGGGGCACTCTCGGCGTCGGGGGCGTTCAAGGGGCTGAGTCGGGCGGTCGGGTTGGCGTCGGGCGGGTTCGTCACCGGCTTCGCGGCCGGGGAAGCCCTCAAGACCGTGGTTGAGGCGGGCACCGAGGCCGCACAGACGGAACGGCAGCTCGCGCAGCAGTTGAAGGCGACGGGGATCTCGTTCGCGCAGAACCGCGGCCAGATCGAGGAGACCGTCACCCGTCTCTCGAGCTTGTCCGGCTTCACCCGTGACGATCTGACACGGTCGTTCACAACCCTGGTGCGAGGCAGCGGCGACGTCCAAAAGTCGTTGAAGGACGTCGGGATCGCCGCCGACATCGCCCGCGGCACACACAAGTCACTGTCGACCGTCACGCTTGCGCTAACGAAGGCGGAGGCCGGCAACGCCGGGGCGCTGAAGCGGGTCGGGCTCGCGCTGCCGAAGAACGTGACGGGGCTGCAGGCGGTCGCGATCGCCCAAAAGCGGTTCGCTGGGCAGGCGGAAGCTGGTAGCACCGCGCAACAGCGACTCGCGGCGACGTTGCGAACGTCGGAGGAGATCATTGGGCGGGCGTTGTTGCCGACGGTGAACCGGCTGGCGGACGGGCTGGCGAAGTGGCTCGCGAAGGCGAACGAGTCCGGTCAGCTGCAACGCGACGTCAACAAAGTGATGCGCGTCGCAACCGAGGTCGGACATGGATTGCGTGATGCGCTCGACGGGATCAAAGCGGTCGTCGTCCCGTTGAATCAGGCGCTTGGCGGTACCCGCAACACCGTGAAGCTGCTCGCGATCGCGTTCACCGGCATGAAAGTTCTGAGGCTGGCTGGTGACCTCGATGTGCTGACGGCAAGCGCAAAGAAGGCTCGGATCGAGACCGGTCTGCTGCGGGCGAATCTGGCCGGCCTGGCGAAGCTCGGCGGGATCGCGATCGTGATCGACCTCATCTACCACAAGGGGTCGATCGCCGACCTTGGGAAAGACTTCGCCAAGGCGTTCCATCTCTCTGGCCTCCCCGGCCCACTCGGGAAATTCTTCGATCCTCGTTACGGGGACACAGGAAAGCTGCTTGTCCCGAAGGTGGTCAAAGGCGGGCGTCTTCCCCGTGAGACGCAGAAGGACATCCAGGATGCGGTCCAGGACGCGCACAACGCGGTGCAGACCGCGCTCACCCGTAAGTTCAAATCGAAACGCGTCAAAACCAATGTTCCACTCAGCCTCGCCGGCCGCTTCAACCTCGCCGAGCTCCGCCTTGCACAGGCTGGCCTGACAAAGACTCTGGCGGACGATCGCAAGGTCCTGGTCGTCGAGAAGGCGATCGTCGAGCAGCAGATCAAGTCGGCGAAGACGTTGAAGGAGAAGATCCAGTACACGCAGCAGCTGGCGGGAATCAGCAGCCAGATCCAGTCGATTGACGAGCAGACGGCGCAGGCCCAGCGCGAGCAGGCGCAGGCGCGGCGGGACGCGTTGAAGGCTGCAAAGGAGGCTGCCCGGGCGAGGCTCGAGGCGCGCCAATTCCGAGCCCTCGGGCTCGGCCCGACCGGGGAGGAGCTGCCGCCGACGATCCGGAAGCTGAAGACGGAACTGCAGAAGGTCGGGGACGCGGTGAAGGGCACGATCCTCGACACCGGCCACACCCGAAACCTGCTGCGGACGATCCGGCGGCTCCTGTCGGGCGGACTCGGCCGGCTCGGCGGTGATCTCCGCTCGAAGATCAAGGAGATGCTGGACGACCTCCAGAACCAGATGGAGGACGGTGGCAAGAAGGCCGCGACCGCGTTCCACAAGGCATCAACGAAAGAGCTCGTGCAGGGGCTCGGGTTGACGACGGCACAGACGAAGGCGCTACGGGCTCGTCTCAGCCAGCTCGGGCCCGGCGGCACCGTCCCCAGCAAAGGGTTCGGCGCGTTCGGGTACGCGTACACCCCGGGTGGGCAGCCGATCAATGTCACCACGACCGTGAACCTGGACGGGAAGCAGGTGGCGAAGAACACGACCAAGCATCAGCAGCGGGGGGCGCGCCGGAACCCGCCGCAGCGTCGTGGCCCCCATGCCGGGCACGCCGCCTAACAGATGGCGGACGGCCGTGTCCTGGTCGCGTTCGGTGACGGGCCGTTGGAGCCGTCGCCGACTTGGACACGACTGGACGACACCGACCATCTCGTGTCGGGGTTCGACATCAGCCGCGGCAAGCAGACGCTGCTGGACCGCACCGACACCGGCACCGCGACCGTCTACCTGAACGACACGGCCGGCGTGTTCGACCCGAACAACGCCTCGAGCCCCTACTTCGGCCAGCTGGACGGCCGCCAGATCCAGCTGCAGGTGTGGAACCCTGTTGACGCGGAGTGGGTGCCGCAGTTCCGGGGTGTGATCGACAGCTACGGGTACGCGATCCACGAGTCGCAGGTGCTCGCGACCGTCCAGGTGGAGTGCGTCGACCTGTTCGACTTCCTGGGCGGCTACGGGCTCACCCCCGGCCTGGACGGGGACACGCCGCCGGCGGGGAGCGAGGGCACCGTCTTCTACGAGGACACCGGCGGGACGGTGGACGACCGGATCATCCAGGTGCTCACCGATGTCGGGGTGGACTCGTCGATGTGGGTGGTGTTCACCGGCAACGTGAAGCTGCCGGAGTCGAAGTACGACGCGGACGAGTCGGCTTTGACGGTGCTCCGGGATTGCGCGGACGCGGAGCTG
>Ga0066903_100000859_pt1 | contig 20714 bp, 18 predicted proteins | sample PanSoiMetaGPlot1_FD_67491 | JGI IMG/M metagenome (GOLD analysis project Ga0066903, IMG submission 67491) | Tropical forest soil microbial communities from Panama analyzed to predict greenhouse gas emissions - Panama Soil - Plot 1 (version 2) | ecosystem: Environmental > Terrestrial > Soil >... | reverse complement strand
CTCCTCACTGCGGCCACCGTGCTGGGCCTGGTGGCGGTCTTCGTCGGCGAGCGCCTGCTCGGTGCCGGTCCGGGTCGGATCGTCCTCGATGTGCTGGGGGTCATCGCGGTCGCCGGAGCCGCGGTGCTGCGCTGGAACCGGTCGGCACTATCGGCCGCCAACCCCCGGGCAAAGGTCGAGCGGCTCTTCGCCATCCTCTCCACGCTGGCGGTGCTCGCGCTCCTCACCTGGTTCGCGCAATCCGACGTGGTGACCGCCATGGGCGGGCCCGACGTCCGGAAGTCCGTTCCCCGGCTGGCCACCGCGCTCCAGATTTCCACGGCGCTCCTCGCCGTCCTCGCGGTGTTCCCGCTGGTCCTCGGCGAGATGGCCTACGCTGCCATGGCCCGGGCGCCAGAGATCGAGGTGGCGCGGGTCCAGGACGCGGTCGGTACCGGGGTGGCGATGGTGGCGGTGCTCACCACCGCGCTCGCGCTGGGCTGGGTGGCGGACGCGCGCGACGTCTCCGCCGACTGGAGCTACTTCCGTCCCGGCCGGCCCAGCGACTCGACCCGCGGACTGGTGCGCGGGCTGACGGAGCCGGTGACCCTCAGCCTCTTCTACCCTCCGGGATCCGAGGTGGGCGAGGCAGTTCGCGACTACGCCGAGTCGCTGGCGAAGGAGAGCCCGCTGCTTCGCATCGAGCGCCTCGACGCGGCGGTGGATCTCCCTCGAGCCCGGGCGCTGGGGGTCAACGGGAATGGCGCCATCGCGGTGAGCCGCGGCGAACGCCACGAGGCGTACCTGACCGGGACCACGCTCGACGCGTCGAAGAGTCAGCTGCGGGAGCTGGACCCCGAGGTGCAGAAGCGGCTCTTCAAGGTGGCGCGCGCCCCGCGGGTCATCTACTTCACCACCGGGCACGGTGAGCGGGCAGCGCTGAACGCCGACCTTTCCGACGCTCGGGGCACCATCCGCACCTTCCAGGATCTGCTCCGGGCCCAGAACGACGAGGTCCGTCCGCTCGGTGCTGCCCAGGGCCTGGCCACGGAGGTTCCGCGTGACGCGAGCGCGGTGCTCATCCTCGGCCCCACCGCTCCCTTCCTCCGCGAGGAGGTGGAGGCGCTGGTCCGCTGGGTGCGCGGGGGTGGCCGGCTGCTCGTCGCGCTCGATCCCGAGTCCGGGTCTCAGTTCGACGCGTTGCTCCAGCCGCTGGGGGTCAAGTTCGTCCCGACGCCGCTGGTCAACGACCGGGTGTACCTCGCCCGGACCCATCAGCCGAGCGATCGCGGGCAGCTGGTGACCGCGACCTTCGGTCCCCACACCAGCGTGGCAACCCTGGTCCGGGCAAACGGCAGGCTCCCGATCTTTCTCCTCGGGGTAGGCTCGCTCGAGCAGCTCTCGCAGAAGCCCGCCGGGGTGAACGTGGTCTTCACCGTTACCACCCTCCCCGACACCTTCCGCGACCTCGACGGGAACTTCGCTTTCGACCCGAGGAACGAGAAGCGGAAGGCCTGGGAAGTGGCCGCCGCCATCACCTTGCCCAAGAAGGGCACCGACGAGGGGCGGGCGATCGTTGTCGCCGACTCCGACGCCTACACCGATCTCGTCCTGGACGGGAGTCAGGGGAACCGCAGCTTCGCGCTGGACGGCGTTCGCTGGCTGGTCGGCGAGGAGGCCCTGGGCTCGGCCGCCGGCGAGACGGACTTCCCCATTCAGCACACCCGCGGACAGGACGTGGCGTGGTTTTACGTCACCGTCTTCGTCGCGCCGCTCGCCGTGCTCGGCGCTGGGTTCTGGGTCACCCGCCGGAGGAACGCGCGATGAGGGGCCGTCCCGTCGTCGTGCAGGCCGCGGTGGCCGCCGGCGCGCTCGCGCTGGCAGTGGTGGTGTGGCTGATTCCCCCGCCGAAGGGCGCCCCGGGCGAGGTGCCGGTGGCCCCGCTGGGCCGGGGAGAGGTGAGGGCGGCCCACTGGGACGACGGCTCCCACCGGGTCGACGTCTTCCGCGGGCCCGACGAGCGCTCCGTCCTCGTTCGGATCGCCATCAGCCCCTCGCTCCAGGCACCGGACGCGGGCGTGGTGGACGGAGGGACTCGGCTCGACGCAGGTTCCGCGGCCTCTCGTGCCGACGCCGGCGCTTCCTTCCCGGCTCTCCGCGGTGACGCCGGGGTCCGGGCCCGGGCCGACGGCGGGATCACCGATGCGCTCCGCGCGATCCGGGAGGCGCCGCCTCCGCCCGAGCGTGAGCTCCGCGGCAACGAGACCGCCGAGCAGCTCCTCGAGCGTCTCTCGCCGCCGATGGCCACCCGCGACCTAGGGATGGCCACGCCCGAGCGGCGCGCCGCCCTCGGGCTCGACGGCTCCAGCAGGCGGCTCCGCCTCGACACCGGCCAGGGCCTCTCCGGCGGGCGCACGCTGGAGTTCGTAGTCTCGACGCCACCCGGCGCCTCGGGCGCATATCTGCTCGCGTCCGACGGACACCTCTGGCTGGTTCCGGAGTCGCTGGTGCAGGACCTCTCCGCGGCGACGAGCCGCCTCGTGGACCGGCGGCTCCACGCTTTCCGCGCCGACGAGCCCGATGCGCTCCAGCTCCAGATCGACGGCCGCACCCGGGCCTTCGTCGTCCGCAAGGCGCAGGGAACGACCCGCGTCGCTCCGGCGGAGAACCCGGATGCGCAGAGCCCCGAGGCCACCGCCTTTGCCGATCGGGCTTGGCGGCTGACGCCCATCGAGATCCTCGGCCGCGGCGAGACCCCTCGCGACGGAACGCCGACGGTCGTGCTTCGCATCGACTACAGCCGGGAGCGCCGGCCGCTCGGCTTCCTCGAGGTCGCCCGGGCCGGAAGCGAGTGGTACGCCCGGACCGAGCACACGGTGGGCTGGACGCGGCTCCCGGCGCAGTCCGGCACGCTCCGCGAGCAGGCGGAACGGCTCGAGGCGGGAGCCCCGGGACCCGCGGCGCGGTAGCGGCTAAGCACCCGTGAAAGCGGGTCAGCACACCTGATTTGCACTTCTTCACCGGAGAGGCGGGGGCACCTTCACACCCCCCGCTTAGGTCTCTGCTCGCGGCCGGCAGTTCCGTCGGCCACGGATGGAGGAAGAAGAGAATGCTTGGGTTTCTGGTCGGTGCGGCGTGCCTGTACTTGCTCGCTCGCACCTTGCGCGGTGGTGGATGGGCGTTCGCCCACGCCGGCGGTCCCTGGGGCCGCCGCCGCTGGGGTGGATGGAGGCACGAGGGTTGGCACGGTCACGATCGGCCCAGCGGACGCGGCCGGCTGCGCTGGCTGTTCGAGCGGATCGACACGTCGCCGGGGCAGGAGAAGGTGATCGCCGAGGCCGCGGACGCGCTCCGGGACACCCTCCACGGCTGGCGCGAAGACGCGGAGCGGATGCGCTCCGACGTGGCCCGCAGCATCCGCGGTGAGGCGTTCGACGCCGCGGCGCTGGAGGAAGCGTTTGCCCGGGCCGAGGCACGGATGGGCACGGTGCGCGAGACGCTCCGCGGTCAGGCGGCGCGGGTGCACGAGGCGCTCGATTCGCGGCAGCGGGCCGAGCTCGCGGACATGATCGGCCACGGCTGGCGTCGCCGCTGGAACGCGTGAGGAGCGCCGCCATGCGACGAGATCTGCGAATCGCTCTGCTCACCGCCGGGGTGATCCTCGGCTTCGGCTCGGGATTCCACGCCCTCCGGATGCGGCACTGGGAACGGCGCCTCGCCTGGGAGCGGCACATGGCCGGGCTCTGCGTCGATGCGGCCCGGGGCGGGTCGGCTGCTCGGCCGTCACCCTTCATCTCCCCGGGCGACGAGCTGGCGCACTGATTAGAGTCGCCCTCGCACCATGTCCGTCCGGGTCCTGTGCATCGACGACGACCGCCGGCTTCAGGAATTGCTGGTCTCCTGGCTGGGCCAGAACGGCGTCCAGGTGACGCCCGCCTACGACGGACAGAGCGGGATCCAAGCGCTGGACGCCTCCGCCTTCGATGCCGTGCTCCTGGACATCATGCTCCCCGGAATGGACGGGCTGGAGGTGCTCCGGCGCATCCGGACCCGAAGCCGGGTCCCGATCCTCATGCTCACCGCCAAGGGTGACGAGACCGATCGGGTCGTCGGGCTGGAAATCGGCGCGGACGACTACGTGCCGAAGCCGTTCAGCCCGCGCGAGCTCCTCGCCCGGCTCCGCGCGGTGCTCAGAAGGAGCGCCCCCGAGGCGGTGAGCGAGAAGCTGGCGGTGGCGGACGTCCAGGTCGACGTCGGTTCGCGGCAGGTGACGGTGGAAGGAAAGCCGATCGACCTCACCGGTCTCGAGTTCGACATCCTCGTCGCCCTGATGCGGCGCGCGGGGCGGGTGATTCCCCGGGACACGCTCCTCGCCGAGGCCGGCCGGAGCGACGTGGTGGTGGGCGAGCGCACGGTGGACGTCCACATCTCCCATCTCCGGGCGAAGCTCGGGGACGATCCGCGCTCGCCCCGGCGCATCAAGACCGTGCGCGGCGTGGGCTACGTGCTCAGCCGGGAGCAGTAGGCAGTGGTGCCACCCTGCCATCCCTGGCATCGGCGGGGCCGCTGGCCGGACCTGGTGCGGTGGCGCAACCGCGCGCGGATGCAGCGGCGGCTGTTCGTCTGGTTCGGCATCTCCATCCTCTGCACCGCCTTCGTCGTCTCCGCGGTGACCGCCGGCGTGGAGCGGATGCGCGGACAGTCCGCGCGAGCGCAGTGGAAGAGCGTGCAGGGCCTCCTCGGCGCCCAGGCCGCTCTGGTGTGGCAGGATCCGCGGCAGCGGGCCGCATGGGCCTCGGACATCTCCGAGCACCTCGGCTGGGCGGTGCAACTCGAGGACGCGCAGGGCCGGCCGATCGCCCACTTTGGTCCCCCCGCACGCCGCTGGATGGCCAGCGCCCCGGTCGTGGTGCACGGCGCCACCGTGGGCACGGTGCGAGTGCAGCCCTCGCCTCGGGGAGGCCCGTGGTGGACGGCGCTCCTCGCGGTGGCGTTGGTGCTGGCGATGCTCTGGGCAGCGTCGGGGAGGATCGCCTGGAAGTTGGCCTGGCCCCTCGAGGAACTGACCCGCGTCGCCCGCGACCTCGGCGAGGGACGGCTCCAGAGTCGGTTCGACGTGCGCCACGCCCGCGGGGAGGTGCGCTCCCTGGCCGAGGTGATGAACGGCATGGCCGAGCGGATCGAGCGACAGCTCAAGGAGCAGCGGGAGCTGCTGGCCGCGGTGAGCCACGAGCTGCGCACGCCGCTCGCCCGGATCCGCCTGCTCCTCGAACTCGGCCGCGGGGGCGACACCTCGGTGCTGGACCAGCTGGAGCACGAGGTGCTCGAGATGGACGCGCTGGTGGGAGAGCTGCTCGCCTCGGCGCGGCTGGACTTCAGCGCCATGGCGCGCCTGCCCCTCGAGGCGGCCGACCTCGGGAGCCGCGCCCTCGAGCGGGCGGCGCTCCCCCTGGCGCTGCTCGACGCCCAGCCGGGCCCGCTGTCGCTGGAGGGAGACCCGACCCTCCTCCAGCGTGCCCTGTCCAACCTGATCGAGAACGCCCGGGTGCACGGCGGCGGGGTGACCCGCCTCCGGGTCGATGCTCCGGACGGGGTGGTCCGCTTCTCGGTCGAAGACGCGGGGCCGGGCCTGTCCGAGGGCGGCGCGCGCGCCTTTCACCCCTTCCAGCGCGGCGAGACCAGCGACGGGCTCGGGCTGGGACTGGCGCTGGTGCGGCGCATCGCCGAGGCGCACGGGGGAACCGCGTTCGCGGAGAACCGAACCGAGGGAGGAGCCAGGGTGGGCTTCACGGTGCGCGCCCCCTCCGCGCTGCCCGGGGTCCGGACTCCTCGAACATCGCGCGCATGACCCGCCACACCATCCGCAGCTCGTTTCTCGAGCGCTTGCCGAGGTAGTCGCAGAGCTCGGCGATCTGGTCGCGCTGGTCGCGGTCGAAGTCGTTGAACAGCGTCCGCAGCGACACCTCCAGCCCGGTGGCGAGCTTGTTGACCGTCTCCAGGGAGGGCGAGAACGCCCCGCGCTCGATCCGGCGAACCGCATCGACCGAGAGCGAGCTCCGCTCCGCAAGCTCCTCCTGGGTCAGCTTGCGGGCATGCCGGAGCGTCCGGAGGTGCGTGCCGAACCTCCGCCCGACGTTCATCCGCATCGAGCTCCTCCCGGCAGGGGACTCGATGCCAGATGCGGGACGTCAGGAAGTGACGATGATCCCAGCGTCAGGAGGCAGATCGTCCTGGCGCCGACACTCGGGTGCTCCCCTCGACACATGAAGCAATCACGGTAGTCACGCCGGACCGAGCCGCGGGAGGGGCAGTGTCAGGCGGGCGAAGGTCCGGACGGGGCATCTGTCGACGGGACGATCTCGAGCCGCTGCACCAGCGTTGCAGCGAAGCGGGTGCCCGCCACCTGGAAGGCGAGCCGGAGCCAGAGAACACCCTGGCCGACGGCCAGGGCCAAGAGCGCGCGCCGGGCGCCGCCATCCGGCACCGACGCGCGGCCCCGCGCGACGAGGAGGATGGCCAGCGACGCCAGGAGACCGAGGAGCCCGTAGACGAGGACCGAGCGCGGGGAGCCGAGGACGAGCCGGAACGCGCGCCAGGCGGTCCGGCGGGTGTTGCGGACGTCCTGCCGGAAGAGAAGCACCCGTCCGACCTCGAGCGACAGCCGCCAGCACGCGACGGCGAATCCGAGGACCGCGAGGAGGACGAGGCTCCATCCGCCGAACGGATTGCCGAACATCAACACCTCCTGGGTCTCGGTGAGGAAGGTCCGGAGCCCGAGGGCATGCATCGCGGCGCCGAGCGCGACCGGCACGAGCATCGCGGCAACGAGCAGCAGGAGGAGCCAGAGGAACAGCCGCGCGTTCCGCCCGACCAGCCGTCCCGATTGCCCGAAGAATGCGCCGAGGCGGAACGGGCCACCGGCGCACACCCGCCACACCACGCCTCCGGTGAGGAACGTCTGCAGCAACACGAGGAGCACCAGCGGCGAGATGACCGATGGCGCCCTGCCGCTCTCGATCGCTGCCCCGAGCCCGCCGAGGATCTCGGTGGAGACGAGCGGCTTGCCGACCGCGAGCGGGGAATGTCCGAACTCGCCGAGGACGCCGGGCAGCGCGGGGGTGACCATCAACGCGGCGACCAGCCAGTTCGCCCCGAGCAGCACCCCGACGGTGCGCCACTCGCGGATTCCCACCTGGAGCGCATCGCGGACTGCCGCAGCGGCGCCTCTCACAGGATCGACCCCACTGCCGCAGCGAGGAGCTGCGCGGAGTAGAACAGCCAGCCCATGACGGTGAGGGCCGGTGCCGGAGTCGTCTCGAGCGAGCGCGCATCCTTCAGCCGGTTCGTGTCGAGCCCCGGCCGCGAGCCGGGATGAACCTCGGCCAGGACGACCTGGCCGCCGGGGAAGTCCCGCTCGGTCATGAATCGCCGCCAGAGCTCTCCGGGCGGAACGGGCTCGGTCACCTGCGTCCCGTCCTGGAAGGTGAGCCGCACGTCGAGCGGCAGCGGAAGATCTCCCCGACGCTCCACCAGCACCTCGCAGCGGGCCCGGCCGCCCTCGCGGACGCGGGCAGCGGGACGAAACACGGGCGTCCCTCCATCGGCGTCGTAGAGCCCCGGGCCGCCTCCCGGGGCGATCCGGGTACAGGAGAGCTCTCCGACCACGTCGTCGAGCCCAGCGGTCCCACGGAGCAGCGCATTCCCCAGCGGGCGCAAGTCGCGGCCGGTCACCTCGGAGGCGACCTCGAGGAAGTCGTCGGTCCCCGGATGCCGGAACGCCCAGCGCTCGGCATAGGTCCGCATGATGCGCGCGAATACCTCCGGGCCGACCTCCCACTCGATGGTCTCGAGCGCCGCGGCGGCCCGGTCGTAGACGGTGGCTCCCGCCTCGGCGCTGTTCCGGAACTCCCAGACTCGCCGGACGACGGGGGACAGGAAGCGCGCAGACCGGCGCCGAGTGCGGAGGTCGCGCTCCGAGATGGAGGAGCGGAACAGCGGACCGAGCAGCCACCGCGCGCCGGGTGGCAAGAGCTGGGCGAAGTCCCACCGCAGCCCGACGGCCTCGAGAACCTCGGCGGTGGCCCAGGTGTCCACGCCCTCGTCGAGCCATGCCTCCTCGAACTCGTTGGAGGCGAGGAGCCCCTGCCACCATCCGTGGCCGACCTCGTGGGCCGTCACCTCCCAGAGGAGAACGTCCCGCGGCGTCACCGGCTCGGCGCGGGCGAACACCGCCACGAACGTCGGGTATTCCATGCCGCCCGAGGTCCCGTTCGCTCCCAGGGGAGGAGCGACGAGCGTCAGGTGCGGGTAGGGATAGGGGAGCCACGCTCGCCCGCCATGCTCGAGGGTCGCCTTCGCGGCGGCGAGAATCTGCGGCGCGGTGGCCCGTGCGTCCTCCGGAACCAGCGCGGTGAGCGCAACTTCCGGGAGCCCATCCGCGCGGAAGACATCGCTCACCTCCACTGCCCCTTCCCACGCGGTCCAGGCGAAATCGATGACGTCGTCCTGGTGGAACCGGTGGGTCACGGTGCCGTCGGCGTTCTCGGTGCGGCCGGTGCGCACGCCGGTGGCCCCGACGACCATCGTCCGCGGCACGGTGAGCGCGGCGTCGTAGGTACCGAAGTCGGCGTAGAACTCCGAGGAAGCGTGGAACTGGTGGCAGTTCCAGGTCGGCGTGCGAACGCCGCGCTGCGGAGGAACCTCGAGCACGCCCACCTTGGGGAACCACTGGCCGAAGAGCGTGTACCTTCCGTGGACGCCGGTACGGGCGACGAGCTTCGGAACGCGTGCCTCCCAGGCGAGCTCGAGCGTCACCGTGCCGTGCGCCGGCACCGGAACGGGCAGGGTGAGGGTGAAGACCGTCTGATCCAGGGCGTTGTGGTCGTCGGGATTCTCCCAGCGGAGCGTGGGCCGCACGTCGGTCCCGTCCGGCAGGCGGGCCGAGCGCAGCTCAGTCCAGCCCCAGTCGTCGCGCCCGTAGGTGCTGGTGCCGGTGCGGGAGATGCCCCGGAGGAGCGCCTCGTGAGAGAAGGTACTGTCGGCGTTCTTGAAGGCGTTCCAGTACGCGTGGAACCAGAGCGTGCGCTGGGGAAGGTCGGAGCGATTGGTCCAGGTGAGTCGCGCCGTTCCGGTGAGGCGACGCGCCGCTGGCTCGTAGCGCGCCTCGAGGACGTAGCTCGCGGCGCGATCACTCGGAGCCGGTCCGATGCTGCGCCCGTTCGCGTCGAAGCGCGCTGGGGCCGGCGTGACGCCGGTGGCCGCTGCGAGCAGGAGGGGGAGCAGGGGCGCCATCAGAGGCCGGGTGGGGGAAGCTCGGTCCCGTCCATCTCGAGCCCGGGAATCTCCCGGAGACGGCGCGCTACCTGGGAGACGCGCGTCTCGTCGACGTCCGAGCGCACCTCCAGGGTGAAGCTCGCCTCGTCGTGCCGGTGTCCGGAGCGAACGTGGAATCGCGGCCGGGGCACCCGCTCCAGCCGGCTCACCAGCCCGTGGAGCCCGGCGTTCCAGTCCTCCACCAGCTGATCGAGCGGCACCCCTTGAACGTGGAGTCGGTACGCGTCGCCCGGGAGGTCCTCCACCACGATGCGGCCCTCGAGCGCGTGGCCCTTGCGGCGCAGCTCGACGCGCTGGTCCTCGGTGAGGAACTGTTCAGGACGGAGCGGTGGGGGCGCGGTGCCCAGGGTGTCGAGCAGCTTCGTCCTCACCGCCGCGGTGCGCGGAGACTTGGCGAAGGCCGTCCACTCGCTCTCCAGACGGGACTGCCACCCGGCCGCGGCGGTCCGCCACCGGGCGACCTCCCTTTGCTGGGCGGCGGTGAGGAGCTTCAGCGACTCGGCCGCAGCCACGGCCTGACCGAGCTGGGGCCGCTCGGACGCTCCACCCAGGGGATCGGCAGAGAGAAAGGCGAGCACGCCGGGCCCGGCCTCGGAGTCGGTGACCAGTCCCGGCACGACGGCGAGGCGGAGCCGCGCAGCGGGAATGACCGCCCGGAGCTCCACCGGCTGCCGCTGCTCCACCTGGCGGCGCACGGCCTCGGGCGGCTTGGGCCAGCTCATCCAGCCGGCGAACGGGGTTCCGGGTTCGACCCGCACCGGGAGCCGCTCGGTGTGGCGGACCCGCTGCAGCTGGCCCTCCTGGCCGAGCAGGACCACGGGGGTGCAGACGCCGGGGTCGAGGCAGACCACGTCGGTTGAGGCGGCGCCGAGCAGGACCAGCAGGAGGAGCGTCACCGCCCCCACCGTACCAGCCGAGCCTGCCGCGGTCAGGAGCAGGTCGGTGGCGGGAGACCCTCGGGGTAGGCGAGTGGCCGGGCGGCCTTGGCTCCCGTCCCGGGGCCGCCGTATGGTGGCGCGGCCGGGGGCCGGGAGGAGTCGCACCATGGGTCTGATCCCCTTGCTCGTGCTGGCTGCGGCGCCGGCGATCAACGCACCCCTGGAGACGAAGCCCTCGGTTCCGGTGCAGCGTCCCGCGGAGACCTCGGTGTCCGTTGGCATGGGCCGCGTGCGTCAGGGAGGGGCCCTGGGGCTCGGGCTCTCGCTCGCCCGGGGCACGGCAGAGAACACTCCAGCGCCGGGGAAGACCCGCCTCGTCTACCGGCTCGAGGTCCACACCACCGAATCCGGCTTCCCCCGATGGATCGAGGCCCGGCTGTCGCTCACCGAAGGGCAGAGGGCCGGGAGTGGTGCCACCGAGCTCACGGCGCCCCAGCACTCCGACGGCGCGTTCCTGGCGGCGGTGGCCTGCGTGCTCCGCTGGCTGCAGCCGCGTGACCAGCACGTCTTCACCTTCGTCGGGACCACCGGTCAGCCTGCGCCGAGGCAGCGGCCGGACGCGGGGACTCCCGCGGCGGTCACCCTCGGTTGGGGCGTGGAGTTCTGAGCGAGGGGCCGAGCCCGATCCTGGGCGCCGGTTTGCTCTCCCGGGCCGGCGCCGGCCGGAGCACCAGCACCACCGCGGTGAGGATGAGCGGAAGCGAGACGAGCAGGGCGCCCGGAAGCAGCTCGCCGCCCAGCGCCGCGCCCAGGACCAGCGCCACCACCGGGTTGACGTAGGCGTAGCTCGCGGCGACGGTGGGTGGGACCCGCGCCAGCAGGTACAGGTACGCGGTGTAGGCCACCAGCGAACCGAAGACGACGAGGTACGCCAGCGCCCAGATGGCACGGCCGGGCACCACTGCCGCCACGTGCTCGCCCCGGAGCAGGCTGAGCGGGATCAGCACGCAGCCCGCGGCGAACATCTCCGCGCCCGCCGCCATGATGCCCCCGGGGAGGTCCATCCGGCGGCTCCACAGCGAGCCGAAGGCCCAGGCCGCGGTGGCGAACATGAGGATGCCCACTCCGCCCAGGCTCCCGCGCAGCTCGCTACGCACGTTGAGGAAGACGATTCCGCCGAACCCGATGGCGAGCGCGACCCAGTCCTTGGCCACTGGCCAGCGCCCCCAGAGGCCGGCGAACAGCGCCATCCACAGGGGCACGGCGGCGACCATCAGCGCTGCGAGGCCGGAGCTGACGGTCTGCTCGGCGAGGGCCACCCCTCCGTTGCCGCAGGCGAGCAGCAGCGTGCCGATGGCCAGGGCGTTGCGCCATTGCCGGAAGGTGGGGAAACGCCCTCCACGGAGCCGGGCGATGGCCAGCATCACCGCCCCGGCGACGAGGAAGCGGAGCGACGCCATCCGGAACGGCGGAAAGCCCTCCATCGCCACCCGCATGGCGAGGTAGGTCGAGCCCCAGATGACGTAGAGCGAGAAGAGGGCCAGCCCCATCGAGAGGCGCGACGTCGACGGCGTCTGTGCGGTGGGGCCCATGGTCCGGTGAGGATCTCTTCCTAGCGCCCGGCCCGGGGGCATGCCGGTTCCTGCGGCTGTTCTCCCGTTGCGCACCCCCAAGGTGTGCTGGTTGGCTAGTGACACCGTGTCCGACCCTCGGCTCCTGGATCCCGAGTCACAGCGGCTGGCCGAGGACGGCCAGCGGACCAAGAACTGGAAGCGGTGGGGCCCGTACCTCTCCGACCGGCAATGGGGAACGGTGCGCGAGGACTACTCCGCCACCGGCCAGGCCTGGGAGTACTTCCCGCACGACGCGGCCCGCTCACGAGTGTACCGCTGGGGCGAGGACGGTCTGCTCGGCATCACCGACCGTGAGTGCCGTCTCTGTCTGGCGGTGGCGCTCTGGAACGAGCACGACCCGATCCTGAAGGAGCGTCTCTTTGGGCTGACCGGTAACGAGGGCAACCACGGCGAGGACGTGAAGGAGCTGTACTACTTCCTCGACGCCACGCCGACCTCCAGCTACCTGCGGGCGCTCTACAAGTATCCGCAGCGGGTGTTCCCCTACACCCAGCTCCTCGCGGAGAACCGGCGGCGTGGCCGGATGCTCCCGGAGTTCGAGCTACTCGACACCGGGGTCTTCGACGAGAACCGCTACTTCGACGTGCAGGTGGAATACGCCAAGGGCGCGCCGGACGACATCTGGATGCGGCTCACCCTCACCAACCACGGGCCGGAGCCGGCGCCCCTGCACGTGCTTCCGACGCTCTGGTTCCGCAACACCTGGATCTGGGGACGAACCACCGAGGCCTACTGGCCACGCCCCGAGCTGCTCGCCGAGCACGGGCACGTGCTCGCCCGGCACGCCTCGCTCGGCCTGTTCCGATTCGAGCCCGGGCCCAGCCCCGGCGGCGCGTCTCCGGCCCTCCTGTTCTGCGACAACGAGACCAACGCCCAGCGACTGTTCGGGGTGCGCTCCCACAGCCACTGGCCAAAGGACGCGATCCACGAGGCCGTGGTCCACGGCCGCCCCGAGGCGGTGAATCCGGACGGGGTGGGGACCAAGGTCGCGGCGCACTACCGGCTGGAGCTGCCGCCCGGGGGGTCAGCCACGCTGCGGCTCCGGCTGGCGGCGGTGGAGCTCGGGCTGGCCGCGGACTTCGACCGCTCGGTAGACGCGCTGTTCGAGGACCGGCGCGCCGAGGCCGACGCCTTCTACGCGCACCAGATGCCAGCGGCGTTGAGCGACGAGGAGTGCCGCATCGCACGGCAGGCGTGGGCCGGGCTGCACTGGTGCAAGCAGTACTACCACTACAGCGTCAAGGAATGGCTGGACGGAGACCCGGCCGGTCCGACTCCTCCTCCGGAGCGAAAGCACGGGCGCAACTCCGTCTGGGCGGAGAACCTCTACAACCGCGACGTCCTGTCGATGCCCGACAGCTGGGAGTACCCCTGGTACGCGGCGTGGGACCTCGCCTTCCACATGCTGCCCTTCTGCCAGGTGGATCCGGCGTTCGCCAAGGAGCAGCTCATCCTCCTGCTCCGCGAATGGTACCTCCACCCCAACGGGCACCTTCCGGCTTACGAGTGGGCCTTCTCCGACGTGAACCCGCCGGTGCACGCCTGGGCCTGCTGGCGCGTCTACAAGAAGACCGGCCCTCGCGGCAGGCGCGACACCACCTTCCTCAAGCGCTGCTTCCAGAAGCTACTGCTCAACTTCACCTGGTGGGTGAACCGGAAGGATCCAGAGGGGAAGAACCTCTTCTCCGGTGGCTTCCTCGGCCTGGACAACATCGGGGTGTTCGACCGGAGCAAACCGCTGCCCGAGGGATGGGTGCTCACCCAGGCCGACGGGACCGCATGGATGGCGTTCTTCTGCACGACGATGCTGAGCATCGCGCTCGAGCTGGCCCAGACGGACGACAGCTATGGGGACATCGCCAGCAAGTTCTTCGAGCACTTCGTGTCCATCGTCGACGCGATCAACGCGATGGGTGGCCAGGGCCTGTGGGACGAGCAGGACGGCTTCTATTACGACCATCTGGTGGAGGGGACCCGGAGCGTCCCGCTCCGGATCAGGAGCATCGTGGGGCTCCTCCCGCTCTGCGCCGCGGAGGTGCTGGGCGACCGCGAGGTGGACCGCCTCCCGGGATTCAGCAAGCGGATGCGCTGGTTCCTCGAGAACCGCCCCGAGCTGGCTGCGCACGTCTATTACCGCCCCCCCGAGCATGGCTCCCCCGGAGCGCGCCTTCTCGCGATCGCCCCCCGGGAACGGCTGGTGCGGCTTCTTCGCTACATGCTGGACGAGAGCGAGTTCCTCTCGCCTTTCGGCGTCCGGAGCCTCTCCCGGGTGCACGCGGCCCATCCCTACGTCCTGGACGGGCACCCCGACCTGAGCGTGCACTACGACCCGGGGGACTCGACCACCGGCATGTTCGGGGGCAACTCCAACTGGCGTGGGCCGGTGTGGTTCCCGATCAACTTCCTGCTGATCGAGGCGCTGGAGCGCTACCACCACTTCTACGGGAACGCCTTGACGGTGGAATACCCCGTCCGCTCCGGACGGCAGATGACGCTGGACCAGGTGGCCCACGCGTTGCTCCTCCGGTTGCTCGGGCTGTTCCTGCCCGATGCCTCCGGGCGTCGGGCGGCGCACGGAAACGAGGCGCGGTACGCGAAGGATCCCGCCTTCCGGGACCTGGTCCTGTTCTATGAGTTCTTCCACGGCGACACCGGCCAGGGCCTCGGGGCAAGCCACCAAACCGGCTGGACGTCGCTGGCGATCGAGGCGCTGCGCGACATGGCGGAGTGGCGGAAGCGGGGGCGCTGAGACCGCGGGAGCGCGGAGCATCTGATGGCGGCGTCTCGAACATCTGGTGCGCACACGGACAGATCATCGCCGACATGCCCGAGAACGGCATCCCGGGCTTCAACGTCGTTCACTTCGACGCGGGGATCTAGCGGATCGGTTCCGCGAGCCGGCGAAACTCTTCGACGAGCAGGTCCGGAAACTCCTCGGGGAAGAAAAGCCGCGCTCCGGCCACGCGCCGCACGCCTCGCGACGCCGGGAAGAGCCGGTCGAGATAGTCCGGGCTGTCGGCGGAGAAGATGGTGTCCGCCGTTCCCCAGACGATGCGCACCGGAACGCGAGAGCGCCGGAGGACGGGCTCGATGCCGGCCAGCGCATTCGCCTCGAGCCCGATGGCGTAGGCGTTCACCTGCGCTTGCCCGCGCGAGGTGCGGACCAGCGGACCGAGGTACATCTCCAGTGCCTCGTCGGTCGGATTCGAGGAGTGGCTGAACGTCATGCCACCGAGACCGTCCTTCGAGCGCGCGAGTCGACCGTCCGCCAGCCAGGGCGCGAGCCACTTCGGGACGTAGGTCCCGGCCTTCGCCATCTCGATGACCGGGAGCAGCGCGGGCGGCGGGCAGTTCGTCTCCACGTCGCAGTTGGTGAGCAGGAGCGAGCGGACCCGATTCGGATGTCGGGCCAGGAGGAGCTGGGCCACCGCTCCGCCGGAATCGTTCGCGACCACGTCCACGGTGGGCATCGTGCGCTGGTCGAGCAGTGCAACGAGCATCTCCACCTGATCGCCGGGTGCGACGCTCTGTCCCGCCGCCACCTCGGTGAAGCCCAGCCCGAGGAAATCCGGAGCCAGGCAGCGCCGCGAGCCCTTCACTCGCTCGACGAGCCCGCGCCACTGGAAGCCATTGAGCGGGAAGCCGTGCAGGAAGAGCACCGGCGGACCGGCTCCTCGCTCGACGTAGGCAATTCGGCCGGCGTGCAGCTCGGCGAAGCGACGGTCGGCGTTCCACCGGGCGGCGCTCTCGGGATCGTCGGTCGGGCTGCCAGGTGCCGGCGCTCCTGGCGAGGCGCAGCGGGGCAGCGCGGCCGAGGCGAGGGTGGCGGTCGCGAGCTGGAGCAGCGTGCGTCTCTTCACCGTCTCAGGGCTCCAGCATGAACGAACCGTAGGTCGGCTTCCCGCCCCGGCGGTAGGTGGTGATGACCACCCCGCTGCCCGTGGTCCGGGTCCCGCCGTTCACCATCGCGGCGGGGCGAGCGCCTTGGGGGAAGAGGCGCTTCCCCGTGCCGAGAACGACCGGGAAGACGATCAGGTTCAGCTCGTCGACGAGGTCCTCGGCGAAGAGCGTCTGGATGAGGCCGGCGCTGCCGTGCACCTGAAGCTCGCGCGGGTAGCGGTGCTTCAGCTCTCGGACTTCCCGGACCACGTCGCGTACGACGGTCGAGTTGTTCCACTCGAGCTTGCCCAGGGTCCGGGTGGCCACGTGCTTCGGAAGGGCATTGAGCCTGCTGGCGATGGGGTCCTTCGGGTCGGTGAACCGCGGCCAGTGCGAGGCGAAGAGCTGGTAGGTGCCGCGGCCGAGAAGAAACGCGTCGGCGCGATCGAACACCTCGGTCATGAACTTCCCGCCGTCCGGATCGAAGTAGGGGACCACCCAGCCCCCGTGGGTGAATCCACCGCTCGTGTCCTCGGGCGGGCCTCCCGGCGCCTGCATGACGCCGTCGAGGGTGGTGAAGGTGGTGACGGTCAGCTTCGACATGTGAGGTCTCCTTGAAGGATGCCGAGAGAAGCCGTCGAAGAACTGGACATTCTTGCTGGCTTCTCCCGGGTGGGTTCGATCAGGCGACGAACGACACTGAGCCCGATCGACATGCCATCGCAGGGACGATGGCAGTCCCGGCGGAGCGCCATGGATTCAAGCGCTTAGACAAGGTTCGACGGTCGACGCCTCCCGGACGGCACTCGTCCTTCAGCCGCCGAGGCGCTCGCGGGCATGGGCGAGCGAGTGCCCGAGCGTGGCCTCGATGTCCGCGGAGCTGGCGGCCCCGCATTCGACCGCACGCTGCAGCCCGTTGAGGAGGCCACGGGCGGTCGCCGCGTCGTCGAACTCGGCGCCGAGCCGGGTGGCCTGCGCGGACTGGTCGAGGAACTTCCGCAGCCGTGCCGCCGCCGGGGCGATCTCCTCGCGCAGCGTCGCGAACAAGGCCCCGTAGCGCGCGGGAAGCTGCGCCGGATGCAGATCCCAGCCCTGGACGATGCCGTCGCGGTACGCCCGCCGGATGTCGTCCGCCGCTCGCGCCCAGGCCCGGAAGACCGCCTCGCGGTTCGCCAAGCGCTCGGCGTCGGTGCGCGGCTCGCGGTGAGGTCCGACCGGGAGCAACGTGGTCGGCCCGTCGGCGATGGTCACGCCGGTGCCGGAGAGGGCGAGCTGGAGCAGTCTCCGGACCAGCTCGACCGAGGGGTGACCGAGCCACTGGTGCGCGGCGCTGATGCCCAGGGCCGAGGTGAGGTCGTAGGGACCGACGTGCACCGAGCGGCAGCGGCCGCCGGCCGCCTCCACCAGCGCGAGGATGCCCAGGCGCCCGTCCAGGGAGATCAGCGCCGATGGTGTCTCCACCATCAGCTCCAGAGCCACCGAGCCCGGGGGCCACCCCAGCCGATGCTCGAGCGCCTCGGCCGATCGGCGAAGCAGCTCCACCTGGATCGGTAGGACCACCTTGGGCGCGGTCAGGGCAAACCCGGGAATCGGCTCTCTGCCGAGGTGCGCCCCGACGCGCTCGAGCGTCCGGAGGGCCCGGCGCGCCCCCCGGCCGGTGAAGGGCTTGAGACGCAATCCGACGAAGGGAGGGAGCGAGCTGTCGCGCCGCCCCTGCTCGAGCGCCGCTCCGACCGCATCGGCGTGGGTGTCCTCCTCGATGTCGGGCCGGACGCCGTAGCCGTCCTCGAAGTCGATCCGGAAGTCCTCCACCGGCTCGTTCTCGAGCTTGGCGATGACCCGCTTGCGGAGGTCGGTCGCCTGGTTGGGGCTGAGCGTCAGGCCGAGCGCATGGGCGAAGGTCGGGCCGTCCGGGGCATAGGAGTCGAGCGCCTGGCGAGCCAGGATGCCCATCCGTCCGGAAGTGCCGGGCTTGAAGAGGTGGGCCCCGCCGTAGAGGACCTGTACCGGCCGCCGTCCGGCGGAGCCGGCCCGTCGCTCGCGATCGCGCTGGTGGAGCGATTCGTCGAGCGACTCGAGCAGGGGCTGCAAGGCCTCGGTCAAGGGGGGCAGCGCCATGGCCGCCCCCATACCACCACCGGGGTCAGCGGTTCGACTGGAGGTGAGCCTCCAGGAACCACAGCCACTTGTCCGCGCCCCGGGAGATCTCGGTGAAGATGTCCGCGGTGTCCTTGTCCCCCAGCTTGTCCGCCTCGTCGATGGCGGCGCGGGCGAGCTTCCCGTAGGTGGCCAGCGCGGTGGACAGCGCGTCCACGTGCTCCGGGCCGGCGGAGATTCCCTCCGGATACTCGGAGAGCTTGCTGGCCTTCACTGCCATGCGAGCGGTGCCCTCGGCGGTTCCGCCCAGCTGGACCACCCGCTCGGCGGTGAGATCGACGTACTCCTCGACGTCCTCGTTGATCTCGTCGAACAGCTTGTGCAGGGCGATGAAGTCGGGGCCCTTGACGTTCCAGTGGGCCTGCTTGACCTGAGTCTGCAGATCGACTGCATCGGCCAGTCGGGCATTGCACAGCGTGATGACGCGGGTCCGGGTCGCCTCTGGCAGGTCGTTCTTGGTGGCGTAGAGCTTGGGCATGGCGAGTCCTCCGATGGTTACTCCTAGGTCGCGTCCCTGCCGTCCGCCACCCGAACGTCACCGCCCCTCTCCGGGTGGTCCGTGCTTTAAGCTCGTCTGATGTCTCAGTACGACCTGGTGGTGATCGGCTCGGGGCCGGCCGGCGAGAAGGGGGCCGCCCAGGCGGGGTACTTCAAGAAGAAGGTGGCGGTCGTCGAGCGCCTGTCCAATCTGGGCGGCGCCGGGGCGAACACCGGCACGCTTCCCTCGAAGACGCTCCGGGAGACGTCGCTCTTCCTGTCCGGCTTTCGTCAGCGGGGTCTCTACGGCGTGGAGATGAGGCTGGAGGCCCGGACCGGAGTGCGCGAGCTGCTCTTCCGCGAGCGGGCGGTGGCGCAGGAGGAACAGGTCCGGGTGGCCCAGAACCTCCGCTCGCACGGGGCGGACGTCTACCAGGGGAAGGGACGGCTGGTGGATCCGCACACCGTGCTGGTGCGCCGGCCGGGAGCGGAGGAGCGGCTCACCGCCGAGGTCGTCCTCGTCGCCACCGGGAGCACGCCGTTCCATCCTCCGCTCTTCGACTTCTCCGCTCCGGGCATCTACGACTCCGACAGCATCCTCCTCATGTCGGAAGTGCCCCACTCCCTGATCGTCGTCGGCGGAGGAGTGATCGGCTGCGAGTACGCTTGCACCTTCGCGGCGCTGGGCATCCCGGTGACGCTGGTGGAGTCGCGGACCCCGCTTCTCTCCTTCCTCGATCTGGAGATGTCCACCCGGCTCAAGGGGCGGATGGAGGACCTGGGCGTGCAGTTCCGGATGCCGGGAACGGTGGAAGCGGTGGAGGTGGAGGAGGGGCGAGTCACGGTCCGGCTGAAGGGCGGCGACGTCATCGCCGCGGCGGCGCTGCTCTGCGCCTCGGGCCGGAGCTCGAACACCACGGGGATCGGTCTCGAGGAGGTGGGGGTCAAGCTCGGCGATCGGGGCCGGGTGCAGGTCAACCAGCACTACCAGACGTCGGTTCCGAACATCTATGCCGCCGGGGATTGCGTCGGGTTCCCCGCGCTGGCCTCGACCTCGATGGAGCAGGCGCGCGTGGCGATCACCCACGCCTTCTCGCTCTACAAGAAGGACGCGCTCGCGCCGATTCTCCCTTACGGGCTGTACACCATTCCCGAGCTGTCGATGGCTGGAGAGACCGAGGAGTCCCTGCACCAGGCGGGCGTGGACTACGTCGTCGGACGTGCGGCCTACGCCACGAACGCCCGTGGGCAGATCATCGGCGACGGGGGCGGGTTCCTGAAGCTCATCTTCCGCCGTGGGGACATGAAGCTGCTCGGCGTTCACGTCATCGGCGAGCAGGCATCGGAGCTGGTCCACGTCGGCCTCACCGCGTTGCTCTGCGGAGCTGGCGCGCAGCTCTTCATCGACACCTGCTACAACTACCCGACGCTTTCCGAGCTCTACAAGTACGCGACGTACAACGCGATGGCCCAGGCCAATCCGGTCTGAGGCCCGCAGCTCAGAGGCGCTGGTTGGGCGGGTCGTCCCACACGTGGTGGGTGATGCGCCAGACGCCGTCGTCGCCGCGGCGGAGCACGGTCAGGAACGTGCCCGAGTTTCCCCAGCGCTCGAGCTCGGAGCCTCTCTGGACGGTCCACTGCACCCTGGATCGCCCGCGGACGAGCCCGCGCGGGCCGTCGGCGACGATCTCGTCGTAGTCGAGCTCGAGCACGGTGATTTTCGTCGGAGGGCCCGGCGCGAACCAGAACTGCCGGATGGCGTCCAGGCCCACCACCGGCGCGAGGCCATGGTGAGGGAGGAGGACCGCACCGCGATCGAACAGGCGGAGAACTCCCTCCTGGTCGTTCGCCAGCCACGCCCGGCGGTAGGCCTCATGCACCTCGCGGAGCGCGTCGGTGCTCGACGGCTCGGTGGCCGGGGAGTGAGCGCAGCCGGCCTCCAGGACGAGAGCGGAGGCGACGAGTCCGCACCAACGGGTGAAAGGAGCGGTCACCGCTCCCGTCTACCGCCGTTCGGTCGAGGCAGTCCTGGACGAAACGGCTGTCGTGGGACGGATGCAGCGAACCGGCCGGTCCGCCCAGCCGGCGCCTGAATCGGCGAGGGCGAAGTGGAGCGCCGGGGTGGCTCGAGGGTGAGCAGGAGCCGCAGCGCGGGCAGCCGGCGAGGTTCGATTCGCGGCGTGTCCGGAAGCTGCTGCCGGGGCCGGCGCTACTCCTTGAGGGTGCTGCCCGGGGGGAGAGCGAGCGGCAGGACGGCCTCCGGCAGCGCGTGGTGCGCCTTGGCGTCGGCGCGGAGCTCGACGTCGGTGAGCTCCTCCTGCCACTGCTTGGGATTCGTTCGCCAGTGGAAGTCGGGCGGCACCGCCCCACCGCCTTG
>Ga0066903_100000858_pt1 | contig 20739 bp, 20 predicted proteins | sample PanSoiMetaGPlot1_FD_67491 | JGI IMG/M metagenome (GOLD analysis project Ga0066903, IMG submission 67491) | Tropical forest soil microbial communities from Panama analyzed to predict greenhouse gas emissions - Panama Soil - Plot 1 (version 2) | ecosystem: Environmental > Terrestrial > Soil >... | reverse complement strand
GCCAGTTCCCAACGTCGCCGATGCCGCGTACTTCCATGACAACCGAGGGCGATATGCGGAGCTGATGCTCCGAAGCGGTACCCGCGTTCTGACGATCCAGATGGACGTGCCGCAGGGCCGTACGGCTGCGTCGATTCAATCCAACACGGTCGCACTTGCGAAAGCGGTGGTGGCAAAACTGAAGTAACTGCTCAGCGGCCAATAGTTAAGGCAGCCGGAGGCTACGCAGGACAACGATGCTACGGGGCTGCACGGTGAAGTGCCGGCCGGCAAATCGCTGACCGGCGCCCGGCTCGGAAATGTCGTCCGGGGTATCAGCGTGCGTGTCGATCGCGAGGCACCACTCCGTGAACGCCGGCACTTCAAAATCGAGCGGTTGCCAGTACATGTTCATCATCACGTGCAGATCCGCGCTGTCGCCAAGACCGGCGATCGTGCAGGCGAGCGCGCGGGCTTCGCGGTCGTCGAATCCCGGACTGTTCAGAATCGTTCCGTGCCAGGCGATATCGGGAAGACCACGCTGATTGACGGCGCCGGTATAGAACACCGGCTGCCAGAGCGCGGGATGCGCTTTGCGAAAGGCGATCATGCGCTGGACGAAGCGCAGCATGCCGCGATACTTCGTGGCCAGCGTCCAATCGACCCAGCTCGTGCTGTTGTCCTGGTTGTAGGCGTTGTTGTTGCCGCGTTGGGTCCGACGGATTTCGTCGCCGGCCAGCAGCATCGGCACTCCGCGTGACAGCAGCAGGATCGTGACGAAATTCTTCATCAGCTGCGTGCGAAGGGCGTCGATGACCGGATTGTCCGTGTCACCTTCGACGCCCCAGTTCCAGCTGTAGTTGTTGTCGATCCCGTCGCGATTGCCTTCGCCGTTTGCCTGGTTGTGTTTGCTGTTGTACGACACGAGATCGTTCATCGTGAAGCCGTCGTGAACGGTGATGAAATTAATGCTGTTCTCCGGCGTCTGTTCGCGCGAGTCGTACACGTCGGCGCTGCCGGCGATACGTGCTGCGATATCGCCGGTCAACCCCGGATCGCCTTTCACGAATCGACGGACATCGTCTCGATACCGGCCGTTCCACTCCGCCCACCGATCGCCGGGAAAGTGGCCCACTTGGTACAGGCCGGCAGCGTCCCAGGCTTCGGCAATCACTTTGGTGTCGGCGAGCGTGTCGTCCAGCTCAATCTGCCAGATGACGGGCGGATGCTCGAGCGGCGCACCATTCTCACCCCTTGCCAGAATCGATCCTTCGTCGAAACGGAAGCCGTCCACGTGCACTTCCCTGACCCAGTAGCGGAGGCAATCGACGATCAGCTTTTGCGGGATCGGATGATTCGCGTTGAATGTGTTGCCGACGCCGCTGTAGTTGAGATACGTCGCAGGATGATTGGGGTCGAGCAGGTAGAACGTGCGGTTGTCAATGCCTCGAAACGAGAACGTGGGACCAAACTCGTTGCCCTCGTCGGTATGGTTGAAGACGACGTCCAGAATGACTTCGATGCCGGCCTTGTGCATCGCCTTGACGAGGTCGCGAAATTCGTTCAGCTGCAAGGCACCGGGGCCATCCATGCAGTAGCCGGAGTGAGGGCTGAAGAACGCCATGGTGCTGTAGCCCCAGAAATTCCGGATCCGTTCCCCGTCTGAATTCAGCGACACGTCAGAGTCGTCAAACTCGAAGACCGGCAGCAGCTCCACGGCCGTGATCCCAAGCGACTGCAGGTAGGGAATCTTCTCGATCAGACCGGCGAACGTACCGGGATGACGCACTTGCGACGTCGAGGACCGGGTAAAGCCTCCGACGTGCAGCTCGTAGATGATCGACTCGTGAATCGGACGATTGAGCGGGCGATCGCCCTCCCAGTCGTAGCCGGATGGGTCGACCACAATGCCGCGCATCGAGGTGGCGATGTTGTCGCGTGGCCCGATCGCATCAGCGCGCTTCCAGAGCGTCTTGTTGACGCCGCGGGAATACGGGCTGATCAATACCTTGTTCGCATTGAACCGGTCGCCATTCTGCGGATCGTGCGGACCATCGATCCGGAACGCGTACAGCATCCCAGGCGGGCATCCGCGCACGAACACATGCCAGAAATGAAAGGTCTTGTTGGCGAAGGGGTCGAGACGAATCGATTGAATGGGCTCGACCGGGTCGGAAGGATCGAACAGCAGCAGTTCGACTTCCGTCGCGCCTTCGGAGAACAGCGAATAATTCACGCCCTCGCGACAAACGTTGACGCCGACCGGATGCGCTGATCCCGGCTCGGTGGTAAACCGGGCGACCACCGAAGCCGGTGCTGCTGAGCTAGGCCTGGTCCTGAAGAAACGACGCGACCACTTCCTGCGCACGACTCCAGATACCACGTTTCCGCCACTCGTCGAAAGAGAGACGTTCACAATCTCTCATATCGGCCAGAAACGTTTCCTGGAGTTTACCCGCCACCGTTCGATCGTAAATGCACACGTTGCTTTCTTCGTTGTGCGCAAACGATCGATTATCGAAGTTCGTCGTGCCAATCGTCGCCCAGAGGCCGTCGACCACCATGGTTTTGTGATGCAGCAGCGTGCGGTTGTACTCGAGCACCTGGACATCCGCCTCGAGAAGCTTGCCGAATAACATCACGCTGTTGCGGCGCGCCAGCCAGTTGTCGTTGTGCGCCCCGGCCACCATGATCCGGACGTCGACTCCGCGACGTTTCGCATCGATGAGCGTTTCCACGGCGGTCGCGTCGGGAATGAAATACGGGCTGGCGATGTAGATGGACTTGCGGGCACAGACGATCGACAGGTAGTACATCGTCCTGACCGTCGATGCGCCGGTTTCCGGCGAGCTCATCACGGTCAGCGCCGCAAGCGACCCGCCGCCATCGGTCGGCGGATAGTAGCGAGGTCCGGTGATCAGCTCGCCGGTCGTCTGGAGCCAATTGGCGGCAAAGCCGGTTTGCAGCGGCACCACCGCGGGACCTTCGACGCGAATCTGCATGTCCCGCCAGTGCTGCGGATCCTGCGCGTGCCCGACCCAGACGTCCGCGATGCCTGCGCCGCCGGTGAAACCGACGCGTCCATCGACGATGACTGACTTGCGATGCGTGCGGTGATTGAAACGTCCGATGCTGTACCACTTGATGCGGTTGTACCAGGCAAGCTGGCAGCGTCCCGACTCGAGCGTTTCGAGAATCTCTGATCCAATGGAGGCGCTGCCGACGGCGTCGAGCAGGATCTTCACTGAGACGCCGGCAGCGGCGCGCCGCGCGAGCGCGCGTGCGAATTTCTGGCCGATGTCGCCGGCCCAGTAGATGTACGCCTCAATCGTCACCGAGGCTTCGGCACTCTCGATCGCCTTCAACATCGCGGGATAGAACTGGTCGCCGTTGTTCAGCAAATCAATCCGGTTGCCGGCGAACACCGTGCCAGTCGCGCCCGAAACGGTGTGCAGAAACTCGTCAGACTCGATCTCGAATTCGTGGTCGAGTCCATATACCGGCGGGAATTCCTCGGGCGTCATCAGATAGTTCACGAGCGCGACGGATCCGGTGACGGCCGCCCATCCCCAGCGATCGGTGACGAGCGAATAGAGACAGATGACCGACCAGGGCCACCAGGCAAAAATCAGCCGGCGAACCCGTGTCCAGTGAGAAATGGCGCCTTTGCGGTGGCGTTCGGAGATGCGTGGCTCGAGCCGGTGGACCCACTTGCGCGGAACCCGGCGCCCCCAGCGAGGAGGGCGCGCAGTCTGTCTGTACTGCGCGGCGTGAATCGGACCTCTGCCGTTGAAGAACGGAGCCTGGGCAGTCGAACCGCGTCGTGGCGACGGAGGCACGACACTTCAGGTCGCAAATTTCGATCCGCCTCCGCTAAGCTTCGGCGTGACAAGGCGGCTGAGCTGCCACCTTTTTCAGTCGTAGTGTCTGCCTTTAGCCAGACCCGTTATTTCACGACCTCGACATCGTGCAGTGTGGCGAAATCGCCGTCGTAAACCTTTGCGGTAATTTGATCGCCAGGTTTGACCTTGTCGTACACATCCGGTTTGTCGGCTGAGTACGTCATGGTCATTGCCGACATCCAGCCCTCGACGTTCTCGCCATCAACCGTGAGCGTTTTGGCCTGCGGATCGATTTTCTCGACCTTGCCTCGGAAGACGTGTTCCTTTTTGCCCGCTGAGGCCGCCGGTGCGGCAGGTGCTGCCTGCGTCTTTGGCGGTTCGGTCTTGGCGGGCTCCTGCCCGCACGCGGTAAGCGTGACAGCAAACACGGCGGTGGCGATGATGGAGAGTCGATGCATTCGGGCAGTCTACCGCGAGTCGCTCGATTTGCTGAAACGGGAAGGGGTTCTTGTTTCTGGGTTCTGGTTCTAGGTTCGACGTTCAACGAGTCGTCCGACGCTCTATGATCAGAGATGAGATAGCGAGGCCAACATGTCCACTCGGATTGTGCGCGGGTTGTTCGTTGCAGTGTGCGTCATCGCTGCCGCAACCCTGACGCTTCGATTCGCCTCGGCCGGCGATCGAGCGGTCATCCTGCCGGATCCGGAAATCGACGCAGAAGCGACGACGACAGGCGACAGCACGGCAGTTCTGGCCGGCGGCTGCTTCTGGGGCATTCAGGCCGTGTTCCAGCACGTCAAAGGCGTGAAGCGCGCGACATCCGGATACGCCGGCGGCGCGGCGTCAACCGCTGAGTACGAACTGGTCGGCACTGGAAGGACCGGGCACGCGGAATCGGTGCGGATTACCTATGACCCGTCGCAGATCTCGTACGGACAACTGTTGAAGATTTTCTTTTCCGTCGCGCACGATCCGACCGAGCTCAATCGGCAGGGACCAGATGAGGGACCGCAGTACCGCTCCGCGATTTTCTACAACGGTGAAGAGCAACACCGGATCGCTGCCGCGTACGTCTCACAGTTGCAGCAGACGAAGCTGTTCCGGCGAAAAATCGTGACCGAGATTACGCCGCTGAAAGGCTTCTACGAAGCCGAGGGGTATCACCAGGACTACGCCACTCGCCATCCCAACGATCCGTACATCGTCATCAACGACGCACCCAAAGTCGCGCACCTAAAGCAAGTGTTCCCCGGTATCTACGTGGCAGGTCCGGCTAAAGCCGGACACTACGACTGAGACAGCACGGCATCCATCACCTTCGCCCACCGCTCCGCCGTCGTGTCATACAGCGAGGCGAGATACCGCTGGTAGCCGGCTGGCCATTCGCTGCGGTTTGCCAGCGATTTCGAGAGCGCCGCTTTCGCTTCGGTGTCGCCGGCTAGTTCCGCATCGCGAAGATCTCTCCATTTCGCAATCAGCTGGCGTGTATGCGGTCCATCCGGATCGGCGTCAAGGGATTCTGCGATTTCGCGAAACAACGAAATTTTTGACGCGCTGACGCGATCGGGAGCCCGTCTCGGATCGGCATCTGGAAGCCTGCCGTCCGCGCCGACGCGCGCCCACGACACTTCGGCGACGAATTTCCACAGGCGTACGAAATCGAACTCCGCTACGGGTTGTTTCAACGAGTCAGGCCATTCTGCGAACCCGTACCAGGCGCGCCACAGACCTGCGCGAAACGCATAGTCGCCCATCGTGTCGGCTCGAAACAGGGCGTCCCATCGGGAGGCGAGCGCACGAGCGTGTTCAGTCGCAGGGTCCTCGTCAAGCGACGCCTGAATCGCACCGAACAGTTCGCGCCACGACTCGGACGGCCATTGTTCGAAATAGGTTCGGCCTCGCATCCACGCCGAATCAGTTTTGAAGTACCGCTTCATGACGTCCAGATCGCTTTGCATTTCGATTGCCTCAATGAGCCTGGTGAGCATGCCGCCTCGCGACAACGCGCGATAGAGGCTCACGGTCGATTCGACGCGTTCAATGGCGCGGATCGTACGGGTCAGATCGCCGCGCTTCTTCTCGAGCATTTGCCGCTGCGCGCGGAGCGCATTGGCCAAGGCGTGGACGTCGCCGTTGAGCACGACTTTGACTTGCTCGAGCGAGAGCCCGATCGCCTTCAACGCGACAATCTGTTCGAGGCGTTCGAGGTCGCGCGAGCTGTAGAGGCGGTAGCCGGCGTTCGAACGTCGCGGGCACAGCAGCCCGAGGCGGTCGTAGTGATGAAGCGCCTTGACGGTGACACCGGCGAGCTCGGCAAGCTCCGCTACGCTGTACTGGCTTTTCATACCGCTCTTATCCTGCCGCCTGACCCAGGGGGAAAGTCCAGCACTTGATTCATGTGGTGCCAGGTGCGGGTGCTCAGTGCCAGAGCCTGCCCGCCGTAGCTCGCGCCAGTAGCTTTGGGCACGCGAGCGAAGGCGGGCCCGAGTCCCGAGTCCCGAATCCCGAATCCCGAATCCCGAGTATGATGGCGTCGTTTTTTGGAGGCCGGGATGAGGAAGATCGGGTTGGTCGGTGTGGCCGCTTTGGTCGCATTCACCTGGACAAAGGGTTTTCTGGCCCTGCACGCACAGGCGCCTGCGCAGTCGGCCCAGATTCCGAATCTGGAAGGGATTTGGGATGGAAGCGGACGGGCTCGCCCCGTGAACAGCGAGACCGTGCCGTGGGGCAAGGACAATTTCCCGGTCCTGAACGAGCGCGCACTTGCCTATCAGAAGGTGTTCGACGAGGCGCTGTCGCCGAAATACGACTGCCAGCCTGCCACGCCGCCGGCCATCGAATACGATCCCTACTCCATGCAGGTCACGCAGATGAAGGACCGCGTGATCTTCAAATACGAAAAGGACGATCAGGTGCGGACCGTGTGGCTCGACGGCCGCGAGGCCAAAACGGCGGACATCGGGATCCAGGGATTCTCCGTCGGCCACTACGAAAACAACGCGCTCATCGTCGACACCGATCACTATCTCTTCGACGTCACCGGGTTCGACGACTACAACGGTATTCCTTCGTCGACGTTGAAGAAGGTCCACGAGCGCTACTGGCGCGAAGGCCAGGAGCTCAAAGTGACGGTGACCGTCGAGGACGAGATGTTCCTGAGGAAACCGGCATCGTACACGGCGCGGTGGCTGCCGCAGCGGGCCGGCTACCAGATGTCCACATGGGACTGCGACCCGGAAGCCTCGCGCGCGCCGGTAAAGATGATGCCGCAGAAGTACAAGAACTGACAGACGCAGTGTCCGGCTTTAGCCGGACCTGACAAGGAAGGACCCATGAACGCTCATCGATGGACGCTGTCCGTTGGCCTCGTGCTCGCGAGCGCCGTGCTGATGAAAACCGCGCCGGCCCTGGCGCATCACTCGAGCGCGCCGTTTTACGACGCGACGAAGAAAGTCGAAGTCCAGGGATCGGTGACGCGGTTCCTGTTCAAGAATCCACACTCGTTCCTGTACTTCACGGGACCCGACGAGAAGGGCCAGAACGTCGAATGGCAGATCGAGCTCGGGCCGGCGGCGTCGCTCACGCGGACCGGCTGGACGCCGCAGACGCTGACCGCGGGCATGATCATCAAAGCGAGCGGTCAGCCATCACGCGCTGAGGGATCGCATGGCATGTGCTGCGCGAAGATCACGCGGGCCGACGGCAGCCCGATCGTTGCGGGCGGGCGCGTGACGGAAGAGCAGCAGCCACCCAAATGATGGCGTGGCTCGAAGCGACTGCACTGGCCACGTGGACGCGCGAGTCTCCATCAATCTGGGCGTACCCGACCATCCTCACCTTGCACACTGTTGGCCTCGGCATCGTTGTCGGGGCCAACGCGGTGATTGACTTCCGGCTCCTCGGGTTCGCGCCGCGCATCTCGGTCCCGTCGCTCTCTCCCCTGTTCCGTCTGATTCTTTGGGCGTTCGTGCTTAATGCCGCGACGGGCCTCCTCCTGTTCATGTCTGAAGCGACTACGAAGTCGAAGCAGCCGATCTTTTACATCAAGCTGACGTTCATCGCGCTCGCGCTGTGGAACACGGATCTGGTCCGGCGAGGCATGCTGAAGGACGGTCCCATTGGCGCACCGCTGAACTCATCACGCTACCGACGACTCGCCATCGTGTCGCTCGTGCTCTGGTCGGCCGCCATCACGGCAGGTCGTCTCATGGCGTATCTCTAGAACCTGATGGACGCTTTTGTTGAGTGGCTGCGCGCCACTCCCCTTTCACAGGCAATCGTTTTTCGAATCTGGGTCTGGCCGCTGTGCGAAACGATCCACTTCATCGGCCTCGCGCTGATCATCGGCATCGCCGGATTTTTCGATCTGCGCCTGATGGGATTCTTCAAACAGGTCCCAATCGACGATGCGCGCGAACTGATGCCGCTCGCGGTGATCGGATTTCTGCTCAATCTGACCACGGGCGTCACGTTTTTCATCGGACACCCCGAGCAGTACGCGCACAATCCTGCGTGGTGGTGGAAGATTGGATTCCTGTTGCTCGCAGGGATCAACGCCTTCGTGTTTCAGTTCGTCGTCGGTAAGCGCACGGTAGGACTTCGCGCCGGCGTTGATGCGCCGATCGCAGCCAAGACCATTGGCGCGGTATCGCTGATCTCGTGGTTCGCAGTGCTGTACTTCGGCCGGATGTTGCCGTTTTTGGGAGGAGCCTTCTAATTCATTTGGTCATTTGATCATCTAGTCATTTAGAGCACGTTTCAGAACTAACAACGATCAACGCAGAAAACGTTGAAACCGCAGAAACTATTGGCTCCGCGAGTTCTGCGAGCTCTGCGTTGAACGTCGTCTCGGTATTTTGAAACGCACTCTAAACGACCAGATGACTCGATTACCCAATTCACCGGACGTCGTACCCGTCAGGTAACAGTTCGATTGCAGTGGCGCGTCCGTCGATGCCCGTTGCCTGCATGACCGCGTCGCTCTCCACATATGTCGCGAACACGCGTGATGGCGGACTGACCGGCCCGCACGCGGCCGCTGTTCGGTCCCCGGTTGGATAAGAAACGAATTCCACGGCACTGAGGCTCACGGCACTGAGTCGAAGCGATTCATTTTCGGTGTCAACGTGCAAGACAACTCTTCCACCCTCACACTCCAACGTCCGGAGCATGCCGAGAGCTCGCGTTTCGTCCGCACGCAGGATGCGAAAGAGCGGTCCCGAGCGTGGATTCACCGAATCCGACAGAGCCGGCTGAGTGACTGACGCCCGTTCACGGACAATCTCGCGCTCTCGCGTGACCGCACGCGACATCACGCGCCGTGCGGCCTCGCGGATCTCCGGCGTTCTTGCGCTCGCTGCCAGCGGCCCAAGCAGGTCAGCCGCTCGCGCGAACTCCCGCTGGCGAACCAGTTCTTCTGCCAGCATCAGCCGGTACTCTTCCTGTCCGGGCGCAAGTGCGACGGCGCTGGTGAGCAGTTCGAGCGCTTTGACCACATCATCGCCTGCGATCGACTCAGCGCGCCCCGACAAAGCGAGCGCTTCAGCGTCGCCGGGCCGAAGTTCCGCCGCCCGCGACAGCGCCATCCGCGCGTCATTGATCGATGCGGTCGAATCGCTGCCGTCAATCGATGCGTTCTCCCATCGATCGATCACGGCGCGGCCCCACAGGACCTGCGCATCGAGATTGGAGCGGTCACGCGCGGCCCTCTCGAGCCACACCACCGCACGATCGGCATTGCCGGCGTTCAGTTCGAGTACACCCAGCGTTTCGGCGACCGCGCTCGCCGTCGGGTTGACCACCAGAATTTTCTCGAGTCGTCCGCGCGCTTCAGCGACGTGCCCGGTGCGGGCGAGGAGATCTGAGAGATACGTCGCCGTCGTCACATCATCCAGCGGTTCGGCAGCGCTGACTGTGACACTACTGCCCTTCTCGCGCGACGCCAGGCGGATCGACGGAAAGCTCAACCTTCTGACGTAGTCGCGGAGCTCGCGCTCGAGACTCGCCGGATCGTCAAACACCGCCGCGAACGTTTCTCCCGGCTCTCCTCCGTCATGCAGCCGCGCGAGATATTCGGTGAACTGCGAAGCGCGCCTCCGATCGCCAAGCTGCAGGTAATGCATCAACGCCCACGACTCGGCGTAGAACATGGTCCGACGATCGGCAAATGGCCATGTTGTGCTGCTCTCGTTGTACTCAGATGAGCTGTAATCGATCGCGAGCAAATCGCGGAGCGGCACGAACGGGCCGTTCTTCAGCAAGGCGAGGTAATCCTCGTTCGCGACGCCAATCACGGGTCCCTGCCCGCGGCGTCCCTCCTCGAACATCTCGTAGAAGCCTGCCAGCCCCTCGTTGGCCCATGGCGGAAGCTGCCCGGAGGTGTTCTGGACCAGAAAATGGCCGTACTCGTGAAACACCACGCGTAGCGCGGTCTGCTGCGCAGCGGCGTTGATCGCGATCACATTGCGATCGGTCCAGCCGGAAAAGAACCCCGCCAACGCAACAGGCTTTCCCTGATACGTGGGCTTGTACGGCGTGAGCGCGCCGTTGTTCTGAAACACGAAAACAATAGTGGGCACCAGCGTCGCCACAGCGGAGGACGGAAGCACGCGGGCGATGGCCTCGCGGAATTGCTCGAGGTGGAGGGCGATATCGCGGATCTCCCGTTCGGAGGTGTCACCGATGAAGACGAAATGAGCGGATCGCAGCCGAATCCAGCGCGGCGCCGCTCCAGCCTCATGCGCACACAGCAAAGCGCAGACAACGAACCACATGATCCGTCGCATACAGGCCTACAGGGCGAGAGCGGCTTCGCTCGCTCGCAGGAACCAGCGATCGAGGACGATGTGCCGGACGAAAGACGGCACCCGCATCAGTCCCAGGGCAAGAGCGGATGTGAGAGACGAAGGCACGATCGACCGACGAGAACGGGTTGACGATCCGAATCGATCACCGAGTTGCCGCTGGTAGGACGCGAGATGCTCGCAGGAATACGATCCACGCGCCTTGGCAATCGCCGCAGCGGCGATCATTCCCGATTCGATCGCGGGCCGGATGCCTTCTCCGCTCTGGGGATAGGCGAGCCCCGCCGCGTCGCCAATCAACAGCACCCCGTCGTCGAGCACTTTTCTCGCGCGTGGTTCTGCCAGAAGATAGGCGTGGCCCCGCCAGCGCCACGATGTGTTGGCTGGCAGTCTTCCTCGAGCCTGAAGGTAGGCGACGAAACTTTTTGTCGCCGCTGAGCAGGCATGACGATCCAGCAGACCCAATCCGACGTTCAGATAGTTCTGTTTGCGAAAACACCAGCCGTAGCCGTCGAGATCTGGCGAGAAGTACAGCTCGGGCAGGTCGCCTTCGACCGCAAACGATGCATCGTCCGGATCGATCGCGAACTCGGCTTCCTGCGCCACCACGACCGGCTGGGTCGCTTGCGGCGCGGCGGCGCGGCGGTCTGAGCTCGAATCCAGAACACTGTCGTTGAGCATTCGGGCGACGGGACAAAAGTGGCCACCGGCACCCACGAGCATTCCGGCCCGGATTCGGCTGTTGACGATCCAGCCGGCGCCGTCTCGGCGAATTTCATCAACGGCCTCGCCGAGTGCGAGGCGTGCGCCAGATCGCACGAGCAGGTAATGGTCGAATTCGCAGCGACGGATGCCATAGCTCACCGCATGGTCGTACGTCGTAGTCACGTCGGCCAACCGTCCGATGACGCCGGACCGGAATCCCCGAATCGCTTGCAGCGTGCGGCCACGTGAGTACTCTTCCAGGTTCAGCTCGAGATCCGTGACGACCTGCGGCGTGATCCATCCCGCGCATACCTTGTCGCGCGGAAACGTCGCCTTGTCGAGCACGATGACGTCCGCACCGGCCTGCCGCAGCGTGCGCGCGCACGACGATCCACCGGGCCCGCCCCCGACGATCAGGACGTCGCAGTTCACAATCCGCTCACGCGAATCCATGGAATCTCGTTGCTGCCGCCGCGCGCAAAGACCACTTGAAACAGTTGCATCCATCCGGTCCTGAACGCGACTTGCGAGCCGGCAAGATACAGGCGCCACGCCCGCACGAACGTGTCGTCGAACATCCGCGCGACTGTGTCCGCCGAGTCGTTGAAGCGCTCCAGCCAGTGCGACAGTGTCCTTTCGTAGTGCAGTCGAAGATTTTCGACGTCGAGCACGGACAATCCCTGCGGCATGAGCGCGTGCTCGAACACCTCGGTGAGCGTTGGCGGATAGGCTCCCGGGAAAATCCGTTTACGAATCCACGCATTCAGAGGTGACGGGCGATCGCGGCCGATGAAGTGCAGCAACCCGCGGCCGTTCGGACCGATCGAGCGATCGATCACCGTGCCGAAGGTGGTGTATTCAGGCAGGCCGACGTGTTCGAGCATGCCGACCGACACGAACACGTCGAACCGTCCCGTCGTATTTCTGTAATCGTCTTCGACGAACTCGACCTGATGGCTCAAGCCGGCGCGCGCCGCACGCTCGCGCGCGTAGGCGATCTGCTCGACTGAGATGTTGAAGGCGCGCACCGATACGCCGTACCTGGCCGCCATGAAGAGCGCCAGCGAACCCCACCCACATCCCGCCTCGACTACACGCTCACCGGCACGGAGGTGAAGCTTTCGGCACACGAGATCCATCTTGGCTGATTGAGCATCCTCGAGTGAGCAATCGGGCGTCGGGAAATACGCGCACGTGTACAGCATCTCGCGGTCGAGCCAGAGCCGGTAGAACTCGTTTCCGAGGTCATAGTGATGGTGAACGTTCTCTTTTGAGGCACTGACGTCGTTTGATTTCTGCCACAGCCACCACCGCCGTGCGTTTGCCGGAGGCAGCGCTCGGTAGACCGCCTCGAGCAGATCGACGAGATCGCCGGAGAACTCGACGGCACCGGACATGTACGTGTCGCCAAAATTCAGTTCTGGATCCCAAAGCCAACTGAACAACGCCGTGCGGTTTCGAAACCGAACGGTGCTGACAATGGGGCGACTAGGCGACGGCAACTCAAAACCGTCCCACAGCGCAAATTTAATGGGAGCCGTCGGAACTGTGCGCTGGATGCGGCCGAGAACCCAGCGATCGAACGGTGTTGAAGCCCACGGCGAGATGTCGTTCGAAATGGCAGGAACCGGAAGCGGATGATCGTGCACGGATCCTCCTACATCGCGGTTGAGCATGCCTCATGCCAATGGGTTCTTGGAAGTGTCTTTTTAAGTCCCTTCGGTACGCGCCTTGCTCATCCCGGGCGGGAGATTGAACAGATGCGCCTAGCGTTATTACTCGCCGGTCTTTTCGTCGGGATCGTACCAATCACTGGAACCGAGTCGCTCAAAATGAGCGTTTCACCGGCACAGTCGCTTGCGCCCGCGTATCTTCGCGTCCGCTTGACGGTTGAGCCCAATGCCGTCAACCGCACCGTTGTCGTCGTTGCCGAATCCGACGACTACTTCCGCAGCAGCGAACTGCCGCTCGAAGGTGAGCAAGGCCCGCGTACGATCTTTTTTGAATTTCGCGGTGTGCCGAGCGGCGAATACCAGATTCGCGGCCTCGTTGGTGACGCCAAAGGACATGAAGTCGCTAGCGTCCAGCAAAACGTCAATGTAATCGCTTCGGGAACGGAACGATGAGAAGAAGGCTTTAGTCCTTGGGCTTTCGTCTTCAGGACGTACCGAGAGCCTGAAGACCAAAGCCTGACGGCTGCTGGTCAATCAACGATCGCTTGCATGACTGCGGTTTCGAAATCGCGGCGCATCGCATTCACCGGCTCCTGAATCATCAGCAGCCCCACGAGCTGTTCCTTGCGATCCACCCAGAACTGCGTGCCGAACGCGCCGTACCACCCGAAGCTACCGGCGGAGCGCCGGGTATTCGCCAGAATGGGATCGAGTACCACTTCGACGCTCAGTCCGAATCCCATGCCGCGCACACCTCCATTGCCTTCACCCTGATACAAATCGTCGACGTGATTCGACGCCATCAAGTCGATCGTGCGCGGACTGAGAATTCGTACGCCGTTCCACGATCCGCCGTTGACGAGCATCTGGCCAAACTGGATGTAATCGTCTGCCGTCGAGTACAAGCCACCGCCACCTGAGAACAAGGTCGTGGTGTTCAGCCACTCTGGTGTGCCCGTCCGTTCGAGCCCCTCCGGTCGGCGGTTGTACAACGTCACCACGCGCGACTGTTTTTCGGCGGGAACGACGAAGCCCGTGTCCTTCATCCCCAGTGGATCGAACAGCCGCTGCTTCAGGAATTGATCGAACGTCTGGCCCGATGCGATTTCGACGATGCGGCCGAGCGTTTCCATCCCGGCGAGAAGGCTGTACTTCCACTGCGATCCTGGCTGAAAGTCGAGCGGACCGGCGGCAAGTTTCGGAATGTAGGTAGCCAGCGTATCGGTCCCGCGCCGCGGTGCAGCCTGTGTCGACTGACGATAACCGACGCCGCTGCTTTCGAGCCCTGACGTGTGCGTCAGCAGATCTCGAACAGTGATCTCGCGAGTGGCCGGCACCGTGTAGATCTCGGGCGGTGGCGGCTGACCACCACGAGCGCGCCCCACACCAGGCTGAGGCGGTTTCGCGATCGCCACTTGAAGATCCTTGAAGCCGGGAATGAACCGCGAGACCGGATCCGTCAGACGGACTTTCCCATCTTCGACGAGCATCAGAATCGCCACGCCGGTAACCGGCTTCGACATCGAGGCCATCCGGAAGATTGCGTCCTTGCGCATCGGCGTCTTGCTCTCGATGTCCATCAAGCCCTGCGCCTCGAAGTGGGCGATTTTGCCTCGTCGGGCGACCATCGTGACAGCGCCCGTGATCTCTTTGGTGTCCATGTAGCGCTGCACGAATTGATTGATTCGCTGCAGCCGCTCCGAAGACATCCCGACGTCCTCGGGTTTGGCGCTCGTCATCGACGCGGTCAACGACAGGGTCGGAGCCGCGAGCGCGACGATCATCGCGAAGAGAGCGAGACGGAACCGCCACGTGGACAGGCGAGAAGCGAGAAATGACACGAGGCCTCCTTGGATCGCGCGGAGGATAGCACTGATCAGGGGCGAGGTCAGGGATCCGGAACTGGGGTTAGGGGTCAGGGCCAGGGATGAGGATCAGAGCCTGTCTCGCCGAAGCTTCGCCGATCATTTGCGAGCGTAGGCGGACCGGACCACGCAACTCTTCAGACGTCGAAACGCCCGGAGCATCTCCGCATACGAAAAATTCGCATTTCGGCCGCTTGGATTCGGCAGCACAAACACCCGCGCGCCTTCGAACCGTTCGCGCCGCTGCAAGCCGAGTGAAACCGGCTTCCCCGATGGAACGCCGAACACGGAGCGAAACAGCGTGACGCCGACGAACGCCACGAAAGGCGGTTTCCATCGCCGGACCTTCTCCTTCAGCGCTTCCAGCCCGTCAACGTACTCCGCCGGGCGCAGCGTATCGATTCCCGGAGTTGGCCGGGGCACCAGATTCGTGATACCGAAGTGAAATTCAGGCAGCCGTTCGTCGTCTTCGGCGCGTAGGCGCTCAGGGACGAGGCGCGCGTCGAAGAGCAGCTTCCAGAAACGGTTCGAAAAGCCCGCGAAGTGATGCCCAATCGTCGCCGAGCGAACTCCGGGGTTGATGCCAACGAACAGGACGATGATGCCGGGACCTAGACGGTCTTGCAGGCGAAGATGTTCCCAGTCATGACGTTTTTGCGCGTGTGACTTCGTAGCCAAGAGTCCTCTGTCTCTGGTCCGCGTAGGCGTGTTGCGGTTGTACAATCGTTGTTGAAATGGCTACGCGTGTCACGTCCTGGCTGTCGCGTCCGTCGATGCTTCGGACGCTCCTCTCGCACCTTCGTGTCTCAGTCCGGCTGCTTCGCGAGCCACGCGTACCGCTGCTTTTCAAGATGATTCCCCTGTTCGCGGCCGGCTACGTCATTTCGCCCTTGGACTTCATCCCCGACGTGCTGCCAATCATCGGTCAACTCGACGACCTCGGCATCGTTTACATCGCGCTCGAAGCGTTTCTCCGAGTGTGTCCGACCGACGCTGTCGACTTCCATCGTGCCGCCGTGGCGCAGGGGCAGCCCTTCAGCCGGATGCCGGCAACGGGTGACGTCATCGACGCGGAATTTCAGCGCTCCGACGATCGTTAGTGACACGACATTCAACGCAGAACCCGCAGAACTCGCTGGGCAACATCAGTCTCTGCGTGTTCTGCGAGTTCCGCGTTGATCGTCGCGACAGCCGAGGATGCCACTCATGAACTGGTTATTCAAGGAAGAGCCGACCCATTACAGCTACGACAGCCTGGCGAAAGACAAGCGGACCGTCTGGAGCGGCGTCAAGAATCCGCTGGCCCAGAAGCATCTCCGGTCTGTGAAGAAGGGCGATCGCATCTTCTACTACCACACCGGCGACGAGAAATCGGTCGTGGGAATCGCCAAAGCGCTTGACGATGCGTATCCGGACCCGAAGGATAAGACGGGGAAGCAATCGGTCGTGGATGTCGCGCCCGTGAAGAAGCTGGCACAACCCGTGACGCTCGCGTCGTTCAAGGCCGATGCCGCATTCAAGTCGTTTCCGCTCGTGCGGATCTCGCGGTTGTCAGTCATGCCCGTCACTGACGACGAGTGGGATGCGATTATCGCGAAGTCGTCTCGCTGACGTGACGTCTCCATTGAGCAGTCATTTAGTCATCGGGTCATTTAGTCATCTCGTCATCTAGTCATCGGGTCTTTCGGGCGGGCATCGACTCGCGATAACACCAGCGCGATGACCACAACCGCCGGCGCCCAGATGAACGAGAGCGCGGGCAATCCCAGGCGCTCGTACAAGAATCCGCCCATCGCCGGTCCGATGAGAAGGCCGACCGCCCATGCGACGTTGTAGATGCCGTAGGCCACGCCAAATGATGGCGATCCGGCAGCAGCAGTCGCCGTGGCCATATATGTCAGCGACGGCGTGATCATGGTCGCGATCGCCAATGCGCCGATCACGTAGAGACCGACCGCAGAGACAAAATTCCAGCTCTGCGACAAAAGTGGCAGTGTCGCGCCGATAGCCGCCAGGCCCCAGAGCGTCAACTGACGGCCGCCGACACGGTCGGCGACGTGCCCGAATACCGGATGCAGCAAGGCCGCCACCACAGCACCGCCGCCGAACACGAGGCCGACACGGGCTGGACCCAGTCCGATTGCCGAATTCAGAAACATCGACAGAACGGGTTCCAGCATCGCGATCGTGCCGCCGCCAACGACGACGGCTATCGCACAGGTGGCGACGGCCGGTACGCGCAGAATCGTCGACAACGGAAGCGGTTCGTGCTCTTTCGATTTCAAGGGAATCTCTAGCGAAGCGATGCCAAGCGCGATGACAATCGACAAGGCGGCAATGAAAAGGTAGGGAAGGCGGATGCCACCGGTTTCGTACAACCATCCCCCGAGCGTCGGGCCGATCATGAATCCAAATGTCGAACCCGACATGACAAAGCCCATCACCCGGCCGCGTTCATCTGAAGCGTATAGATCGGCGATCAGCGCAAAGCCCACCACCCAGGTCACGGCGTCGGCACCGCCTTGAACCAGACGCGCGATGAACAGCCAGGTCATGTCGGGCGCGAATGCAAAGAGGACTGATGCGGCAGCCAGCGCGAGCAGTCCACCAACGAGTGGAAACTTGCGCCCGATGCGATCGGAATAACCGCCCATCGGGACCGAGACGGCAAACAGCGTGACCCCGAAGGACGCAAACAACAGGCCGATCACCGTCGGCGACGCACCGAACTGACGACTGAGGTGCGGGAGGACTGGAACGGCGATCGAATACGCGAGGATGTCGGTGAACGTGGCCCCTGTCACCAACGCGACGGCCAGCGCACGCGAATTAAGAGCCATAGCCACGAAGACACGAAGAACACGAAGCCACACTATTCATTTTCGAAATCGCCCACAACGGCATCGCGCGAGGCGAAAGAGCTTACTTACCTTCGTGTCTTCGTGCCTTCGTGGCTATCTTTTCTTCAAGAATAGGCACGCCAGTGGCGGCACGAGCAGGTCAATCGATTGGTCGAACCCGTGTTTGGGCACAGGCTCACTCCATACTCCGCCGCTGTTGCCCATGTTGCCGCCTCCGTAAATCGCGCTGTCGCTATTCAGCAGTTCTGCGTAGTACCCGGGCGCAGGAACGCCAATGCGATAACCCTCGCGTGGAACCGGCGTGAAATTCACCACGACGATCACAAAGTCGGACGGCGCGCGCGCCATCCGCACGAACGCGACAATGCTGGCATCGCTGTCGTTGCAATCGATCCAGCGAAAACCGGCAGGCTCAAAGTCGATTTCATGCAGCGACAGCTCGTTTCTGAAGTGCCAGTTCAGCGCCTGCACGTAGCGCCGCAGGCCCGCATGCGCGGGATCGTCGAGCAGGTGCCAGTCGAGGCTGTTGTCGTGATCCCATTCACGCCACTGACCGAATTCGCTGCCCATGAACAGCAGCTTTTTCCCCGGATGGCCGTACATCAAGCCATAGAGCGTCCTGAGCGTGGCGTACTTCTGCCAGACGTCTCCAGGCATCTTGTCGAGCATCGCGCGTTTGCCGTGCACCACTTCGTCGTGCGAAAACGGCAGGATGAAGTTTTCCGTGAACGCGTACAACATCGAAAAGGTCAGCAGATTCTGGTGCCAGCGGCGATGGATCGGTTCCTTTTCCGCATACTCCAGAATGTCGTGCATCCACCCCATGTTCCACTTGTAAGTGAAACCCAGTCCGCCGAGATGAACCGGACGGGAAACGCCTGGAAAGGCAGTGGACTCTTCCGCGGCGGTGATGCTCCCGGCGTGCGCACCGTGCGTCAGCGTATTGAGCCTCTGAAGAAAGTCGATGGCTTCGAGATTCTCGCGACCGCCAAAGCGGTTCGGCAGCCATTGGCCTTCCGGACGCGAGTAATCGAGATACAACATCGAGGCTACGGCATCGACACGCAGGCCGTCGACGTGATACTCGTCGAGCCAGAACAGCGCGTTCGAGAGCAGGAAGTTCCGCACTTCGTTGCGGCCGTAATTGAAGATCAGCGTGCCCCAGTCCTGGTGCTCGCCCTGCCGCGGATCGGCATGCTCGAAAAGCGCAGTGCCGTCGAATCGTGCCAGGCCGTGCTCGTCCTTCGGAAAGTGCCCGGGCACCCAATCAAGAATCAACCCAATCTCCGCCTGGTGACAGACATCGACGAAGTACTTGAAGTCTTCAGGTGATCCGTAGCGGCTGGTCGGCGCAAAGAAGCCGAGCACCTGATAGCCCCACGAGCCGGAGAACGGATGTTCCATCACCGGCATGAGCTCGATGTGCGTGAACCCTGCGTCCTTCACGTACGGCACCAGCCGGTCGGCCAGCTCTCGATAGCTGAGAAATCGCCGGTCTTCCTCAGGCACGCGTGCCCACGACCCGAGATGCACTTCGTAGATGGCCATCGGGCGATCGAACCAGCTGTTGTTCGACGCACGCGTCGACATCCACTCCTCGTCGTGCCAGGTGTAGGAGGAAATATCGCGAATCACGGATGCCGTCTGCGGCGGCGCCTCGAAAGCCACGCCAAACGGATCGGTCTTCTTCAGCAGATGGCCCGCTTTGGTGCGCACCTCGAATTTGTACTTCTCGCCGTCAGCAAGGTCCGGAATAAACAGTTCCCACACACCTGAAGGAACCAGCAGCCGCATGACGTGCACGCGGCCGTCCCACCCGTTGAAATCGCCGACGACGCTGACGCGATCCGCATTCGGGGCCCACACCGCAAAATGGACACCGGTTGTCGATCCCAGGCGAATGCGATGTGCGCCCAGTTTCTCGTAGATGCGGTTGTGCGTGCCCTCGCCGAACAGATGGAGATCGAAGTCGCTCAACACGCGCCCGTAGCGATACGGATCGTCGAGGTCGAGGACGTGGTTGCGCGGAAACGTCACGCGCAGCCGGTAATCGGGGATTTCTGTCGCGGAGATTTTCGCGTCGAACAGCGTGCCGTCGCCGCGCAGGCGGCGCATCGGCACGAGGCGGTCCGAACCGACCAGCCGAATCGCGACGGATTCGGCCGCGGGATGACGCGCGCGGATGACGACCGATGTGCCGTCATCCGCACGGTGGGGACCGAGCACTGCGAACGGATCGCGTTCGACAGTTTGCGCAAGAGAGTGTCGCAAGGCTGAACCCTGAGCCTCCCGCCTGAGCTCTGAGCCGAGAGCCTTGAGCCGCCGGAGTTACTTGGCGATTGTCGCCGTCTTGATGTAATCGAGTTTCGGAAATTCCTTGGTGAGGTACGCGTTTCCAGACGCGGTGATCTCACCCTGACTGGGTTTCTCGCCGTATTGTGACGTGATTTTTTCGGCAACGTCCATTCCGGTGGTCACTTCGCCAAAGGCCGCGAAGCCCTGGGCGTCCAGAAAGTTGTTGTCTTTGTAATTGATGAAGAGTTGGGTCCCGCGAGAATTCGGTGCGCTGGTGCGGGCGAACGTGACGTATCCCTTTTTGTTCCCTTGTTTCGTGGGCTCGTCCTTCATGGGCACATTCGCCCAGGCGCGCGTCACCGCCGGATCAGCGTTCATCCCAAACTGCACCATGAAATTCGGCACGACTCGGAAAAACCGCGCCTCGTCGTAAAAGCCATTCTTGACGAGATTGTAAAAACGGTCCGCCGCCAGCGGCGCCCAGTCGCGATGGACCGTGATAACGATCGGACCCTTGGTAGTGTCCAGATTGACCTTGTACGACGCCGGCGCCTGCTCGGTTAATGCCGCAGGATTTTTCAGCTTCGTCTTGTCGGGACCCTGACCTGCCAGCACGACCGACGCGAGCATGCACCCGGCGACGGTGTAGATGAGCGACTTCATTCAGCCTCCTTAAATCCTTAAATCCTCAAATCCTTAAATTCTTAAATTCTTAA
>Ga0066903_100000857_pt1 | contig 20740 bp, 18 predicted proteins | sample PanSoiMetaGPlot1_FD_67491 | JGI IMG/M metagenome (GOLD analysis project Ga0066903, IMG submission 67491) | Tropical forest soil microbial communities from Panama analyzed to predict greenhouse gas emissions - Panama Soil - Plot 1 (version 2) | ecosystem: Environmental > Terrestrial > Soil >... | reverse complement strand
GGCCTGCGCGATCTGCGGGCGTGGCTGACGAGACGCTCGCGCTCGATCGGCGTGCTGCTGGTGATCGTGCCCGCGATGCTCGCCGTCGCGGCGCTGCTCGCGAACTGATCCCACCACGTCGCCAGCGGCCCTCGCGCGCCCGCGCGGCGTGGTACACCGTGCCCATGCACGATGACGCGCAGGCCGAGCTCGCCGAGGCGAAACGCCGCGTCGACGAGCTGCGTGCGCAGATCGACCACCACAACTACTGCTACTACGTACTGGATGCGCCCGAGATCTCGGACGCTGACTTCGACAAGCAGATGCGCGAGCTGGACGCGCTGGAGAAACGCCACCCCGAGCTGCTGTCGCCCGATTCACCGACCCAGCGCGTGGGCGGCGCGGCCGTCACGTCGCTGTTCGCGCCCGTCCGCCATTCGTTTCCGCTGCTCTCACTGGACAACGCGTTCGACGACGAGGAGCTGACCGCCTGGCGCGATCGCGTCGTCAAGGGCCTGGGGCGCGAGCCGCGCTACGTCTGCGAACCGAAGATCGACGGCGTCTCGCTGGCCGTGGTCTACGAGAAAGGACGCCTCACGCGGGGCGCCACCCGCGGCGACGGCCAGGTCGGCGAGGACGTCACCGTCAATGTCCGCACGATCCGGGGCGTCCCTGCGCGGCTGCGAACCGACAGCCCGCCCGACTGGCTTGAAGTCCGGGGCGAGGCGTTCCTCCGGCTGGCGGACTTCGACCGCATCAACGAGGAGCTGGGCGCGGCCGGCAAGCCGCTGTTCGCCAACCCGCGCAATTCGACCGCGGGGATGCTGCGCCAGAAGGACCCGAGCGTGACGGCGTCGCGGCCGATCAGCGTTTACTTCCACGGCCTGGTCCGGATCGAAGGTCACCGGCTCGACAGCTACAGCCAGACGCTGGCCTACCTGCGCGAGATCGGCCTGCGGACGCACCCCGAAGGCAAGACCTGCGCGGGCCTCGACGAGGTGCGGGCCTACGTCAAGGACATGGAGGCGCGGCGGCACGCGCTGGAGCACGAGATCGACGGCGCGGTGATCAAGGTCGACGGCTACGGCGACGCCAACGAGCTCGGCGCGACGTCCAAGTTCCCGCGCTGGGCCATCGCCTACAAGTTTCCGCCCGAGGAACAGACCACCATCCTGCGCGACATCATGGTCAGCGTCGGGCGGACCGGCGCGGTGACGCCGTTCGCGCAGCTCGAACCGGTGCGCGTCGGCGGCGTGACGATCAGCCAGGCGACGCTGCACAACGCCGACGAGGTCGAGCGCAAGGGCGTGCTGATCGGCGACACCGTGGTCGTGCGACGCGCTGGCGAGGTGATCCCCGAGGTGGTGGCGCCGATCCCGAGCCTGCGCAAGGGGAGCGAGCGCAGGTTCGAGATGCCGGCCAACTGCCCGAACTGCGGCACGGCGATCGTCCGTCCCGAGGGCGAGGCGGTGGCGCGCTGCCCGAACCTGCGCTGTCCGGCCCAGATCTGGGGGCGGATCGTTCACTTCGCGGGCCGGGGCGCGATGGACATCGAGCATCTGGGCGAGCGGACGGCGAGCGAGCTGCTGGAGAAGCGGCTGATCGCCGATCAGGCGGACATCTTCTTCCTGACCGAAGAGCAGATCGGACAGCTGACGAACTTCAAGGACCGGTCGATCGCGAACCTGCGCGCCGCCATCGACGCGGCCAAGGACCGCCCCATCGACCGGCTGCTCTACGGGTTCGGCGTCCGCCACGTGGGCGAGCGGGCGGCGCGGGCGCTGGCCGACGCGTTCGGCTCGATCGATCGGATCGCGGCCGCGCCCGCCGAGGAGATTGCGGCGATCGACGGCGTCGGCGACGTCATCGCCGGCGCCGTGCGCGAGTTCTTCGACCGACCCGAGACGCACGAGCTGGTGGAGAAGCTGCGCCGCGCCGGCGTGCGGCTGGAAGAGCAGCGCCAGCCGCGGGGCGGGCCGCTGCTCGGCAAGACGTTCGTGATCACCGGGACGCTCGAGAAGTTCTCGCGCGAGGAAGCGAAGGCGCGCATCGAGGCGCTGGGCGGCAAGGTGACGAACAGCCTCTCCAGCAAGACCGACTACCTGGTCGTCGGCGAGAGTCCGGGCACCAAGCTGGACAAGGCGACCAAGCTCGGCGTCGCGACGCTGGATGAGAAGGCGTTCCTCGGATTGCTCGACGGCTGACGTCAGCCGTTGATCGAGCGCATGCCGGCTTCGGAATACCGGTCGCCCGCGGTCGCGCCGTGCGGCGCGGCGGCGTCGAGACGCGCGAGATCGTCGGCGCTGAGCGAGATGTCGGCGGCGGCGAGGTTCTCCGCCAGGTGCTTGCGTGTGGTCGTGCCCGGGATCGGAACGATCTCATCGCCGCGCGCCATCACCCACGCGAGCGCGAGCTGCCCAAGGGTGATCTTCTTGTCGTCCGCGACCGTGCGCAGCCGTTCGACGAGCACACGGTTGGCGGCGAAGTTGTCGCCCTGAAAGCGGGGATGGTTGCGGCGGAAGTCGTTCTCGCGGAAATCAGCGTCACCGCGAAAGCGCCCGGTCAGAAAGCCACGCCCGAGCGGACTGTAAGCGACGAAGCCGATGCCGAGCTCGCGCAACGTCGGCAGGATCTCCGCCTCGGGATCGCGCGTCCAGAGCGAGTATTCGGACTGCAGCGCCGAGATCGGATGCGTCGCGTGTGCGCGCCGGATTGTCCCGGCCGACGCCTCCGACAACCCGAGGAAACGAACTTTACCCGCGCGCACCAAATCGGCCATCGCGCCCACCGTCTCCTCGATCGGCACCGTCCGGTCCACGCGGTGCTGGTAGTAGAGGTCGATCTGGTCCACGCCCAGGCGTTGCAGCGAGGCGTCGCAGGCCTTGCGGACGTACTCCGGCCGGCCGTCGATGCCCAGCCACTTCCCGTCCTCGCTGCGCACGTTGCCGAACTTCGTCGCCAGCACGACCCGGTCGCGGCGGCCGCGCAGGGCGCGCCCCACCAGCCGCTCGTTGGTGAATGGCCCGTAAATGTCGGCCGTATCGATGAAATCGACGCCGTCGTCGATCGCCGCGTGGATGGTCGCGATCGCCTCGTCCTCCGAGGCAGGACCGTAGAAGTCGCTCATCCCCATGCAGCCGAGGCCGATCGCCGACACCCGGAGGCCCTGTCGTCCCAGCGCGCGCGTGTTCATGCGGCTAGCTCTAGGCCCTCGCGCGCCCGCGCGCAAGGCGCCGTTTTCCGTCGGACTTCCTGAGCCGAAACACCCCGACCGTGCTACTCTTCTCGTCGGGTCGGGAGTTTGTTAACAAGACTTCCGCCGCTTTCGCTTAGGAGGCTCCCGATGCACAGCACGCGCTTCGATCGGCGCCCCGGACCGGCGCCCCTCGCGATCGCCCGGGCGGTCGGCCTGTGCCTGGTCGTGCTGGCGGCGGCGTCCTGCGGCGGCGGCTCGCCGGGAGGCGGGCCGGGCTCGGGCGGCGCCAGCTCCGGCGCCGCGGGCGACGGCCAGTCCGGCGGCACGAGCGGCGTGGCCGGGACCAGCGGGTCGGCCGGCGACAGCGGCGGGGCCGGCACGACCGGCGCGGGCGGCAGCGCGACCGGCGCCGCGGGCACGACCGGTGCCGCGGGAACCACCGGCAGTGGCGGCACCACGGGCCGAGGCGGCACCACCGGGTCCGGCGGCACGAGCGGCGCCGCTGGAACCACCGGCACTGCCGGCACCACGGGTCGCGGCGGCACGACAGGGTCTGGCGGCGGCGCCGGAACCGGCGGCAGCGCTGGACGCGGTGGCACGACGGGCTCCGCGGGCAGCTCCGGATCGACGGGCAGCGCCGGGCGCGGCGGCACCACCGGAACAGCTGGCACGACCGGCACGGCCGGCACGACGGGAACCGGCGGCACGACAGCGCCTGCGTGCAGCGTGGCGGCGGGTCCGCGCTGCAACGCCGCGAACGCGCCCAATTTGAATCCATTCGGCTGCAACTTCGCGTGGGGCCGTCAGAACCCGAGCGGCAGCGGATCCCTCAGCTCGTACAACTATCTGCAGATGGTGGCGGACTGGGTCGAGTCCAACGTCCGCTCCGACGGGACATTCCCCTCGTGCAGCGGCTGCTCGTGGCTGACCAGCCGGGTGGCGGGCACGAACCTCGTCCCTGTCTACTACGCCTACATGATCGGGTTTTACGGGCACATGAACGGCCTGCCCGATCAGAACCAGAACCCGAACGGCGCCAACCTGTCGACGGGCGGCGCCGCGCTGATCAAGGCCAACCGCGCCAAGATCATCCAGATGTACGCGAGCTACGCGCAGATGACCCACACCGCCTGGCCGACCAAGCCGCTGGTCTGGTTCCTGGAGGGCGACTTCATCCAGTACACGGCCAGCACGCAGTCGAGCCCGCTGACGATGGCCGAGCTAGGTCAGCTGGCCGCCGACATCACCTGCGCGATCAAGACCAACATGCCGAACGCCGTGGTCGCCATCAACCACACCACCTGGAACGCCGACGCCGACACCAACAACTTCTGGTGCCAGATGAAGCTGGCCGATTACGACCTGGTCTGGACCACGGGCGTCGGCAACAACGGCAACTTCATCGAGTCCGCCGGCGCGACCGGCTACTACAACGCCGCGACCGCGACCTACCCCTACATCCACTCGCTGACCGGCAAGACGATCGCCGTCGATACCAGCTATGGCGCCTCGTCGATGAGCGACAGCTGGTCGAACCTGCCCGCCGCCACGCTGAACAACCAGATCATGAACGGCGTCATCGGCGTCAACATCTCGAACAACCCGCCCTCGAACTACCAGACGCTGATCCAGAACCTCGGCCAGCTCGCGACGACCTGCCGTTAGCGCGCGGAGGAACTAGGCCAGGCCGTCGCGACGGCCGATCGCGCGCTCGCCAAGGTCGGGAACGGCCGCGACGTCGGCGCGCGGCGCCACCGCGATGCCGTGCGCGGCCGCGAAGCGGACCAGATCCGCCGTCGTCCGCACCGCCAGCTTGCGGTTCATGTTCGTGCGATGCGTCTCGACGGTCTTCACGCTGATGCAGAGCCGCCGCGCCACATCCTTGCTCGAGGATCCCGCGACCACCAGGCGGAAGACTTCGACCTCGCGCGGCGACAACCGCTCGAGACCGACCGCGCCGCCCGTCGCCGCCGTCTCGCTGGCGATCGATCGCAGCGCCAATCGGCGTTCCAGCGTCGGGGCCACGTACTTGCGCCCGTCGGCGACCGTCCGGATCGCTTCCAGCAGCTCCACCGTCGGCTGTGACTTCAGGACGTACCCGTTCGCCCCGGCCGTCAGCGCCTCCGCAGCCGCGAACTCGTCTGAGAAGCCGGTGATCACGATGACCCGGCCCTTCAGCTTGCCGCGCCTCAGTGCGCGCACCAGCTCGACGGCGCTGCCGTCGCCCAGCGACAGGTCCGCCAGCACGATGTCGGGCCGCGCGCTGTCCAGCAGCGGCAGCGCATCGCGAATGCTGGATGCCACCCCCACGACCTCGAAGTCCGATACGTCGCCGAGCAAGCTCGCCAGCGCATCCCTCACGATGTCATGGTCATCGACTACCAGGACTCTAATCATGGCTCGCCTCGCATTTGCCCCCGCCCCGCGGGTCCCGACAAATGTCGTTCCGCTGCGCACAAAGAGAAGTGGGCAGCGAAAGATTTTGCCAGGCGGGAATTGAGGCAGAATTTGTTCATGCGTTTACACATAGTTCAAGTCGGTGAACCGGTGCTCCGGCAGTCAGGGAAAACCCTTGAGCCCGAAGAAATTCGTTCGCCCGAGATCCAAAGGCTCATCGAGCTCATGCGAATTACGATGCACGAGGCACCGGGCGTGGGTCTAGCGGCGCCGCAAATCGGCTTATCGCTTCAATTAGCCGTAATCGAGGACACGGGAGAATCCGAAGCCACCGAACGGAGGCCCGTTCCGTTCCACGTCATCGCCAATCCGCGACTGGAGCTCGGTCCCGAATTTGTGGAATTCTATGAAGGCTGTTTGAGCCTCGATGGCTTTCAGGCCGTCGTGCCCCGGGCGCGCAGCGTGCGGGTCCACGCCCTGGATCACCGCGGCGAGCCGGTGGTGATCGACGCCAGCGGCTGGTACGCGCGCATCCTGCAACACGAGATCGACCACCTGGGCGGCATGCTGTACATCGACCGGGCGCGCACGCGCACGCTGTCGACGGCGCGCAACTTCGCCCGCCACTGGGCGGGCGTGCCGATCGCCGAGGTTCTGGCGGCGCTGGAGGAAAAACAGTCCGCATGACGGCGATCGGATTCATCTCCCTGTGCGGGCTGCTCGCGCAGGCGGCGACCGCCGCGCCCGTGCCCGGCCCGGCCCAGACGGCGCCCGCAGGATCGTCCTCGGCGCCGGCCGCGATGCCGCCCGACTACGCGGCGCCGGCAGCCCCGCAACCGCCTCCCCCGCCGCCTCCCCCGCCCCGCCCGGTTCCCGCCGCGCATCCACCGACGCCCGTGTTGCTGTCCCCGTTCCGGCTGTCGCTGACGTACGTCCACGTCCTGCGCGAGGACGGCGATCTCGCCAACCCGAACCTGTCGACGAACGCCCTCGGCATCGACATGGCGTTTCCGTCGAACAGCTACGTGCGCAACCACCTGGGCCTGGCGCACCAGTGGGAGACCGCCGGCGGGGCCACGGCGCGCGGGTTCCGCGTCGACCTGATCTCGCTCGGCTATCCGATCACGCTGACGAATTCGACGGTCCGTCTGGATCTGGAGCCGGTGCTGACCGTGATACGCGGCGAGCTGATGTTCGTCAGCGGCGGCGGGCGGATCCTGCGCCTCGAGAGCGGCTTCGGCCTCGAGCTGTCGGCGACCGTTCGCCAGTGGTTCCTGATGCTGCAGGCCTTCGGCATCGACTTCCGCTACTGGGTCTGGACCAGCGCCGCGTCGGCGACGGGGTTCTCGCGCGTCTTTCCGGTCAAAGTGGCCGTCGGCCACGAGTTCTGACCGCGGCGGGCGCCGGGAACCTGTCGGCGGAGGCGGTGTCCTATCGACATGACGCGCCTCCACGCCGTGTTGCTGCTGATTCCGCTGTCTGCCGCCTGTACGACCCGCGACGACGACTACCTTCTGCTCCGGCGACCGACCACCAAGCCAGGCGAGCCGACGGCCGCGCTGGAGCTGGCGCCGCGCACCGACGCCGAGGCGTATTACCTCCGCCACCTGCTGGCCAGCGGTTTCGGCGCCGAGCTGCTGCGGACCTACGCGATGACGAAACGCTTCGCGGCACGGACGGGAGGACGGCGGGAAACCGACACCATGATCGCCCTCGGCGCGCCCGACCACCCGGCGTTGGGCGCGCCCGCCCGCCGCGTGAAGATCGGATGGTGGAGAACCAAGCTGGCGGCTGATGCGCCGATCATCTGGATCGACGACAGCGGGCCGCGGCGGGCGCGCAGCACGATGGCCGACCTGGTGTCCGGATTTGGCGGCGCGATCCTCGACGTCGTGGCGCCCGAGACCGGCGCGCCGTACTCGAAGTCTTCGGCGCTGCGCGACGGTTACATCGACTTCCTCCAGGTCGTCGCCGCCGAGTGGCGCCCGCCCAGCGACACCGACGATCGCGACGACCTCCGGCAGCTGTCGGTGTTCGCCGACGTGCGCGGCAACGGCGCCGTCCGCCGCCTCGACGACAGCCCGCACGCGATGATCGCGGACCCGGCGGTGGTCGCAACCGTCTTCTATCGCCTCGCCGCGTCCGACCTCGGGCGCCGGATGGCCGAACCGGCCGTCTACAAGCCGTTCCTCGAGGCGCAGCCGCCGCGAGACATCCACCCGGCCCTCCTGCTCGGCGCGTTCCGTAACTTCCAGGCGAAGCTGATCGCCGCCTGGACCCGTGCCCAGGCGGCGGGCCGGCCCCCGCACGATCTGATCGATCTCGTCGAGGCGTATGGCGACGCGTACCCGGCGGAGCGCGCCGAGGCGACGCGCATCTTCCTGGTCACCACCTACGGCGCCACGGCGCTGCCGGGCGCGGTCCGTGCCGACGAAGCGCCGGAGCAGATCGAAATCCAGCTCGCTGCGCTGACGGCGGACGTCCTGTTCGGCCGGCGCGGTCTCCGCGACGGGTTCGCCAGGGCCCGCTGACGGATCAGCGCGCGCGAGCCGCCTTGCCCAGCGCCGCCACCTGCGCGCGCCGGAAGCAGCCGAACGTGTGGTCGTTGACCAGCCCGGCCGCCTGCATGAACGCGTAGACGATCGTCGACCCGACGAAGCTGAAACCGAGCCGGCGCAGCTCCTTCGACAGCGCGTCGGACAGCGGCGTCCGTGCCGGCATGTCGCCGCGACCGCGGCTGGCGCCGGTCAGCGGGCGCCCGCCGATGAACGCCCAGATCCAGGCGTCGAACGAGCCGTGCGCCGCCGCGACCGCCAGCAGCGCGCGCGCGTTGCCGATGGCCGACCGGATCTTCAGGCGGTTGCGCACGATCCCGGAATGCTTCATCAGGCGGACGACGTCGCGCTCGCCGAAGCGCGCGACCGCCGCTGCGTCGAAGCCGCGGAAGGCGTCGCGATAGCCCTCGCGCTTGCGGAGGATCGTCATCCACGACAGCCCGGCCTGGGCGCCGTCCAGCGTCAGCTTCTCGTACCACCGGCGATCGTCGTGGATCGGGACGCCCCACTCCTGGTCGTGGTACGCGACCATCAGCGGGTCTTCGCCGGCCCAGAAACAGCGTTGCAGCGCGCGCGGCATCGTTCCCGTCTTCAGGCGTTCAGCAGCGGCAGCACGGGGACGTCGGTCGGCCCGACGTCGACGCCGGCGGCGGTCAGCATCGCGTGAACCTGCCCGCGGTGGTGTGTCTGGTGGTTGAACATCTGCACCACCTGCACCCAGCGCGGATGCGTCTGCGTGAAGCCGTACAGGCGGCTCGTCCAGGTCATCGGCTCGGCCAGCTCCGCCGCCGACGCGCTGCGCGCCCACGCCAGGATCTCCTGGTCCATCTCGACGCGCGCCGCGTGAAGCGCGCCGAAGTCGTCATAGAGGTCGACTCCCGCCGGGCCCGTCGGGTAGGTCTTGCCGTTGAAGCGCGGCAGCCAGGCGCGGTCGCCCCAGACCAGGTGGTTCAGCGTCCCGTGAATCGACTTGAAGAAGGCGCCGCGATCGCGCTTGCGCTCCTCGTCGCTGATGCGGGCACAGCCCGCGTAGATCTTTTCATTCATCCACCGGTTGTATTCGGCCATCAGCAGCGCGTACGTCCCTTCGAACATGCCGCGATTCTACGATCAGAATCATTCCGGCAGCGGCGACGACAGCAGCGCCTGGTGCTGGTTGGCGAGATCGGCCAGCCGCTTGCTGGAGCCGGTGCTGCGATAGAGCTGCGCCAGCGCCTGCCAGCAGGTCGGATCGGCGGGGTCGAGCAAGATCGCCTGGCGGAGGTGCTGTTCGGCGACCGTCTCGCGGCGAGCGCGAAGCGCGATCAGCGCCAGCAGGTAGTGCGCGCGCGTCGCGCCCTTGAACTTCGCCAGCGCCGCCTCACAGTGCTTGGCGGCCACGGTCGCGTGCTTGGCCTTCAGCTCCACGTCGCAGGTCAGCACCTCGATGCCGGGCGCGTCGGGGAACGCCGCGGCGAGCTCGGCCAACCGCGCCCGCGCCGGCGCGACGTCGTTGCCAGCGCCGAGGCCCTTCACGGTCTCCCAGAAACCGGCGACGTAGGCCGGCTCGCGATCGGGCGGCACGCCGAACTTCGCCGCCTCGATCGGCAGCGCGATCTTGTGTCGGGTCGACTCGATCTGGGCGACGATCTTCTGCGCGCCAGCCACCGTGCCGGCACGTTCGGCCGCCGCGTCCGCGCGGGTCAGCGCCCCGATCGCCGCCGCCAGCTCGGCGAGCCGGAGCCAGGTCTGGCCGCCGACCTTGCGCGCCTCCGTGCGCGCGATGACCGGCGACAGCAGCTTCCAGGCGTCCTCGGCGTGTCCGGCGTTCAGCGCCGCGACGGCCTTGTTGTAGGCGTCGACGTCCTTGGCGTCCAGCTCGACGGCGTTCGGCGCATTGCGCGCCGCTTCCTTCGCGCCCGCATATTTCGCCCGGCGGCGCACCAGATCGATCAGCGCGGCGCGGTCCGCGTCCGACCCGTCCTCGACCGGCATGGCCTCGACCAGCGGCAGCAGATCCGCGCTCTCGGGGAACTCCACGTCGCGCGCCGCCAGCCGCCGCTCCAGCACCAGGGCCACGATCCGCTTGTCGTAGTCGGAGAACTCGCGCTGCTCCGGATGGTAGAGCGGGTTCATCACGAAGCGCCGGTCCTCCTCGTGAAGCAGGCCCAGCGTGTGTCCCCATTCGTGCAGGAACACGACGATCTCCTTGTGCGCCTTGCGGTCCTCGTAAAGCCGCTGCCGCTCTTCCCCGGAGATCAGCCGGAACTCCTGTTCGAAGGCCCGGAACTCCTGCTCGTCGTCCATCCCGCGCAGGACGAAGTGGCGCGACAGCAGCCGCGCGATGCCGACGCTGTGCACGGACGTCGCCACCCCGCGCAACGGCGTCACCAGCCCGACGACCAGATCGACGTCCTTCCCGCCGTCCAGCGCCATCAGCTCGTCGATCAGCGGATCCCCGAGCGGAACGCCGGCGTGGGCGCGGTCCCAGTCGCGCAGGCTCTCGATCTCGAAATGGACGTTGAACACCGGACCGAGCACGGCGTTGATGTGCTGGATCTGCGCGCGCGTCTTGCCCTGCCAGCGCAGCACGGTGCCGCGATAATCGCGATCGGCGTAGATGCGCAGCCGAATCGCCCGTGATTCACCCTCGGGCGCGACCGCCGGCTCCAGGTTCATGCCGTGGGGCGACAGCCCTTTCACGAAGTCGCGCTCGCGCGTCACCGGCGCCTTCCAGCCGCCGATGTCGAGCAGGCTGGGCGACTTCTTGTCGGCGCGCGCGGCGGGCGTCATCAAGATGCAAAGCGCCACCGCCGAAACGACCGCGCGAAAGCCCGCTCGCCCTGCCACGACGGCCGAGAATACATGTATTCTGGGGCGGCATGGGTGACGACGCGGTGGAGCTGTGGCGGCTGCTCGACGCGCGCAACGAGCATCCCGAATCGCTCGCCGACATCGACGGCGAGATCTGGCGCCGCTTCGGGCGAACGCGGGCGATCCTGGTGCTGGACATGTGCGGATTCTCGCGCCTGACCATGCGATACGGCATCACGCACTTCCTGGCGATGATCCGGCGCCTCGTCACGATCGTCCGGCCGATCATCGCCCAGGCGGGCGGACACGTCGTCAAGACCGAGGCCGACAACGTGTTCGCGACCTTCGACGACGTTCCCGCGGCGCTCGCGGCCGCGCGCGCGATTCATCGCAGCCTGGACGCCGCCAACACCTTCCTGCCCGAAGATTGGGATCTGCACGCCGGCATCGGCATCGGCTACGGGCCCCTGTTGCTGATCGGCGGCGACGATCTGTTCGGCTCGGAGATGAACATGGCCTCGAAGCTGGGCGAGGACGTGGCCAGCCGGGGCGACATCCTGCTGTCGGAGGCGGCGCGCGCGCGCATCGAAGACGACGCGCCCGTCACTGAAATCTCCGTGCAGCTGTCGGGACTTGCGTTGCGGGCCTTCCGTTTCACTTGAGCTGATCGCCGGCGTTTCGGCTACTGCTGTTCTCGCAGGCAACGACGTACTAGTCTGGGGACCTTTCCTTCCGCCAGGAGGCCGACCATGACGCGCTCCGCCCTGACGTTTTCGTTCGCCCTCGCGTTCATATTCGTCGCCGAAGTCATGGGCTGTGGTTCCAGTGGCGGGGGCCACGACGGAGGCACCGCCGGGTCGACGGGCACCGCCGGTACCACGGGCACCGCCGGGACGACGGGCACCGCGGGCACGACAGGCGTTGGCGGCACCACCGGCGGCGGGGGCCGTGGCGGCGGCAACACCGGTGTCGCCGCCTCGCCCGGCGATGCAGGCTCTCCCCCCGGCGGCTCCGGCGGCAGCAGCGCGACGGCCGGCACCGGCGGTGGCGCCAGCGGCGGACGCGGCGGCAACGCCAGCGGCGGCACATTCGGTGACGCCGGCACGACCGGCTCCGGAGGACGCGGCGGCACCAGCGGCACCGCCGGCTCTGGCGGACGCGGCGGCGCCGGCGGCACGGCCGGCTCTGGTGGACGCGGCGGCAACGGCAATGGCGGCCGCGGCGGCGGCGCCGGCGGCGGCACGGGCGGCGTGGCCGCGACGCTGACACTGACGAGCACGGCGTTTACCGAAGGGATGATGATTCCGGCGGCACAGACCTGCACCGGCAACAGCCATATGTCGCCCCCGCTGATGTGGACCGCGGGTCCGTCGGGCACGATGAGTTACGGCATCGCGCTGCTCGACATGAGCAACGGCTTCGTCCACTGGACGATTTGGGACATGCCCCCGACGACGATGTCGCTTCCCGGCAATCTCCCCAAAACACAGGTACTGACGACGCCGGTCATGGCCCAGCAGATCAACCGTTTCACCGGCGACGGCTACTACGGTCCGTGCCCGATGGGTTCGATGCACACCTATGTATTCGAGGTGTACGCGCTCGACGTCGCGACACTGCCGAACGTGAGCCCCACGGTCATGCCCGAGATGGTGAGGGCGCAGATGATGGCGCACGCCCTCGCGGTCGGAACGCTGTCCGGCTTTTCGAGCGCCAGCATGTGACCTAGCGCTGGGCCGCGCGGCGGTAGCGACACTCGTGGACGGCCGTGCCGTCGTAGTCCTCGACCTTCGTCGCGCCGTCCGGTGACCAGCCGGCGCGCTCGTAGAAAGACCGCGCGCGTTCGTTGCGATCCACCACCCAGAGGATCGAGGCGGGGAAGCGGGCGTCCAGCCAGGCGCTGGCGGCGGCCAGCAGCGCGCCGCTCGCGTCGCCGCCCCAGGCAGGCGGATCGACGTTGATCGCGAACAGCTCGCCGAGTCCGTGCTCGTCATCGCCGCGGGCGTGACCGGCGGCCGCGAAGCCGCGCACGCTCCCCTCGACCTCGGCCACCAGGATCACCCGCTCAGCCGGCGCGAGGTCGGGCTCGGTCAGGCTGCGTCGCCACATCGCCTCGCGCTCCTCGACGGCCAGCCGCGCGAGGAATGCGTCCGGCATCACACCCTCGTAGGCGGCCCGCCAGGCGCGGACGTGCAGCGCTGCCATGGCCGGCGCATCACCGGGGACCGCCGGCCGAACGACGATTCCGCTCTGCATGAGCGTGTCTACCTTAACCGGAAAGGCGACCGGCATGGGGCCCGCGCTCATCCAGGATTACGGCGTCATCGGCAATTGCCGTTCCGCGGCGCTGGTCGACCGATCCGGGTCGATCGACTGGCTCTGCTGGCCGCGCTTCGACAGCCCGTCGCTGCTGGCGGCGTTGCTGGACCGCGATCGCGGCGGCCATTTTCGGATCGCGCCCACCGAGCCGTTCACCGCCACGCGCGCCTACGCCGACGAATCGAACGTGCTGGTCACGACCTTCCGGACCGCGGACGGCGAGGCGCGCCTCATCGATCTGATGCCCGTCCTCTCCGAAGAGGAAAAGGCGACGGCGTTGTTTCCGGAGCACGAGATCCTGCGGGTCTGCGAGGGGGTGCGCGGCGTCGTCGAGATGCGCGTCGACTTCCAGCCGCGCCCCGACTACGCGCGCCGGGTCGTGCCGATCCGCGCGACGCCCGCCCTCGGCTTCCGCATCGAGGACGCCCGGCGCCTCTACACCTTGCGCGCCGATCGGCCGCTGGCGCTGGTCGCGGCGCAGGCGGTCGAGGGGCGCATCACGCTCGCCGCGGGCGAGCGCGCCACGGTCTCGCTCGCCTTTGACCATGACGGGCCGGCGGTGCTGCCGCCGCTCGGCGCCGAGGCCGCGCGCGCGGTGGACCGGACGATCGACTGGTGGCGGCGCTGGGCCGCGCGCTGCGCGTACGACGGTCCCTACCGCGCCGCCGTCGTTCGCAGCGTGCTGGCGCTGAAGCTGCTGGATTACGCCCCCTCCGGCGCGATCGTCGCGGCGCCGACCACGTCGCTGCCCGAGCGAATCGGCGGCAGCATGAACTGGGACTATCGCTTCTGCTGGGTGCGCGACGCGGCGCTGACGGTCGCGTCGCTGTCGGATTTCGGCTACGACGACGAGGCGTCGGCGTTTCTCGACTGGCTGCTGCACAGCACGCGGCTGACGCGCCCCGCGCTGAGCGTCCTCTACGACGTGCACGGCGGCGTTCCGGCAGCAGAGGTGACGCTCGATCATCTGCAGGGCCATCTCGGGTCGCGCCCGGTGCGCGTGCGCAACGCCGCCGCCGGCCAGCTGCAACTGGACGGCTACGGCGAGCTGGTGGCGGCGGTCGCCGAGATGTGCCGGCGCGGGCGGCGCCTCGCGCGCGAAACGCAGTCGATGCTGCGCCAGATCGGCGAGTTCGTCTGCGCCAACTGGCGCCGGCCCGACCAGGGCATCTGGGAGCCGCGCGAGACGCCCAGCCGCCACACCTATTCGCGGGCGATGTGCTGGGTCGCGCTGGATCGCCTGCTGCAGCTGCATCGGGCCGGCTTGATCCGCCGGCTGCCCGCCGAGAAGTTCGAACGCGAATGGGCCGCCATCCGCGCGGAGATCGATCGCGACGGTTTCAGCGCGCCCCTCGGCAGCTACACCGAGGTGCTGGGCGGCAGCACCGTCGACGCGAGCCTGCTGCTGCTCGGTCGCTACGACTTCGTCGCGTCCACCGACGCGCGCATGCGCGGCACGTACCGCCTGATCATGGACCGCCTGCGGGCGGCGCCGGGCCTCATCTTCCGCAACGAGGCCGCGCTCGAGCTTGGCGAGGGCGCGTTCGGCATCTGCAGCGCCTGGGTGACGGAGCACCTGGCGGGCGGCGGCGGCTCGCTGGCCGAGGCCGAGAGCTGGTTCCGGCAGTTTCTCGGCTACGCGAACGATCTCGGGCTCTACGCCGAGGAGATCGACCCCGCGAACGGCACGGCGCTCGGCAACTTCCCCCAGGCGTTCAGCCACGTCGGCCTGATCGGCGCCGCGCTGGCCATCGAGGCGCGCCGGCGCGTCGACACGTGGAACGGCCCCGCCGATGAACCGCGCCAGCCGCCAACGCCGGAAGCGAGCGCGCCGGCATGAGCTGGTTCAGCTGGCTGGTCTGGGGCTTCGCGGCGACCACCGTGCTGACCACGCTGATGGCGGGCAGCGAAGGGTTGGGTGTCACGCGCATGAACCTGCCGCACATGCTCGGGACGATGTTCACGCCCAACCGCGATCGCGCCAAGGTCTACGGGGCCGCGCTGCACTTCCTCAACGGGTGGGCGTTCTCTGTCGTCTACGTCGCCGCCTTTCACGCCGCGCACATCTTCACCTGGTGGTTCGGGATGCTGATCGGGCTCGTGCACACGGGCTTCGTGCTCGCCGTCGCGGCGCCGGTGATGCCCGGCGTCCACCCGCGCATGGCGAGCGCGCTGCGCGGGCCGACCGTGGCGCGCCAGCTGGAGCCGCCCGGGTTCCTCGCCCTCAATTACGGAGTGCGGACGCCGATCTCGGTGCTGATCGCGCACCTCGCGTTCGGCGCGATCCTCGGCTGGTTCTACACGCCCCCGCGGCCGCGCAGCCAGGCTTGCCCGCCGGTGGCGGCGTCAGCGCGCCAGAAGCCCGAGCTCGCCCGTGGCCTCGCCGCCGTGGCCCTCGGCGGGAACGCAGTAACCGTAGCCGTAGACGAGCGAGTGGGGATCGTCGTACGGGTCGCGGGTGCCGAAGCCGAAGACGAATCCGCACAGAAACGGCCGTGACGGCAGCTCGCGGGCCGACGGCGGCCCCGAAACGCCCGAGAAGCCGCAGGAGCGCGCCAGCCAGTCGCCGACTGCGGGCGTGAACGTGGCGCGCTCACCGGGCGCGACCGTGAAGTAATCGGCACCCTTGATGCCGACAGTGTAGAGCTCGTGGCCGGTGCGCGATGTTGCACCGACCCTCATCTGCCACAGCTGGATCACCCGCGGCCGCCCGCTCTGGTTCTCGACGAAGATCTCCCGGTCGGTGCAGCTGACCTTGTACTTCGCCAACTCGCGCGACCACTTCACCCGCTGGGCCGCGGTGGCGAACCGCACGCCGCCGCCGACGGCGACGGCCGCGGCCAGCAGGGTGAGCCCGCGGACAATCTGCTGGCCGCGCGAGCGCTGCTCGCCCCGATCATCCGCCCGCGCCGCGCGTACGCCGGCCACCGCGTCGCAGAGCACGGTGACGATCAAGGTGGCGAAAGCGAACTCGATCGTCAGCTTCGTGCGCGTGGCGGCCATGACCACCAGCGAGGCGACGACGCCGATCGCCAGCACGAGCGCGGTCCAGGGGCGACGCGCGTAAACGTGGGCGCCGCCGGGCAGGATCAACGCGAATCCCGCCGCCAGCAAGGGATACCGCCGCGCGCGCAGCGGCGGCTCTGTTTCGGCGCCTTCCTCGCCCCGTTCCAGCTCCTCCGCAGCGCCGGCGTATTCGAGATCGGCCAGCAGCTCCCTGGCCTGCGCCTCCGATTCGGCCGGCACGTCGACGGTCATCTCGATCAGCGCGGGCGGCATCCCGATCCGCTTGCTGGCGACGTCGTGGAACCGCGCGTCGATCCCCGCCCGGCGCAGCAGCTCGGCCATCAGCCCGCCCTGGGCCGCGTCCGTCGTCCGGTGAATCGTCACGTAGCCGTCGTCGGCCATGAATCACCGCGCTTCGTCGGTCGATCGCGGGTCCGTCAGCTTCAAGCTGCCGGACGCCATCTTTCCGGGCACTGTCGGCGGCACGCAGGTTCCGATCGCCCGCAGCGTCTCGCCGTACCCCTCGTGGTCACGCGCTGTGAAGGCGAACGAAAATCCGCAGGCGGTGGGATGCGGAACGGGATACTGCAGCTCCTCCCGCGCGTCGCCGGCGAAGTGCTCGACCCCGGTCCGCGCGGGGACGCTCGGAAACTTGCACGCCCGCGCCAGCCAGTCGGCGACGTCGGGAAAAGCCGAGAGGTGCCCGCCGGGCGACACCCTCATGAACTGCGGGCCGCCGATGCCGATGTCGTAGAACTGCGTGCCGAGCGGCGACTCCGCCTGGACCTTGAGGTCCGCGATCTGGACACGGCGCTCCACGCTGCCCTGGCTGTCGATGACGATCTCACGGTCGGAACAGCTGACCGCGTACTCATCGAGTTGCCGGCTGCGTACGAGGTGCGGCGCCGCCGCCGCAAATCGCGCACCGGTGCCGACGACGATCGCGATGCCGAGCAAGATAAGGCCCCGCCCCAGCTGCCGGCCGAGCGACGCATGCTCGCCCCGCCCCTCGGCCCGCGCCGCGCGCACGCCGCCGATCGCGTCGCAGGCGACGATCGCGACCAGCACCGCGAACGCAGATTCGAGCACCGCGGTGGTCGGCGCCGACACCGCGATCCACAGGCAGCCGGCGGCGCCGCCCGCCAGCAGCAGCGCGGTCCAGGCCCTGCGGGCATAGAGGTGCCCCGCCCCGGGCACGAACACCGCGAACCCCGCCGCGAAGATCGGCCGGCGGTTCGAGAGCCCCGGCCCGCGAGACGCGCCCGGATTGGCGGCGGCGCCCTCGTCCTCCTGGTCCTCGCCCTCGCCGCCGTCGGACCCGATGTCCGCGCGCGCCGCGCGATCCACCTCGGCAGGCTCGACCTCCACGCCCTCGGTCTGGTCCAGCGCCTCGGCAGCGCCCGCGTATTCCAGATCGGCGATCAGCTGACGCGCGCGCGGCTCGGCCGCCGCCGGCACGTCGACGGTCATCTCGATCATCGACGTCGCGAAACCGATGAGAGCGCTCGACACCCGGTGGAAGCGCGCGTCGATCCCCTCCCGCCGCAGCATCTCGGCCAGCAGCTCGCCCTGGGCCACGTCCGTCGTGCGGTGAATCGTCACGTAGCCGTCAGAAGCCATGTTCCCTGCTCGCCGCGTCCATTCTACGGTGATCGGAGCCGCTGTTTCTGGACCTTCCCCATGGCGTTGCGCGGCAGCGCCGGGCAGAGCTCGAGCGCCCGGGGCAGCTTGTAGGGCGCCAGCCGCTCGCGCGCGAACGCCTGCAGCTCCGCCAGCGTCGGCGGCGTGGATCCGCGGGCGACGACCCAGGCCGTCACGCACTCGCCCCACGTCGGATCGGGCACGCCGATGACGGCGACCTCGGCGACCGCCGGGTGCTCGAGCAGGACCGCCTCGATCTCGAGGGCGGACAGCTTGTAGCCGCCGCTCTTGATGATGTCGATCGAGGTGCGGCCGAGCAGGCGAACGACGCCGTCCGCGTCGCGCGTGCCGGTGTCGCCGGTCCGGAACCGTCCCTCGGCGTCGAACCCCGCCGCGGTCGCGTCCGCGTCGCCGTGATACGCCGAGAACATCTGGGGCGTGCGCACCCGCAGCTCGCCCGCCTCGCCGGTGGGCATGGCCCGCCCGCTCTCGTCGACGATGTCGACCCTGACCCCGGGCAGCTCGCGTCCGACCGCGCCTGGCACCCGCGGGCCGTCGTAAGGATTGGACAGCGCCATGCCGATCTCGGTCATGCCGTAGCGTTCGAGGATCGTCTGCCCGGTGGCCTGCCGGAACGCCTCCAGCAGCGCCGCCGGCAGCGACGCCGAGCCGCTGGTGAAGAGACGCAGGCCGCGCGCCGCCGCCGTCCACCGCGCGCGCCTCTCCGCGGGCGCGGCGGCGAACGCCTGCATCATCTTCGTGTAGATCGTCGGAACCGCCATGAACACGCTGGCGGCGGCCAGCTGATCCCAGATGTCGTCCGCGTCGAAGGCCGCGAAGCGGGTCTCGGCGCCCGACCACAACGCGCCCAGCAGCGCCACCACCAGCCCGTGCGTGTGGTGCAGCGGCAGGACGTGCAGCAGGCGATCGTCGCGCTGCCAGCGCCACGCCTCCTCGAGAGACGCGACCGTCGCGGCCAGCGCCGCGTGCGTCAGCCGCACGCCCTTCGGCCGGCCGGTCGTCCCCGACGTGTAGAGCATCAGCGCATCGGCGCCCGCCGCCGGCAGAGGCGGGGGGACGGCCGGCGGCGCGAGATCGACCAGGCTCTCGGCACGCATCGGCTCCTTCCCCGACAGCGGCGACGCCATCCCGGCCAGCCGAGGCGCCAGCGCGTCGCTCACGACCAGGACCATCGGCGCCGCGTCCTGGACGACGTGCTGCAACTCGGGCGCGGTGTGCAGCGGCGACAGCGGCACCGCGATCCCGCCCGCCCTCCAGATCGCCACCAGGATCTCCACGTACCGTGCGCCCGGCTCGACGAGGAAGACAACCGTCTGGCCGGCAACGCCCTGCACGGACAGACCGAACGCGGCCGCCGTCGATCGCCGCGCCAGCGCGCCGTAGCTGGTGCGTGCGCCGTCGGCATCGACGACGGCCACCGCATCGGGCGGTTGCTCGGCGAGGCGGATGAGCAGAGGCGACGGACTCATGACACCTACACCGAGCTGCACGAACGCTATCACACGGCCTGCGCGAGGCGTTAAACTGGCTGACCCATGCCCCGGATCGCATTCGAGATTCGCGCATTGCTGGTCATCGCCACGGCGATGGCAACGGCGACGGCGACGGCGCTCGTTCCGCAGGGATCCGCGACCGCCGCGAATCCGCCCGCCGTCGGCGCGGAGGCCGGCGAACCCAAGATCACCGTCGCGGGCACCGAGGGCGACTACCTGCGGGCGGTGCACCAGCTGATCCACTACCGGTTCGCGAACAAGTTCATCGACGCGATCGCCGCCAAGCAGCCGGCGACCGATCCGCTCAACAAACCGGGGCTGCGGACGCAGATCTACTTCGGCCTCCGCTGGGACGGCAGCGTCTCGGATGTCGTGGTGGACAGCAAATCGGGCGTCCCGGCGTTCGACCAGGCGGCGGTCGCGGCCATTCGCGGCGATTCGCTCTCGACCCGGTATTCACCGCCGCCCGCGGAGCTGTTCGGCGACGACGGCGTCGCCCACTTTCGCTGGGTGTTCAGCCGCGACCACAATCTATGCGGCGAGGGTGCGGTGCGCCGGGTGGAGGCGCCGCTGGCCGAGGCGCTGCCTAGCCTCTTCGTCCAGGGCCGTCTGAAGGAGGCGCTGCTGCGCGCGGGACGGGACTCGCGCGCGGGGACCAGCGACGGCATCGGCCTCTTCGCGCAGGCCTGGCTGGAGCGGCCCCAGGCGGACCCGGCGACCGACGCGCGGGCCGCGGCGGCGCTGTTGCGGTACGGCGACAAGCGGGCGCGGACCAAGGCCTACGCGCGGATCAAACCGGCGCTGGCGCGGAGAGAGACCGCGCCGATCGCCGGGCCGGCGCTGGGTGCTTACGCGGCCGGCGGCGCGTCCGACCTGACGCCCGCGGGCTTCTGCGACCTGGTCGGCGGCGCGAAGGCGCTGCGCGAGGGCGAGACGGCGGCCCGGGAGCAGGCGATGGTGCTGTTGCGCGACGCGGGCGTCACCCTGCCGCCCGAATCGCCGTGCGTGAAGACGCTGACCGAGCTGGCCGGGGACGGCGCCACGCCGCCGCGCCTGCGCGCGCTCGCGCTCGGCGCGCTGGTCGCCACGGCGGGCAGCGCGCCCGGCAAGGTGGTGCGCGAGTCGATGGAAGACAAGGACGCCGGCGTCCGCGCCGCGGGGGCGACCGCGTTTGCCAAGCCGGGCGGCGGCCGTCCGGCCCTCTACCGCCTGCAGCCGCTGCTGCAGGATTCGTCTCCAGAGGTGCGCGCCGCCGTGGCCGGCGCGCTGGTGCGCGCGTGCGGCGATCTCGCCCTGCCCTTCGTGCAGCCGCTGTTCAAGGAACGCGACGACCGCGCGCT
>Ga0066903_100000856_pt1 | contig 20746 bp, 23 predicted proteins | sample PanSoiMetaGPlot1_FD_67491 | JGI IMG/M metagenome (GOLD analysis project Ga0066903, IMG submission 67491) | Tropical forest soil microbial communities from Panama analyzed to predict greenhouse gas emissions - Panama Soil - Plot 1 (version 2) | ecosystem: Environmental > Terrestrial > Soil >... | reverse complement strand
GCACAAGTCCAGCACCGCCTGGTCCCACCGCGGAAACCTGAACGTGAATCCTTGCTCGAGAAGTCTCCCGGGCACGACGCGACGGCTCTTCAGAATGAGCTCCGTCTCGGTGCGCATCAGCGCTGCACCGATCTCCAGCATCAACCCGCTCGCAGGGAGACCGAACGACACATCGGCCGCCTCGCGCAGCAGCCGCATGAACTCGGCATTCGGCAGGGGGTTGGGCGACGCCAGGTTCACCGCGCCGGACACATCGTCTCGATCGATCAGCCAGCGCACGGCTGCGACGAAGTCCTCATGGTGAATCCACGAGACAAACTGGCGGCCGTTCCCCGCGCGGCCGCCGAGTCCGCGACGAACGAGACGGAGGAGGGTGTCGAACACTCCGCCGGCGCCAGGGTCCATCGTCATCGCCGACCGCAGCGCCACTTTCCTTGTTCTATCCGTGATTTCCTCGTCGAACGCCCGCTCCCATGCCCGGGCGACGTCGATGCTGAACCGCCATGCACTCGGCGCGTTCGGTTCGCCGCCTCCGAGGATGCCAGAGCGTTCGTCGTTCGCACCGTCGAATCGATGGGCGTAAATGGTGGCGGTGCTCGCCTGGAGCCACACGCGCGGGGGATGTGTCGAACCTGCGATGGCGTCGCCCACCACACGGGTCGACACGATGCGCGACTGCAGGATGTCGCGGCGATTCGCGGCGTTGTATCGGCAGTTGACGCTGCGGCCGGCAAGGTTGATGACGACGTCTGCGCCATCGATCTCCTCTCGCCAGTCGCCTGGGTTCCCACCGTCCCACGCGACCACGCGCCAGGGCCGCATTTTCGGCTGGCGGCTGAGGACGACGACGTCGTGCCCCTCGCCGTGAAATGCCCGCGCGAGAATCGTCCCGACGTGTCCGGATCCGCCCGGCAGCACGATCTTCATGCGCGCGCTCCTCTCACTCGACAAACCGGCTTCGGAACTCCGGACGCGGGAGCACACAGCGGTCGTACCGTCCGAACGCCCGATACCGACTGCGCGCCACCAGGTCGTACGCGCGGTCACGAATGGGCTTCGGCACGACGCGCACCACGCGTGCCGCCTTCCACGGCCAACCGAGCTCGCCGGCCACGAACAGCGCGGCGTCGCTGCGAGTGAATGCCCGCCAACGTTCCGACCGATGGTCGGCGATCACATAGAAAGACGTCAGTTCGTCGGGATTCCCACCGCACCGCTCCACGATGGCGCGGCCCGCTGCGCTTTGAAGCCAGGCGAAATCGAAGACACAGCGATGGTCGTGGCGGAGGACGAACCGCAGGAGGCGACTGCAGAGGCCGCACACGCCGTCGTACAGAACGCGGTGTTCGCCCTGTTGCGGCAACACTGGTTGCGCTTGTGAAACGGCCATGCTTTAATATTAATGAACATGTTCACTAAAAATGTCAAGCCTCGAAAACGGGGGCGGCCGCCGGGACCGACCGCCCAGGGCGCCGCCGCGCGAGATCGCTTGTACGCGACCGCGATGGGGATGATTAGCGAGCGTGGATACGAAGCGACGACCCTGCGGGAGATCGCCAGAGAGGCCGGAGTCAGCGTCGGCCTGCTCTATCGATATTTCCCGAGCAAGCAGGCCGTCATCGTCGCGCTCTACGACGACCTTTCGGGAGATTTCGCGCGGCAGGCGGCGACCATGAAGCCGGGATCGTGGCGCGACCGCTTCGTCTTCGCGCTCGAAACAAGCCTGGGCGCGCTGCACCCGCACCGCACAGCTCTCCGTGCGCTGATTCCCGTTCTGATCGGCGATCCCGACGACGGCGTGTTCGCCGCGGGCACGGCGTTCTCGCGCATGCGCGTCCAGCAGGTCTTCGAGGATGCGGTCGCAGATGCTTCCGACGCGCCAAAGCCACCGCTGGCTGGCGCGCTGGGCCGTGTCCTCTATCTCGTCCACCTCGCCGTGCTGCTCTGGTGGTTGCTCGACAAAACACCGAGACAGCGCGCGACCGACGCGCTTGTCGCGCTGACCCGGCAGCTCCTGCCGTCGGCGGCGCTCACGCTTCGTTTGCCGCCCGTGCGGCGATTCGTCATCTCGGCTGATGAATTGCTGCGCGAGGCCCTTTTCGGCGATCCCTCCGAAGAGCGAGGGCGCTCGTGAGCGACCATCGAGGCTTTCTTGCGACGGCAATCGACGATGGCCGGCCGCTGCTGATCCTCTCGGCCATCTTTCTGGCGGGGTGCGGGATGTTCGCCATCTTGCAGGCGGCGACCGGCCATCTCCTGCCCCACGATACCGTGTATCTCGGCATGACCGCGTCTCAAGTGTGCGCATGGCAGGACTGTCGCATTCTGCACTTCATGATTCACGATCGCATCTCGTTCGGCGGCGTTCTGGTCGCCATCGGTACGGTCTACCTGTGGCTCGCGATGTTTCCGCTACGCCGGCACGAGGTGTGGGCCTGGTCGGCTCTTGCAGCCAGCGGTTCGGCGGGGTTTCTGAGTTTTCTGGCCTATCTCGGATACGGATACTTCGATACGTGGCACGGCGCCGCGACGCTGACGCTCATGGTCATGTTCGTCGCGGGCCTCGTTCGTGCGAGTGGATTGCGCCGTCAACGGGTGGAACCAGTGCGCGTCGACCTGCACTCCGGAGCTGGCGTCGGCCGCTCGCTGCTGCTGCTGTCGAGCATCGGCATCGGCATAGCCGGGCTGACCATCATGACCGTGGGGATGACGACGGTGTTCGTGCCGCAGGATTTGGCGTTCATGGGCATGACTCGCGGCGCGATCAGTGCCATCAATCCTCATCTGGTGCCGCTGATCGCGCACGATCGCGCGGGCTTCGGCGGTGCGTTGGCGAGTTTCGCCGTCGCGATGTTTGCGTCGCTGAGGTACGGCCGCGCGTCGCCGGCTCTCTGGCAGGCGCTGGCGATCGCTGGAATCGCCGGATTTGGTACGGCCGTCGGCGTTCATCCGGCGATCGGCTACCTGAGCGTGACACACCTCGGGCCAGCTGTCGCAGGGTGCGCGGTATTCGCAGCCGGACTCGCGTTGGCGGCTTTGGGTTCAAGAGCGCAGGGCTGAGAGATGTTCCTCATACGCCGCCCTTCCGGGAGCGTGATCGAACGCTTCGTACGTGAGTCGCGCGACTTGCCGCTTTCGTACGGCCCGATTGGGATCGTCACTCGGAGGCCGGTCGCCTGCCGATTTGATGAAGCGCTCGTCACGATCGGTCACGGCCACCAGGACTTCGAACGCGCGCGAGCCGCTCTCATCGCCTGGGAACATTTCAACATCGGCTGGGTCGAAGCGTTCCCCAGGCAGGCATCCGTTGAACCCGGCACCGTCGTCGCGGTGCTGATGCGTCATCTCGGATTCTGGTCTCTGAACGGCGCCCGAGTGCTTTACCGTGTGGGCGGGGCGGACGGGGATGCGCGGTTCGGCTTTGCATACGGAACGTTGACGAACCACGCGGAAAGCGGCGAAGAGTTGTTCGAGGTGGTTCTCGACAGCACGAGCGGCGAGGTCATGTATCGCATTCGCGCGATATCGTGGCCTCAGGCCGTACTGGCTCGCGTCGGCCAGCCCATCGTGCGCGCGCTGCAAGCGCGCTTTCGCCGCGATTCCGCCGCGGCCATGAAACGCGCGACTGATGCCGCGGCGCGCGGATGACCCCGCCGTGCGCCTAAAGCCGCGAAGCAGCGGTCTTCAGCAACGCGATCATCTGAACCTTCCTGTCGATCGCGTCGAGGCCATCGAGCTGCATCTGGAGGATGCGACCTTTCAGGTACGCGGTCGTCCGCGTGTACAGCGGCGATTCGACCTTGAAGATCGCGGCGTCGCCGACGTCCGGGATGACTGCGTCGGCTGTCTCCGCCCGAACCAACGTCTGCAGGGCCTGTTTAATCATGTCAGGTCCCATGCCGGCGAACATGCGTGACGGCTCGACAACAACGACATCGAGCATCAGACGGTCTCTGCCCTCGCCGACGGTGTACCGGCAGCCGGGGGCACCACTCTGCGACGTCGCAACTCCGTTGCCCACGGACTGATTCACTCCCGCGAGCGGCTTGACGTCTTCGGTCGTGACCAGCGCGCAAGGATTCGACGCCTGCGCGGCAGCCGTGAGAGCGGAACCCCCCGGGCCGGTGAGTCCCGCGACCAGGGCAAGCCCCAGCGCCCACGCGAGCCCGTATCCGTACCACGGACGCAGGGATATCGATCGGTTGATCATGGCGCGGTGGCATGGCAATAACCGCGCCACGTCCCTGCCGTAGAGTTCCCGCGAAAACCTGGACACGAGCCTCCGGAATCCGGGCGGGCCCTCCGCAGGGATGGAGCCGGATCGGCCTTCAGGCGGCCAGGACCCGCCATGAGTCGCCGCCGAAGTCATTGGCTCATAACGCTTCCGAGCCCGTAGGCGTGAGGGACCAGCGCGGGTACGAGCTCTGCTCACGCGGACTTTCAACAGTGGTCACACGACTGGTCGTCGCCTGCTCCCTGATGGCCCTTTGCGTGATCATCCACGCCGGCGGCCTTGCATCGGCCATCCGGTTCCTGCGGCGATTTCCCGAGCCTCTTCACGGCTTCTGGTCCAGCACGCGGCTGTTCGTCTTCATCGCCGTTTGGATGGTCCTTCTGCATCTCCTCGAGATCGCAGCGTGGGCGACTGTTTACGCCTACAACGGCGCCATGCCCGACCTGCAGTCGGCGCTCTACTTCAGCGCGGTCACCTACACGACAACCGGCTATGGCGACCTCGTACTGCCCGTAGCCTGGCGGCTCGACGGAGGGGTCGAAGCGCTGACGGGCATCCTGATGTGCGGCTGGTCCACCGGCTTCTTCTTCGCGGTCGTCAACCGCCTGTACAACCCGCAGGCGCAGGGCAGCCACTCCTGACATGGCCATCTCGCTCAAGCCGTCGATCAACTGGCTTCTGGTCTTCATTCCGGTGTCGCTCGCGCTCGAGTACGCGCACGTCCCTCCGCCCCTCCTCTTCTTCTCGGCGGCGCTGGCCATCGTGCCGATCGCGCGCCTGATCGTGCTGTCGACCGAACAGCTTGCAACGCGTACGGGTGACGCCATCGGCGGCCTTCTCAATGCCACGTTCGGCAACGCGCCCGAACTCATCATCGCGCTGGTCGCGCTTCGGGCCGGCTTCTTCGATATGGTTCGCGCCTCGGTCATCGGCGCAATCCTCGCCAACCTGATGCTCGCGACCGGCGTCGCATTCCTCCTCGGCGGGCTGCGCTATCACACGCAGGAATACAACGCGGGCGCGGCGCGGCTGTACAGCTCGATGATGCTGATTTCTGCGGTCAGCCTTGGCGTGCCGAGCGCGTTCAACCGGTTCTTCTCCCCGGAAGGCACGATCCCAGAAGAGAAGATCGTGAACCTCGGCACGGCGTTCGTTCTGCTGGTGGCGTACGGCCTGTATCTCGTCTTCCTGCTCAGGACGCACCCAGACTACTTCGCGAGCGTCACGATGACGGAAGCGGAGCACGGCGAGGAAGGGCCGCAGTGGAGCCTGGGCCGCGCCGTGGGGAGCCTCCTTGGCGCGTCCGTGCTCGCCGCCTACATGAGCGAAATCCTCGTCGGCGCCGCCGAGGGCACAGGCAAGGCGCTCGGCATGTCGGAAGTCTTCATCGGCATCGTCTTGCTGGCGATGATCGGGGGCGCGGCCGAGAGCGGATCGGCGATCGCCATGGCGCGCAAGAACAAGCTCGATCTGACGATTGGCATCGCCATGGGCAGCAGCATCCAGATTGCGCTCTTCGTGGCGCCGGTACTGGTGCTGGTCAGCCTGTTCGTCGCCCCGCAGCCGCTCGAACTCTCTTTCAGCCGCGCGGAACTCGGGACACTGTTCCTCGGAGTGCTCGTGGGCGCCATCGTCGCAGGCGACGGCCGTTCGAACTGGTACAAAGGCGTTCAACTCGTGCTGGTCTATGTGATGATCGCGATCCTGTTCTACTTTCTGCCGGCAGGCGCGCATTGAAAAAGAGGCCAGGAAGGAGACGTGTCATGATCAACACCACCGCTTCCGCTCGAACGGCGGTGCTCATTGTGGCGGTGTGCGTATTCGTCACGGTCCTTGACGCGCAAACCGTCATCAAGCTGCCGAAGAACAAGTTCACACCGCAGCAGGACGTCGAGTTGGGCCGCGAAGCGGCCGCCGAGGTGCGGAAGCAATACCCGATCATCAACGATGAGAAGATCCAGACGTATCTGACGACGCTCGGCGATCGGCTCGTTGCGGCGGCGCCGCCCGAACTCAAGCAATCGGTCTACGAGTATTCGTTCACGCCGGTCAATCTGAAAGAGATTAACGCCTTTGCGCTCCCGGGCGGGCCGATGTTCGTCCATCGCGGCATGTTCGACGCGGCCGCACAGGAGGGTGAAGTCGCCGGCGTGATGGCGCACGAGTTGTCGCACGTGCTGCTTCGCCACGGCACGGCAAACATCACGAAAGCGCAGAATCCGTGGCTGCAGATCGGCCAGATGGCCGGCACCATTGGCGGCGCGGTCGTTGGAGGCGCCGCGGGATCTGCCATCGCGCAAACCAGTCAGGTCGGGCTGGGCGCGCTGGTTCTGCGGTACAGCCGCGACTTCGAAAAGCAGGCAGACCTTCTCGGCGCGCAGATCATGGCGCGCGCCGGATACGACCCGCGCGCGCTCGCGCACATGTTCGAAACAATCGAGAAGGAAGTGCAAGGTGCGGGCGGAGGCGACACGCCGCAGTGGCTGAGCGACCACCCCAATCCCGGAAACCGGACCCAGTACATCAACAAAGAGGCGCAGTCGCTCACCATCGCGCAGCCTGCCGACACCAGCCAGTTCGAACCAATGAAGGGCGCCTTCGCGTCGCTGCCAAAGGCCAAATCGATGGCGGAGCTTGCGAAGGGGGGCGGGGCGTCAGACGAGACACCTCAATCGGTCGGCACGCCAGGGCAGCCGGTGCCGCGACCCACGGCGCAGTACCGCGACATCAAGGGCGGCCCCGTGTTTCAGGCGTCGGTGCCCGCTGAGTGGACCAACCTGAATTCGAAAACCGCGATCAAAGTGGTCCCCCAAAATGGCTACGGGCAGCTTAACGGGCAGACCGTGTTCAGCCACGGGATCGAGTTCGGCGTTACCAAGGCTGCGTCGCGCGACCTCGGGGAAGCGACAAAGGCCTTCTTGCAAGCCGTCGCCCAGAGCAACCCTGAGCTCCGTCTGAGCGGGAACCAGCAGGCGATACGCCTCTCGCAGCGGGCGGCGCTGGCCACTACTCTCGTGAATCCCTCGCCGCTCGGCGGCCAGGAGCACATCGGGCTCTACACGACACTCCTGGCGGACGGCGGAACGCTCTTCTATTACCTCACCATCGTGCCGGAGAAAGACGCCGACGCGTTTCAGGAAGCATTCAAACACGTGGGCGAATCGATTCACCTGACGGACGGGCGCTGAGCCCGCGGGTACACCTCGTGCTTCCCTCACCCGCCGGTCGCCGATCGGCTCTGATTTCCTAGGGAATTCACCCGGACGGCGCACCAGACCTTCGGTGCGCTCCGATATGTCGGAGCGCACCGTTGAACGTCGATGTTAGAGGAGGTGGCCATGATGCGTCAGGTTCATTTCGCAATCGCTTGCGCCGCGCTGCTCGCGGTGCCCGCGACAGGCCGTGTCGCCAGCGCCGTAAGCGCCGCGGCTGGAATCACGACAGAGGAAGCCAGGGAAGCCGCCAAGGCGAGTCCGGAGCTCGTAGGCGCGCTCTCCAAGGAGATCAGCGCATCTCCCGAGCAGGCGGCAGGCGCCGCCGGTGCGTTGTTCGGCGTCGCGAAATCGCGTCTCAAGGCCGATCAGTTCTCGCAACTCGCCAAGGCGGTTCCGGGCATGGCCGCTCTACTCAAGGCCGCGCCTTCGGCGGGCGGAGCGACGGGCACTTCGGGCGCGCTTGCGCAGCTCGCCGGATCGGCCGGCGGCCTCGCGAGCGCCATGTCCGCGTTCTCGTCGCTCGGGCTCAAGCCTGAACTGGTGGCCAAAGCCGTCCCGATTCTGACCTCGTTCGTGACGAAGTCCGGGGGCGCCGATCTCGGCAACATGCTCGCTAGCGTTCTCAAGTAATCGACACACGGAGGACCGTCATGGATGTAAACGCCCTGGCTCAGAACGCGAGCGCGACTCTCGTGGCGGTCGCCTGGAAGGTTGCCGGCGCAGTCGTCCTGTGGTTCATCGGGCGCTGGCTCATCGCCTTCACACTCCGTTTGCTCAATCAAGCCTGTGAGCGGCAGCGTTTCGACGTCACGCTCACGCGCTACATCCATACGGCGCTCAAGATCATTCTGAACTTCGCGCTGGCAGTCGCCATCCTCGGTTTCTTCGGGGTGGAGACGACAACCTTCGCCGCGCTGCTGGCCGCGGGCGGCGTGGCCATTGGCGTTGCGTGGGGCGGCCTGCTGGCCAACTTCGCGGCCGGCGCGTTCCTCGTGTTCCTGCGCCCGTTCAAGGTCGGCGATTTCGTGACCGCGGGCGGCGTCACCGGCACGGTGGACGCAGTCGGCCTTTTCGGCACCGTGATCAACACACCCGACAACGTCCACACTATCGTCGGCAACAACAAGATCTTCTCGGAGACGATCCAGAACTATTCGGTCAACCCGTATCGGCGCGTGGATCTGACGGCGACCATCAGCAACACGGTCGACCACCGCGTGGCCATCCACCTGATCAAGCAGCGGCTCGCGGCGGTGCCCAACGTGCTGTCTTCGCCGGCGCCCGACGTCGACGTGCTGCAGTTCACGCCCGCAGGGCCGCAGCTCTGCGTCCGTCCGTACTGCGCCAACCAGCACTACTGGCAGGTGTACTTCGATACGAACCGGCTCATTCGCGAAGCATTTGGCGAGGCGGGATTCCCGGCGCCGATGCCAGCGTATGCGGTCAGCGGCGTCCCCGCCGGTCCGCCGGTGGACCTGATAGGGCGATGAGCGGCGCTATCTGAGCGAGGGCGTCACGTAGATTCGCCCTTGCATTACTTCGTCGATAGCGGTCGGCAATTCTTCGCCAGCCGAGAACTTCATCACGAAACCCGAAGCGCCCGATCGCAGCGCTTCGTGGACGAGCTCGGCCTCGGCGTGCATCGTCAGGAGAATCACTCTGGCGTCGGGGTGCGCGCGCTTGAGCCGCGCGAGCGCCTCGATGCCGTTGACGCCAGGCATCGAGATGTCGGTGACGACGACATCAGGCCGCAGGCGGGTGGCTTCCTCGAGGAGACGCGAGCCATTCGCGACGGCTCCCACAATCTCGAAGCGCTTCTCTAGCAAGCTGACGAGCCGCTCCATGACGGAGGCGTGATCGTCGGCGATGAGCACCCGGACTCGAGACGTGTCGAGTGGCGTGATGTCCTCCTCCGGACGCTCGTTTCATGATAAGTCGGCACGGCCGTTCCGACGCATCGCCGACCGCCGGCTTGCCGTCCTCGACGTTCTGGGCCACCATCTCGAGATGCTTCGCGGAATGCATGTGGTGGTGCTGCTCGTCGCACTGGCGGCGCACGCGATCGCTCAATCGAACCCAGCCCGGCCGCCGTTGACGTCCGATTGTTCCGACTGGCGCGACTGTCGCCAACTCGCGCTGGGTGCGGCCGAGCGCGGCGAGTTCGAAGCCTTTCATGATCTGGCGTGGCGAGCAGTCCAGAAGGGTCCGGCGAAAGACCCGTCGCTGATGCTCATGCTTGCGCGGGCGCAGTCGTTGAGCGGGCGGCCGCACGATGCGCTGGTCATGCTGTTGCGTCTGGCCGAGATGGGCGTCGCGTCGGACGCGGCGACGAATGAAGACTTCAGCCGGACGCGCCAGCTTCCCGGCTGGCCAGAGGCGGAAGCGCGCATCGCCGCGATGACGACCCGTACTGTGACCGCTGCCCCAGCGGCTCCGACGGTTGCGACGCCCCCACCACCAGCCGCCGCTCGGCCGACGCCCGAACCCGCACCCGCGACAGTGTCCGTCGTTACGCTCCCGGCAGCGTCAACAGGCGTGCGGTTCTCGATGCAGCCGTTCGAGATCAGCGGCCTTGCCTACGATGTGGTCTCGAGTCGGTTCGTGATGGGCGATCGGCTCGGCCGCAAACTCGTCGAAGTGGACGAACGATCGAACAAAGCCATCGACCTCGTCCGCGCTGACTCGGCCGGCTTCCTGGATGTCACGGCTGTCGCCGTCGATCAGAAACGCGGCGACTTGTGGGTGGGAAGCGGCGCCGGCGACGGGACGGCGCATCTGCACAAGCTGCAGCTGCTGTCGGGCCGTCCGCTCCGGGCGTTCGATGTCGCCGCAAACGGCGCGCCGGTGCAGCTGGCCGACATCGCGCTCGGTCCGAACGGAACCGTGTTCGTCCTCGACCGAACGGCGCCGCAGCTCCTCATGCTTCGGCCCGGCGCCACGGCGGTCGAGCCGTGGCTGCGCATCGATGGACAGGACGCCACCAGCGTGGCACCCGCCAACGACGACCGCACGGCGTTCGTTGCTCATGGAGCCGGCATTTCACGGATCGATTTGCGGGCGCGAACCTCGTCCCCCCTTGCGGTGCCCAATGGCATCTCGCTTCAACGCCTCGAGCGGATTCGCTGGCAGGACAACGCACTCGTCGCGATCCAGCACGACGAGGACGGCGGACGGCGCATTCTTCGGCTCGGATTGAATGCGCGAGGCACGGCCATCGCGCAGGTGACCAGGCTCGAAGCGACCCCGCCCCCAGGGAAGCTGCTCTTCGTGACGATCGCTGATGACGAACTGCTCTACATCGTCTCGGAGGAGCAAGACTCGGTGGCCTACCGGGTCCCGCTGAAGTAGAGGCACGCGGTCGTCCCGCTATCGCTGATCGGACACGATCACGCCGCCCTTGATCACGAGCTTCGTGTTCACCAGATGCCAGTAGCCGTCGAGCGGGTTTCCGCCCACGAGCACCACATCGGCGAGCTTGCCGGCCTCGAGGGTCCCGAGCTCGCCGCTCATCTCGATGTATGAGGCGGTGTTGGGGCCCATCATCCTGAAGATGTCCGGCATCGAGAACATCAGGTTCAGCGACTTCAGCTCGTGCTCGAGTCCAGCCTTCGGCAGGTAGTTCGTGTCGGTCCCATAGCCGTAGACCACGCCGGCGTCCCACGACGTGCGCGCGTTCACGGCCTTGTAGCCGGCTTCGCGTCCACGCCCCTCGCCGTCGAGAATCGACTCGGGCCAGGGCTTGCCGTCGCGAAAGCGCGGCGCATTGTCGTTCGCGAACACGCCGAACACCGGCACGCCGAAGCCGATCGTCGACAGCTGCTTGACGCCCGCGGCGGCGACGCGCTTCGCATCGGCGAAGTCCATCCAGCCGAAGTGCGGGGTGTGCACGAGCTTGGGGACGCCGGCATCGACGGCGGCCATCATCGCCTGCGGGCTGACGGCGTGAATCTGGACCCACACGCCCGCCTTCTTCGCTTCGTCCAGAATCGCGCGGAGGTTGTCCATCTCCTTCGCAGTGGGTCCGGGCTTCGGCGTGAGCGCCATTTCGCCGATGTACTTGATGCCCAGATCGGCCAGTCGACGCACCTCGGCGCGCGCCTTCTCTGGCGTGTTGTTGTCGGAGAGATCCACGCGGCCCGACGGGATGATGCGCGGACCCTTGATTACTCCTCTGTCGATGTGGTCCTTGAGCGTCAGGTTGCCTTCGGCCGGACCACCTCCCGACAGGATCGTCGTGTACCCGGCATCGAGAAGCTGCTGCATCTGCTCCTTCTCGTTCGGGCCGGTGTTGACGTGACGGTGAGCATCGATGAAGCCAGGCAGCGCTGTCATCCCCATGCCGTCAACGACCGGCGTGCCGGGAGCCACGGCAGCGGGTCGTGGGCCCGCGTAGACGATGCGGCCGGCGCGAATGACGATCGACCCCTGCTCGATCACCGTCCCGTCGCCGACGATGACGCGGACTCTCCCGATCACGAGATCCTGCGCTGCAGCGATGGGGGCAGCGAGGACGCTCGAACAGACAACGATTACAACGGCAAGCAGTCGGGTGAACGTCACGACCCCTCCCTCGTTCTGCTGACTCCGGTTGTCGCGGTGTCGAGCGCGCGCAGGAGCCAGGCGCGGGCAAACCGCCAGTCGCGCGCCACTGTGTCCGGCGAGACGTCCAGTACCTGCGCGGCTTCTTCGACCGTCAGGCCGGCAAAGAATCGCAGTTCGACCACTTGAACCTTTCGCGGGTCGAGCGCGCCGAGCGCTTCGAGCGCTTCATCGAGCGCCAGCAGATCGACCACTGACCGTCGGTTGTCGGGCACATTGGAATCGAGGCCCACATGCACGGCGCCTGCCCCGCGTTTGGCCGCGGCGTGCTCGCGCGACAGATCGATCGTCACGCGCCGCATCGTTCGCGCCGCCACGGCGAGAAAGTGTCGTCGATCCTGCCAGTCGACGTGGTCGGCATCCGCGAGCCTCACAAAGGCTTCGTGCACCAGCGCCGTCGTCTGCAGCGTCTCGGCCCGTCCCTGGCGCTGGATGTAACGGGCGGCCTGCCGCCGCAGCTCCGTGTACAGGATGGACGATACCTTGCGGTACGCCTCGGCATCGCCCTCGTGCCACGCGCGCAGCAGCCTGGTGACCTCGCCCCCGTCCTTGCTCAATAACTCCTCCGGGCTCAGCAAGTCCTCCGGCGTCCGGGTGGACGTCATTCTAGTACCAGGCACTGTTTTCCGATTGGGAAGGTAGAGGATCACGGCCATCGGGGAACGCTTTATCGCAGGCCGCGGCGGGCAGTAACATGTCCGGCCTCCCGGCAGATACCTTCGTGACACGTTCCGATCGCTTGCAGCACGTCGAACGTCTGTACCACGCTGCGCTGGCGCGCCGGCAGAGCGATCGCGCGTCCTTCCTCGACGAAGCCTGCGCCGGCGACGAGACGCTGCGGCGCGAGGTGGAGTCGCTGCTGGCCTATGCAGCGGATGCCGACGATTTTCTGGCCTCGCCGGCGGTCGACCTGCTGGCTACCGGGAACGCGCCCGCTAATCCGTTGCCTCGGGCGCTGATGGGCCAGCGTCTGGGGCCCTACGAGATCACGTCGCTCATCGGCTCGGGCGGGATGGGACAGGTTTACCGCGCGCGCGACACGAAGCTCGGCCGCGACGTCGCCATCAAGATCCTGCCCGACGCCTTTCTCGACGACGCGGACCGTCGTGCCCGCTTCGAACGCGAAGCCCGCGTCCTGGCGTCGCTCAATCATCCGCACATCGGCGCGATCTACGGCTTCGAAGATCGGGACGGCATCCATGCGCTCGTCCTGGAGCTCATCGACGGCGCGACGCTGGCGGACCGATTGCGGAGCGGCGCCCGGCCGCTTCGCGAAGCGCTGACCATCGCACGGCAAATCGCCGAAGCGCTGGAGGCCGCGCACGAAAAGGGCATCGTCCACAGGGACCTCAAGCCGGGCAACGTCCTCCTGCAGGGTGTCGCGAGCGAGCGGCGCGAGGGCCGCATTTCGCCAACGGGCGATTCGTCGGTCCGCGGCATCGACGACGTCGTGGCGAAAGTCGTGGACTTCGGTCTCGCCAAGGCGGGCGACGACCGCGATTTCGATCTGACGTATCTCCCGACGCTCAATCCAGGCGGTTCGAGCAACGGCGTCGTCTTCGGCACGGTGTCGTACATGAGCCCGGAGCAGGCGCGGGGGAAGCCCGTCGATCGACGGACCGACATCTGGGCGTTTGGATGCGTGCTGTACGAGATGCTGACGGGCCACAAGGCGTTCGTCGGCGAGACCATGTCGGACACGATTGCGGCGGTGCTCGAACATCAGCCCGACTGGACGGCTTTTCCGCACACGACGCCTCCACCAATACGGCGGCTCGTGCAACGCTGCCTCGAAAAGGATCCCAAGCGGCGGCTGCACGATATCGCCGACGCGCGCATCGAGATCGACGACCTGCTGCGCGAGCCGGCGCTCGCCGATTCGTCGGTCTGGGCAACGCCACCGTACGCCGGCGCAGTGCGACGCGCTCGCGTAGCGTCGGCGCTTGCCCTGGGTGCGGTGGCCGCCGCCGTTGTCGCGCTCGTCTGGTGGTCGCGTACAAATTCACCGGCCGTTCCGGCAGCGTCGACGGCACGTCTGATGATTTCGCTGCCCGAAGGAGCCTCGCTCGAGAAGGGACGGTTCCCGCCGCTGGCGCTCTCGCCCGACGGCAAGCTCCTCGTGTACGCGGCCGCCGAAAACGGCGGCCGGACCAACTTGTTTCTCCGGGCGCTCGACGATGTGATAGCCCGGCGAATTCCCGGCACCGACGGCGCGAGCACGCCGTTTTTTTCGCACGACGGACGGTGGCTGGCGTTCTACGCCAACGGCGTCCTGAAGAAGGTCTCGGTGACGGGCGGCGTGCCGCTCACGATCTGCGACGCGCCCCCGGTGTGGAGCGCCAGTTGGGGAGAAGGCGATCGCATCGTCTTTGCGACGATGCTGACGGGATCCGGACTATGGGCGGTGTCGGCGAATGGAGGCGACCCGACGCAGATTACGACGCCAGCTGAAGGCGAGACGCAGCATGGATACCCGCAGCTCCTGCCCGGCGGGGCGCGTGTGTTGTTCAGCGTTCGCCGCGACAACGCGTGGCGTCTTGCGCTCCTCGACCTGAACGGACGCGGACATCGGCTGCTCGGCAACGGTCGCGTCGTGGGCGAAGGCGCGCAGTATCTGAGAACCGGTCATGTGGTGTACGCACAGGCCGGAGGCATCGTCGCCACGCCCTTCAATCCGTCGGCCGGCACGCTGGATCAGCCGCCGGTGCCGTTGCTCGAGCGCGTGGAGACATCCAGCTTCGGGGGCAGCTACTTCGCGTTCGCCGCCGAAACAGGCACGCTCGTGTACCTGCCGACGAGCGGCATCGTCGCCAGCCGCACGCTGGTGCGCGTCGATCGCGACGGCCGCGCGGCCCCGCTCGTCGAGGCGCACGCGGCGTACGAGCATCCGACTCTGTCCCGCGACGGGCGGCGGCTGGCCGTCACCATTGCGGCCGAGTCGGGGCGCGACATCTGGATCGTCGATCTCGAGCGTACGACTCGCGTGCGATTCACCGCCGGCGGAACAAGCGCGTTTCCTGTGTGGGAGCCTGCGGGCTCGCGGCTGGCATTTCAGTCGACAGCGTCCGGGCCCTGGAATCTCTTCTGGAAGCCGTTCGACGGGCGCTCGGAGGCGGAGCCGCTGCTGGCGTTGTCGGAAGCAGCATCGCCCCGATGGCCGAATACCGGCGCGTCGCTTCTCCCGGGCACTCTTCCTACCCTCTCGGGCGCCGGCCCGCAGTTTCCGGGATCGTGGTCGCCCGACGGATCGCTTCTGGCGTTCCACGAGCGGAAGCCGAGCGGCGAGCGCGACATCTGGATCGTGTCACCCGGAAAAGATCCGGTGCCGTTCCTGCTGACGCCCTTCGACGAACGGCAGCCTCAGTTCTCGCCGGACGGGAAGTGGCTGGCCTATGTGTCGGACGAATCAGGACGAAGCGACGTGTACGTGCAGCCGTATCCGGGCCCCGGTGGAAAGTGGCTCGTTTCGACCGACGGCGGGGTGGATCCCGTGTGGTCCCGCGATGGCCACGAGCTGCTGTACCGACACGACGAGCAGCTGATGGCGGTGAGCGTCGTATCGGGCAGCGACTTTTCATACAGCCGGCCGCGGCCGCTTTTCGAGGCACGCATTGTCGCCGGCGATAACAGTCCGAATTACGACATCTCGCCGGACGGCAAGTGGTTCGTCATGCTGAGAAGCGACCGCGAGCCGCCGCCGGAAGAACTTCACCTCGTTCTCAACTGGTTCACCGAAGTCAGGGCGCGCACCGCCGTCACGGAGCGAGGACAGTGAGCATGAACGTCCGTCCCGCGCGTGTGACGATCGCGGTGACGCTGGCCGCGTTGCTCGCCGGCGCAGGTGCGAAGCCGCACGTTCTCCACGCCGCTGCGCAGGCACAGGCATCCACGTCTGCCGATGCGAGCGTGCGCGATCTGCTGCAAAAGTACTCGACCGCTCTCGAAAGCCTCGACGCCAACGCCGTCAAGAAGGTTCAGCCGTCGATTCCTGCGGAGAACCTCACGAAGGCCTTCAAGGACATGCGGGAGCTGAAAGTGCGCATCGAAGACGTGCGGGTGCTGTCGAGCGACGGGACCACGGCGCGCGTGAGCTGTCGTGTAACACAGACGCTGACGCCAAAGGCCGGCGCGAAGCAGACGACGTCCGTCACGCGGGTCATGCGCCTGCGACGCGACGCCGACATGTGGCTGATCGATGGATTCGAGAGGTAATCGTATGTGCGCTCGACGATCGACGTTAGGGAGTGCCTTCTTGACCGCATCCATCAGCGCGATCGCGGTGCTGGCGGGCGCGCGGCCGGCACGTGCCCAGCAGAACCTTCCACTCGCGCAGCTGCTGCCGGACCTGATCCTTCGCGACATCACGTTGAACAGCCCGCCGCTGCCCGCCGGCGTGCCGGGCGCGCCGGAGGGCCTCACGCACACCGCCCACTTCAGTCCGATTGAGGCCGGCGAGCTCAACAACCCTGTCGTCGGCATCGTCCAGGGCTTCACCACGCAAATGGCGACGCAGTTTGCGACCTTCCCGCTCGGGTCCTCGAGCGGCGGCATGTCGTACGTCTTCGACGAGTCGGTCGGCACATTTCGCCGCGCGAGCATGAGCTTCGGACCGCTGTTCGCCGAGCGGGCACTGACCATCGGCCGCCATAAGCTGAACGCCGGCTTCAACTACCAGCGGACGTCGTACAACAGGTTCGAAGGCCAGGGCCTCGACGACGGGTCGATCAAGTTCTACCTGCGCCACAACGATTGCTGCACGGTCGTCCTGACTCCGGGCGTGGCCCCTGGATTCATCCTGACGACCGTCCCGAACGGTACGCGCATCAACACGCCCTTTGAAGGGGACCTGATCGAAGCGTCCCTTTCGCTCAAGGCGACGACAAACACCGCGGCGTTCTTTGCCAACTACGGCGTCACCAATCGCTGGGATGTCGGCATCGCGGTTCCAGTGGTCAACGTCAACATCGAGGCGAGCGTGACCGCGCGCATCATCCGCCTCGTGACGGCGTCGAATCCGACAGTGCACACCTTCGACCTCAATAACCCGAACGCGACGCTCACCATCCCACGCTCGGGCCACGCGACCGGCCTCGGCGACGTGGTCGTTCGATCGAAGTACCACTTCCTGCGGAGCGGCGCGGGAGGACTCGCGGCAGCCGTCGACGTCCGGCTGCCGACCGGCGATGCCGACAACCTGCTTGGGGCCGGCGGCACACAGGCCAAGTTCCTGCTGGTCGCCTCCAACGAGCGTGGACGGATCGCGCCGCACGTGAACCTCGGCTACACCGTGGCAAGCGGAACCATCGCGGCGACGGTGTCTGGCCTTGCGGCTGCCGAACTTCCGGATGAATTCAACTACTCCGGCGGCGTCGAGGTCATCGCGCATCCGCGTGTCACGGTCAACGCGGATGTCGTTGGCAGAACGATGCGCGATACAGGGCGTCTCCAGATCGAGAGCAAGGAGTTTCAGTACGCCTCAACGAACAACACGGGCCCGGTCTGCGACTCGCAGGGCTTTCGCTGCGCATCGGCGTTCTTCGACGAATTTCAGCTCCACTCCGGCAACCTGACCCTGCTGCTCGGAACAGGCGGCGTGAAGTACAACATTGGCGGCAATCTTCTGCTGTCGGGGAGCGTGTTGTTTCCACTCAGCAACAGCGGGCTCCGCAGCCGGGCCACCGTTACGATCGGCCTCGACTACGCGTTCTGACGCGTCCACCACCGCTCAAACAGCAAACCGCTCAGCAGGCGTCGTGGCATAGCGGTTGCTGTTGCAAGCATCAACTCGCGTCAAGACGGTGGTGGTGTGGCGCGCAGTGCCACAGGTGGGTTAGTGAGGGTTCGAATCATGGCAACGCCCGACGAGTCGGAGATGGATGGCGTCCAGCTTTCCAAGCTGAGCGTCGGCTCGGTCCGCGACGTGTCGACCAGCATCGGCACCTGGCTCCTCGCGGTGGGATACGCGCAGCTCGAGATGCGGCGGGAATCGCGACTCGTTCAACACGTCAAACAGATCAGCGTCGAACTCGAACCCTACCACGCGCACGAGCGCCGCCGCCACAACCGGTAGGATTTCTAGCGCTCCCGAATTCGCTCGTACTCTTCCGGCGTATCGACGTCCACGAACGCGCCCTCATCGTCGACTTCCACTTCGCCCTCCGCTGTCACATGGGCGCGGATCACGGGCTTGGCGCCAGCGGCTGGATCGGCGCGGCGGATTTCGTCGAACAGCGCGCGATCGATCAGCACCGGGTGTCCGTGCGCGTCCGCGCGGACTGGCCGGACGATCGCGGCGTGCGTCCGATTGTACCGATCGATCACCGCGCGGACGGTCGAGGGCGCGACGAGGGGCGCGTCGACCAGCGTCAGGAGCGCCGCGCGCACGCCGGGCCGATCCACCATGTTGAGACCGCAGACGAGCGACGACCATTGCCCGCGCTCGTAGTCGTCGTTCCGCGCGAAACGCACGGCGAGTCCGGCGTCCTCGACGCTCGTAACGACCGGCTCGAACTGATATCCCACGACGACGACAATGTCGTCGACGCCGGCGCGCTGGAACGTGCGCACGATGCGCGACAGGAACGTATCGCCGCCGCCGATCGGCAGCATCGCCTTGGCGCGTCCCATCCGCGTCGACATGCCCGCAGCGAGCACGATCGCCGGAATCACCCGACGATCGTATACTCGCCGACATGAGCGAAGTCGATCTCCACATCCGGTGTCAGCGCTGCGGCGCCGACATGGAGTTGCGCGACCCGGCCCCCGGCATGCCGTGGACGCCGGATCAATTCTGGGTGTGCCCCAAATGCGGCCGCCACTTCTGGTCGACGTACCCGCCGCCCAATCGCGAGAAACCCAAACCCACATCGGAGCCCGCGTCGTGATGCCTCCGATTTTCGTTGATTCCCGTTCGACTTCTTCGTGGCGTCTCGATGAAGACGATGATCTTGACGACTTCGACGACGATGACGACGAGTTCGACGACGAAGATGACGGCGGAGACGAGGATGAGGACGGGGAAGACGAAGAGGAAGAGGAAACCTGGCAGGTTCAGACGCTAAAGTACGGAATTTCTTGACTTTCTGCCGGCGTACTGCCTAGACTTGCGCCGTTTCCAGCTCATCAGGGTTGGAGGCTTTCGGCCGGATTTAACGTCTCCGACGGCAGGATCTTCCACGTTGGCGCCCGTGACCGGCCTGAAGACCCTTGGGATAATCCCAAGGGGCGCGAACGGAGGGCTTTCGGGTATGCCAACCGGTACAATCGCGAGGCTCCTCATCGACAAGGGGTTCGGGTTCATCCGCGACGAGGGCGGTATCGAGCACTTTTTCCACCGCAGCTCGGTGCGCGGAGCGGTGTTCGAGCTGCTTCGCGAAGGGCAGCGCGTTGAATTCACACCAGAAGATTCCCAGAAAGGTCCGCGCGCGGGCGACGTCCGCCTGATCGAGGGCTGATCTCTTTCTCAACCCGCCAACTGCAATTGCAGGGCATGCAGGACCCGCGACGTGTCGCCGAGGTCCTGCAGCACGACATCGGCTCCGGCCTCCCGGAGCTCGTCCTCCGAATGGCTGCCCGTCGCGACGGCGATCGACCGCGCCCCGCCGGAGGCAGCGCATGCCACGTCGAGCGGCGTGTCGCCGATGACCACGACGTCAGCGGCGTTCGCCACGGCTGTTCCGCACTTCCTGACCTCACTCAGCGCGACGCTCAGCAGGCTGTTCCGATCGTGCGTCTCGTCGCCGAACGCACCGCACTGGAAGTAACGCCACAGATCAAAGTATTCGAGCTTGATTCGCGCGGCACCCTCATAGTTGCCGGTCAGCAGGGCCAGGAACACGTCGTGGCGCTTGTCCAGCACCTCGAGTAGCGGCCGCACCCCGGGCATCACGCCCTTGCGCGGGCCCGGCTTGTGAATCTCGACTGCTAGTCGGGAAAGATAGGCGTCGCGGAATCGCGCCAGCGCGGCAGGTTCAACAGCGTGAAGGGCGGCAGCATCGGACAGAATCCACGCGTCCGTCCTGCCGGCCGTGTGCAGGTGCCCGAACGCGTCGGGGACCGCGTACAGCTCGTGGAAGGCAATCGACATCGCGCGAACGCCTGCGCCTCCTGTGAGCACAAGCGTGCCGTCAATGTCGAAAAGGATGACTTTGGTCGTGGCGCCCGGCTTTACCCTTCGCCGCGAACGTTCCCCGCCCGCGGGCCTTTGGCGGAAGGTTCCTCGTCGAAGTTGACGCGCTGGCCTTCGTTCAGCTGGTCGAAACTTCCCTGGACTGAGCTGCGATGAAAGAACCACTCCTGGCCGCCGTCGTCGCGAATGAACCCGAATCCTCTGTCACGAACGAGTCGCTTGATCGTACCGCTCGGCATCCGAGTCTCCTTGGACACACGCGGTGTGCCCAAGGCCGGGGACAATCAATTTTCGTTCCACCTCAACCTCACGAATATGCCCGGAATTTGAGAGGCTGCCGCACAGCTCATCAACGGAGCGACGGGAATTGCATCGCCGGTGTACAAAAACTTGCTGATCCTATTCCGTCACCGTGACCATGATGGTCTGGCACAGGTTCGGAACCTGGTTGTGAAGATCGTCGCCCATGGCGAGACTGAGTTTGTGCGGACCAGGCGTCAGCTGCATGTCGATTTCTGAATCGCCTTTTCCGAAATGTACCCACGACGGCGTGCCCTTGACGATCGTCGT
>Ga0066903_100000855_pt1 | contig 20754 bp, 17 predicted proteins | sample PanSoiMetaGPlot1_FD_67491 | JGI IMG/M metagenome (GOLD analysis project Ga0066903, IMG submission 67491) | Tropical forest soil microbial communities from Panama analyzed to predict greenhouse gas emissions - Panama Soil - Plot 1 (version 2) | ecosystem: Environmental > Terrestrial > Soil >... | reverse complement strand
GCCGCTGTCGCGGGCGCCGCGACCGCCTGCATCGTCTGCGCCGCCGGCTCGGAGCTCGGCCGGGCGGTCGAGCACGAGATCTGTGTCGTCGTCGGCCCCGAGATCCTCGCCGGCTCGACACGGCTGAAGGCAGGCACGGCCCAGAAGCTCGTTCTGAACATGATCTCGACGATCTCGATGATCCGGCTCGGCAAGACGTTCGACAACCTCATGGTCGACGTCAACGCCGCGAACGAGAAGTTGCGTGCGCGCGTACTGCGCATCGTCATCACGGCGACCGGTGCTCCGCGAGAGCGGGCCGAGGAGGCCCTTGCATCAGCTGACGGGAGTGCGAAGGTCGCGATCGTCATGCTGCTCGCGGATGTGGACGCGGCCGCAGCACGTGCGCGGCTGGCTGCGGCAGGCGGAAACATCCGATCGGCGCTCGAGCGATGAAGCTCGGCGTCGAAGCCGCTCTCGTCGAAGGCGCGCTCGTTCCGGGCGACGTCGAGATCGTCGACGGCCGGATCACGCGGGTCGGTGTCTCGTCAGTGAACGGCCGCGGCATCGCCGTCCCGGGTTTCATCGACCTCCAGGTGAACGGCTTCGGCGGAGTCGACTTCCTCGAGGCGGACGCGGAGGGCTACCACCGGGCCGGAGAGGCGCTGCTCGAGACCGGTGTCACGGGCTACCTGCCGACGCTGATCACGACGCCGGAGGATGAGCTCGTCGCAGCCATGAAGGAGATTCCGATCGTGGCCCAGGGCCCGCGCATCCTCGGCATCCACCTCGAGGGGCCGTTCCTCTCGCAGCGTCGGCTCGGCACGCACCCGGCCTCGGCGCGTCGCGACCCCGATCTCGAGCTGCTGGAGCGCCTGCTCGCGGCCGGGCCGGTGCGGATCATGACCCTGGCACCCGAGCTGCCCGGCTCCGACGCGCTGATCGAGGCGCTCCATGCGCGCGGGGTGACGGTCTCGTGTGGCCACTCCGACGCGACCTCCGAGCAGGCGAACGCGGCGTTCGACCAGGGCATCCGGACGGTGACTCACCTCTTCAACGCCATGCGGCCGTTCGAGCACCGCGACCCGGGTATTGCCGGGGCCGCGCTGGCGCGCGACGATGTGATCGTGCAGGTCATCAACGACGGCGTGCACCTCGCCCCGGACACGGTCCGGCTCGTCTGGCACGCAGCGGCGGGGCGCGTCGCGCTGGTGACGGACGCGATGGCCGGCGCCGGGGTGCCTGACGGCGAGTACAGCCTGGGGAGCGTCGACGTCGTCGTCCGCGACGGTGCCGTCCGTGGCCCGAACGGCGTTCTCGCCGGGAGCGTGCTGACGATGATCGACGCGGTGCGCAATCTGCACGCGCTGGGCGTCGGTCTTGCCGACGCCGTGGGTGCCGCGACGTCCGTGCCGGCTTCAGTCCTCGGCCTGCCGACAATCGGCCGGCTCGACGTCGACCTGCCGGCCGACGTCGTCGTTCTCAACGACGGCCTGGAGATCGAGAGCGTGTTCGTCGGCGGGGAGGCCCGTGTCGTCGCTTGAGGCGCGAGTGGAAGAGCCCGGCCCTGGAGTCGAGTTGGGCACCCAGTTCCTCGCGGAGATCCGCGAGCAGCCTCGCGCGCTCGAAGGCCTGCTCGAGCACGCCGGCGAGTTCAAGACTGTGGCCGAGGCTGCCCGCGACCGGGATGTGCGGCTCGTACGCATGGTCGGACACGGCTCCTCGGACAACGCCGCGTCGTACGGGGTCTACGCCTTCGGGATCCTGCCGCGCCTGACGGCGCTCCGCGACTCGATCTCGCTGACGGTCTACTACGGCAGCGAGCTGGACATGACCGGCTCGCTCGTCGTCGGGTTGTCGCAGTCCGGTCGCACGCCTGACGTCGTCGAGTACGTCACCCGTGCCCGCCGGGCCGGAGCATTCACCGTGGCGATCACGAACGATCCGCACTCGGCGCTGGCCGAGTGCGCCGAGGCGCTGCTCCCGCTCGGCGCCGGCGAGGAACGCGCCGTCGCGGCCACGAAGACCTACCTGAACACGCTCGCGTCGCTCGTCCTGCTGGCCGCGCACATGGCCGGCGAGGGCAAGCGCTGCGAGGACGATCTACGCAGCGTCATCGCCGTGCTCGACCGGGCGATTCCCGAGCTCGAGCAGAGGATCCCGGAGGTCGCGCTGCCGTTCGCGTTCGTCGGCCGGATGTTCGTGATCGGGCGCGGCGTGGAGTTGGCGACGGCCCGCGAGATCGCGCTCAAGCTCCTCGAGACGTGCCGGGTGGCGGCCGAGCCCCTGACGGCGACGGATCTCGCGCACGGCCCCGTGGCCGCGCTCGACCCGCTCTTTCCGGTATGGGCGATCGCGTCGCCTGACGAGACGTTGCCCGCGGTGGTCGAGGCGGCCGCTCGCGTACGGGACACCGGCGCGACGCTGGTGGCGAGCGGCGCCGCCGCTGGCGAGATCGCCGGGGCGAACTACGCCATGCCTGTCCCGGTCCCACCGGCGCCGCTCCTGTCGCCGCTGCTCTCGGTGGTCCCGGGCCAGCTCTTCGCCTGGGCGCTGGCGCGCGCCAAACGTCTCGACCCCGACCGCCCGAGCGGGCTCAGCAAAGTAACGTTCGCGCGGTGATACGCCCTGGCCTGCTGCTGGCGGGCCTCGTGACCATCGGAGTCGCGACGTCGGCCGCCACGGGCTCGACGGCGGCGCCGGCGCTGTTCGACGACTTCTCCTACTCGAGCACGGCCCAGCTCGCGCCGCACGGATGGATCGTACGGACGAAGCCGGGCTGGCCGGGCGTGCCCGGCGCTACCTGGCGGCGCGGCAACGTCACCGTCGGGCACGGCGTCCTGCGCATGACCTCCTCCACGAACGGCACCTACGCCGGCACGACACAGACGCAGGTGTGCCAGCAGCGGAAGTTTCGCGTGGGCACGTTCGCATCGCATGTCCGTTTCCGCGACGCCCCTCTTGTCGGCCCGGCCGGAGACCAGCCCGTCGAGAGCTTCTACACGATCAGCCCGCTGCGCCGCCCGCTCGATCCGAACTACAGCGAGATCGACTTCGAGTACCTCCCGAACGGCGGCTGGGGCGAACCGCAGAGCGTCGGGTACGCCGCCTGGGAGACGTACAGCCCCGCCCCGCACTGGATCGCCGTCAGCTCCGCGCATCGCCAGAACCGCAGCCTGAACGGATGGCACACGCTCGTCCTGCAGGTGGCGAACGGGACGATGACCTTCTTCGTCGACGGCTCGCGCGTGGCGCGGCTCGGCGGCCGCTACTACCCGGAGGTGCCGATGTCGATCAACTACAACCTCTGGTTCATCCCCGGCGGCCTGGCCCGGACGAGCGCGGTGCGCCGCTATGCCGAGGACGTCGACTGGGTCTACCACGCGCCCGGCGCGGTGCTCTCCCCGGCGCAGGTGAAGGCGGCGGTGAACGGCCTGCAGGGGGACGGCGTGACCTTCCGGGACACGGTGCCCGCGTCGGGGCTAGGTTCTCCCTGCAACCTGTAGAGCAGTCACGCTCTATGCTCAGCGCTCCGTGCTGAGCTTCGGCGTCACCGTTCTTCCCGATCCGCCGGCGAGTCGCCTCGTCGAGCTCCTGCAGCTCGCCGAGCAGAACGGCTTCGACTACGGCTGGACGTACGACTCCCACATTCTCTGGCAGGAGCCCTACCCGCTCCTGACGATGGCCGCCCAGGCGACGACGAAGCTCCACCTGGGGCTGAACGTGACCAACCCGGGCACGCGCGAGCCGACGGTGACTGCGAGTGCCTTCGCGACGCTCCAGGACATCTCCGGCGGGCGGATGATCATGGGCATCGGCCGCGGGGACTCCGCGCGCCGGACGATCGGGCTGCAGCCGGTGAAGGTGGCGGAGTTCGAGCGCCAGGTGGCCGCGATCCGCGAGCTGATGCGCGGTCGCAAGGTGGACTGGAACGACACCGAGATCGAGCTGACCTGGATGAAGGGCCTCGAGGCACCGCTGCCGCCAGTTCCCGTGTACGTGGCCGGGTACGGGCCGCGGGTGCTCGCGATCGCGGGCCGCGTCGCCGACGGCGTCGTCATCCAGCTCGCCGATCCGGAGATCGTCGAGTGGATCGTCGGCCAGGTGCGCGGCGCCGCAGAGGAGGCGGGGCGGGACCCGTCGGAGCTCAAGGTCATGGCCTGCGCGCCCGCGCACGTCTCGGACGACATCGCAGCGTCGTGCGAGCAGGTGCGCTGGTTCCCGGCCATGGTCTCGAACCACGTCTTCGACCTGCTGTCGAAGCACGACAAGTCCACCCTGCCCGCGTCCCTGACCGATTACGTCGAGCGGATGAAGCGCGAGAAGTACGACTACACGGAGCACAGCCGCGTGGGCGCGAGCCACGGCGAGCAGGTCACCGACGAGACCTGCGAGCGCTTCTGCATCCTCGGCACCGCCGAGCAGCACGTCGAGAAGCTGCGGCGGCTCGAGGCGGCCGGCGTCGACCAGTGGAACATCTACCTGATGACGGAGGGCCAGGAGGAGACGCTCGCGGCCTACGGCGCGGAGGTCATCCCGCAATTCGCCGGCTAGCGCTAGCGGCCGCCGCCGGGCTGATCCTCGCCGCGACGGCCGGCGCAGCCCTGCAACAGAGTGTCGCAAGGCCCCCCGCAGTGACCGGGTGGCTGACCTTCGGCGGGGCCGGGGGCCGGCCGGGCGCGACCACCTCTGCGGTCGGCCCGCTGAAGGCGAGCTGGTTCGCGCCGCTCGCGGGCTCGGTGACTACACAACCCCTCGTCGCCCGCAACGTCCCGCGCAAGGGCGACGTCACCGTCTACGTCGCGACCGCCTCGGGCCTCGTCTACGCGCTCGCCGCCAACGGCTACGTCCGCTGGCGGGTCGATCTCGGACGACTGACGCTTCCCGCCTGTCCGCAGATCCCGGACGGATGGGGCGTGACGGGTACGCCCGTGATCGATCCGGCGACACGGTCGCTCTACGTGGCGGACGCATTCGGGCGGCTGCACGCGCTCGACCTGGCCACGGGCGCGGAGCGGAGCGGCTGGCCGGTCGTCCTCTACCGCGACTACAAACGCGAGCTCGTCTGGGGTGCCTTGCAGCTCGTGCGCGGCAGCGTCTACGCAGGCACCGGGGCGTACTGCGACCTGCCCATGGAGGGAAAGCTGATCCGCGTCTCGCTCGCCGACCATCAGGTCTCGAGCTGGACGACCGTGCCGGCCTCTCTCGGCGGAGGAGGCGGCATCTGGGGCTGGGGCGGCGTGACCTACAGCGCAAAGCGCGACTCCCTGTTCGTGGTCACCGGCAACGCGTTCGAAGGCGGATCGAACACCGGCGCCGCCTTCACCGAGTCCGCGGGCTACGGCGAGCACCTGGTCGAGCTCTCGCGCGACCTCGTCGTCCGCTCCTCGAGCGGTCCCGGTCTCGAGGGGTTCACCGACGTCGACTTCGTCGGCTCGCCGGTCGTCGTGGACGCGCCCGGTTGCAGCGAGCTCGTCGCCGCCCAGGCCAAGAACGGCATGTTCTTCGCCTGGAAGGCGAACGACGTCGACTCGGGCCCGTTCTGGTCGCTGAAGCTGCAGAAGGCCGACCCGGGAGCCCCGCTGCTGACCCAGCCGACCTGGTCGGCGCGCTTCCGCTCCTTCTACGTCGCCACGGCATCGAAGCTCGTGCGGATCCGGCTCGACTCGGCCTGCAAGCCCAGGATCGCCTGGCAGACGACGATCGGCGACGCGACGCTCTACCCGTCGCCGACCGTGGCCGGGAACACGGTCTGGCTCGGCTTGCCCGTCAAGGACCTCTCGGGCGTCGCCGAGGCGCTACTCGGGATCGACGCGCGCACGGGCCGCGTGCGGGTACGACACCCGATCCAGGGCGTGTCGTTCGCTCCGCCGACGATCGTGGGCCGGACGCTCTTCCTCGCGTCCATGCACGGGCTGAACGCCGGCGGCTTTCCGGTCGCTCGCGGCCGCCCCGCGTCGCGTCTCGGGCGCTACCGGAGCCGGGTCGACGCCACCCACCGGTGGGAGAGCCGCGAGGACGGCGTCTGGTCGACGGACGACGGCCGCCACTGGCGCAAGATCTACCCGCGCTATGCCACGCGAGTCGAGCGAATCACGAAGACGACGGGGCTGATCAGCGTCGGCTCGCCGGCGCCCGGGTGCGGGTGCGCGACGCGGCAGCTCTGGACGAGCGACGGCGGCAAGACGTGGCACAAAGCGGCGATCGGCGAGGACTTCGTCGCCGGCCCGAGCGCGGTCTACTGGTGGACGGGAAACGCGCTCTACCTCGCCTCGCCGGGCCTGCGCACCTCGGCGCGGATCGCGCGCACCGACGACACGATCGTCTCGGGCACGCTGGTCAAGGGCGGAATGGTCGCCCTGGTCGACCGGCCCGGCCGGGCACCGGACGTGATTCTCGTCCAGGGCACGTCGGCACGGGTCGTCGTGCTTCCGCCCGGCCCGCCGAGCGCCGTCGTCCGGACGATCAGCGTCTCCGGCTCGCAGCTCGTTGTCCGGGGCACCTACGTCCCGACGTCCGCCGCCGCGGCGATCCGAATCGGCTGGGAATCGGACGACGGTGGCCAGACCTGGACGTTCACGCCCATAGAATCCGCGGGTGACAGTCGACGCTCGTGAGCGGGTCGAGGTAGCGGCCGAGCCCGCGCTCGACGTCGCGCTCGTCGGGATCCGCAAGAACTACGGCGACGTCGTCGCGGTCGACGGCATCGACCTCGAGGTCCGGCACGGCGAGTTCTTCACCATGTTGGGCCCGTCGGGGTCGGGCAAGACGACGACGCTTCGCCTGATCGCTGGGTTCGAGCAGCCGGACGCGGGCAAGATCCTGCTGGGCGGTGAGGACGTCGCCCGGCGGCCGCCCTACGAGCGGGACGTGAACACGGTCTTCCAGGACTACGCGCTCTTCCCGCACATGACCGTGGGCCAGAACGTCGAGTACGGCCTGAAGGTGAAGGGCATCCGCAGGGGCGAACGGGGCGACCGGGTCGAGGAGGCGCTGCGGACCGTGCAGCTCGAGGGGCTGGACGCCCGCAAGCCGGGTCAGCTCTCGGGCGGCCAGCGCCAGCGGGTGGCCCTCGCGCGCGCGATCGTCAACCATCCACGCGTCCTGCTCCTCGACGAGCCGCTCGGCGCGCTCGACCTGAAGCTGCGCCAGGGGATGCAGATCGAGCTCAAGCGCATCCAGCAGGAGGTCGGGATCACGTTCGTCTACGTGACCCACGATCAGGAGGAGGCGCTGACCATGAGCGACCGCATCGCCGTGTTCTCGCACGGCCAGATCGAGCAGGTGGGAACGCCGGTCGAGGTCTACGAGCACCCGGCGACCGAGTTCGTCGCCGGCTTCGTCGGGGTTTCCAACGTGCTCGAGCGCGACGGCCGCCGATTCACGATCCGGCCGGAGAAGATCCGCATCCTCGTCGACGGCGACCATCCCGCCCCTGGCGACGAGACCGAGCCGGGCGTCGTTGCCGCGGTCGTCTACGTCGGGTCCGTGACCCGCTTCGTGGTCGAGCTCGACGCCGGGGAGTCGTTGACCGCCGTCCGCCAGAACGTGGACTCGTCCGTTGCCGGGCCGATCGAGGAGGGCCGGAGCGTGCTCCTTGCATGGCGGCCGGAAAACACGTTTACGATCGACCCTTCAAATCTGGAGGAGGGCAGATGAGGAGACTCGGCAAGCGACATGCCATTGTGGCGGCGCTCGCGCTCGGCGTCGTCGCGGCGCTCGTGGTCCCCACCGCTGGGATCGGCGCCAAGAAGGCAGGCGGAACGCTGAAGATGATCGGCTGGGACGGCTACCTGGACACGAAGTGGGTCAATCCGTTCCAGAAGCAGTCCGGCTGCAAGGTGCAGGCCAAGATCGCCACTACCTCGGACGAGATGGTCGCTCTCATGCGGTCGGGTGGCGGCGGCCAGTACGACATGGTCTCCGCGTCGGGCGACGCGAGCCTGCGGCTGATCTACGGCGGCGACGTCCAGCCGGTGGACGTCTCGAAGATCCCGGAGTGGAAGCAGTTCTTCAAGCCGTTCCAGTCGCCGCCGAACAACACGGTCGACGGGAAGCACTACGGGATCTCGCTGCAGTTCGGGCCGAACACGCTGCTGTGGCGCACGGACAAGGTCAAGCCGGCGCCGACGAGCTGGTCAGTGATCTACTCGAACAAGTACAAGGGCCGGGTCACGATCCCGGACAACGCGATCCAGATCGCCGACGCGGCGCTCTACCTGATGAAGACGCAACGCGCGCTCGGGATCAAGGACCCGTACGAGCTGAACCCGAAGCAGTTCGACGCGACCGTGAACCTGCTCAAGAAGCAGCGGCCGCTGATCAAGAAGTACTGGGTCGGCTCGCCGGACAACGCCGAGCTGATCGAGAGCGGCGACGCGTGGATCGGGCCGACCTGGCCGATCACGACCGGCTCGCTGAAGGCGAAAAAGGTTCCCGTCAAGGAGATCATCCCCAAGGAGGGGGCGACGAGCTGGCTCGACACCTGGATGCTGTCCAAGAAGTCGAAGAACGTGGACTGCGCCTACAAGTGGTACCGGTACATCTCGAGCGCGAAGGTTCAGGCGCTGCAGGGGGTGACCTGGGGCGAGACCCCGGTGAACAAGAACGCGTGCAGGTTCATGGAGAAGCTCTCCAAGGGCTCGTGCGCGATCTACCACGCGGCCGAGCCGCTCTCGTACTACCGCTCGTTGTACTTCTGGAAGACGCCGGTGGCCGACTGCGGCAACGGCAAGAAGGACTGCATGGACTACTCCAAGTGGGCGGACGCCTGGATCAAGATCAAGGCGTCCTAGCTTCGCGTGGCAGTTGACGTCGGACGCGCGGGCTCCTCGATCCGAGGAGCCCGCGGCCGTGTCTCGGGGTTTCTCTGGCGGCGCCCCCGGCTGAGGGCGATCGGCCTCCTCATTCCCCCTCTCGGCTGGATCGGCCTCGTCTATCTCGCCGCGCTCGTCGCCCTGCTGCTCTCGGGTTTCCACACCGTCGACTCGTTCACGGGGAAGATCCAGGGCAACTGGACGCTGGACAACTTCCGGCAGATCTTCAGCCTCGACGACACGACCTACCTGCGGATCGCGTGGCAGACGATCTGGATCGCCGCCGCCGTCACCGTCACGGACGCCATCCTCGCCTTTCCGATCGCCTTCTACATGGCGCGAGTCGCGTCGTCGCGCGTACGGGCGCTCCTGTTCGTGCTCGTGCTGCTGCCCCTGTGGTCGAGCTACATCGTCCGCGTCTACGCCTGGCGGGTGATCCTCAAGGAGGACGGCATCCTCAACTGGACCCTCGGCAAGCTCGGACTGCCGCCCGCGGACATCGGCTTCACGAACACGGCCATGTGGCTCGTGTTCTCGTACGTGTGGCTGCCGTTCATGATCCTCCCTGTCTACGCGGCCCTCGAGCGCGTGCCGGAGAGCTACATCGAGGCGTCCCGCGATCTCGGAGCCCGTGGATTCCGAACGTTCAGGACCGTGATCCTGCCGCTCGCGCTGCCCGGTCTCGTCGCGGGCTCGATCTTCACGTTCTCGCTGACGCTCGGCGACTACCTCACGCCCGTGCTCATCGGCGGCCCGGGGTCGCAGTTCATCGGGAACGTGATCTTCGCCAACGTCGGGGTCGCCAACAACGTCCCCTTCGCGGCGGCCTACGCGATGGTGCCGATCGTCGTCGTCGGCGTCTACCTGATCATCGCAAAGCGCCTCGGAGCGTTCGACGCGCTCTGATGGCCAGGGGAACCCGCATCGGACTGCTCGTAGGGACCGGGATCGTCGTCCTCTTCCTCTGGATCCCGCTCGTGATCATCGGGGTCTACGCGTTCAACGAGTCGAACATCCAGAGCTGGCCGATCTCGGGGTTCTCGACGAAGTGGTTCGGCGAGGCCTGGGACAACCCGGAGGTGCGGGACGGCTTCTGGCTGTCGGTGAAGGCGGCGCTCGGTGCGACCGGCATCGCAATCGTCCTCGGAGGCCTGCTGTCGTTTGCTCTCTACCGGTTCGACTTCTTCGGCCGGAACGTCATCTCGTTCCTCGTCGTCCTGCCGATCGCGCTGCCGGGAATCGTGACCGGCATGGCGCTCAACCGCTTCTTCAGCGCCGTCAGCCTCGACCTGTCGCTGTGGACGATCATGATCGGCCACGCGACGTTCTGCATGGTGCTCGTCTTCAACAACGTGATCGCCCGCCTCCGCCGGACGTCGCCGTCGCTGATCGAGGCGTCGATGGACCTCGGCGCGGACGGCTGGCAGACGTTCCGCTACGTCACCTGGCCGAGCGTGGCGACGGCGATCGTGGCCGGCGCGCTCCTCGCCTTCGCGCTCTCCTTCGACGAGGTGATCGTCACCTACTTCACGGCGGGTGCGAACAACACGCTTCCGCTCGTGATCTTCGGCTACATCCGCGAGGGATTGCGGCTACCGGCCGTCAACGCGATCGCGCTCGTGGTCATCGCGCTGACGATCATCCCGGTGACGATTTCGCAGCGACTCACACGCGACACCGGTGTGCTTTCACGCGAGTAGGGTGGGCGCGTGCTGATCCGTCGCTGCGTGCTGGCCGCGGTCCTCGTGACGATGCTCGCGGTTCCCGCCGCCTCGATCGGCTCGGCAGGCGTCCGCGCTCGCTCGCTCTCGATCGTCGCCTGGCACGGCATGCTCGACGACGAGTGGGTGAAGCCGTTCCAGAAGCAGTCGGGTTGCAAGGTCAAGGCGACCTACGCCGGCTCCTCGAACCAGCTCGTCGCCTACATGCGCCAGGGCTCGTACGACCTGGGCTCGGTCTCGGCCGACGTGGCGAGACTGCTTGTCGGCGCGAAGGCGGTTGCACCGATCGACCCGGCGAAAGTGCCTGCGTCGAAGGCGTTTCTCCAGCCCTTCCGGGCTCCTGCGGCGACGACGGTCGGCGGGAAGCCCTACGGCGTCGCGATCCACTGGGCGCCGGACCTGCTGCTCTACCACGCCAAGCAGGTGACGCCCGCGCCGACGAGCTGGTCCGTGATCTACAACGTGCGCAGCAAGGGCAAGATCACGGTGCCGAACAATCCCATGCAGATCGCGGACGCGGCACTGTATCTGGCGAAGGCCAAACCCACCCTGCGCATCCGGGACCCCTACGAGCTGAGTGCGGCGCAGCTCGCCGCGGCGGAGAAGCTGCTCACGGGGCAGAAGTCGCTCCTCGCCGGCTACTGGGACTATCCCTCCGACGAGGTGGATCTCTTCCAGAACGGCAAGGCGATCGTCGGCCAGGGCTGGCCCTGGCAGGCGGCCACCCTTCGCGCGAAGAAGGTGCCGGTCGCGCAGGCGGTCCCGAAAGAGGGGGTCACAGGCTGGTTCGACAGCTGGATGGTGAGCGCGAAGACGAAGGACACGGCCTGCGCGTACAAGTGGCTCCAGTACGCCTCGACGCCGGCGGTGCAGGCGCAGATGGCAGTCGCCTACGGCGCGGCACCGGTCGCGAGCGGCGCCTGCACGCGTATGAACGAGATCGAGCCGGGATCCTGTGCGCGCCTCGGCGGGAACCCGTCGCAGGCGTTCCTGCGCTCGATCCGGTTCTGGAAGACTCCGGTCCCGTATTGCGGCGTCGGGCTGGGCTCGAAGTGCACGGACTACGCCGCGTGGCAACGCGCCTGGGCTCGAATCACAGGCTAGAAGGAGGTTGGTGGAGATGGCGACGACGGTGACGAGCTACAAGAACCTCGTGGGCGGCGAGTGGGTCGACGCCGTCCAGGGCGACACGATGGAGGTGCTCAACCCGGCCACCGGCGAGGTGATCGCGGAGGTCCCGCGCGGCGGCGAGGCCGACGTGGAGCGCGCTGTCGAGGCCGCCCGCAGGGCCCTCCCGGACTGGTTGGAGAAGACGCCCAAGGACCGGATGGAGCTGCTGCTGAAGCTCGCCGACGTGATGGAGGCGAACGGCGAGGAGCTGGCGCGGCTCGAGTCGCAGAACGTCGGCAAGCCGATGTGGATCGCCCGCGACGAGATCCCGTTCATGGTCGACAACCTCCGCTTCTTCGCGGGCGCGGCGCGGACGCTCGAAGGCAAGGCCGCCGCAGAGTACGTCGCGGGGTACACGTCGATGATCCGCCGCGAGCCGCTCGGCATCGTCGCCGGAATCACGCCGTGGAACTACCCGCTGATGATGGTCGTGTGGAAGCTCGGCCCCGCGCTCGCGGCCGGGAACGTCCAGATCCTCAAGCCGGCCGAGCAGACGCCGCTGACGACGATTCGCTTTTTCGAGCTCGCGCAGGAAGTGCTGCCGCCGGGCGTCGTCAACGTCGTCACGGGCGACGGCGTGCCGGTGGGGGACGGGCTCGTGCGCAACCCGCACATCGCGCTCGTCTCGCTCACGGGCGACGTCGAGACCGGGAAGACGATCGCACGCAACGCAGCCGACACACTCAAGCGCGTGCACCTCGAACTGGGCGGCAAGGCGCCGATGGTCGTGCTCGACGACGCCGACCCGGCCACGGTCGCAGCGGCGGTCAAGATCGGCGGTTACTTCAACTCCGGACAGGATTGCACGGCTTCGTCGCGGATCCTCGTCGCGGACAAGGTCTACGACGACGTCATGTCGGAAACGGTCAGCGCGGTCGAGTCGCTCTCGGTCGGCGACCCCGCCGACGCGGATGACATCGGGATGGGGCCGGTGATCTCGGAGGCGCAGCAGGAGCGCGTGCTCGGCTTCCTCGAGCGCGCTGTCCAGGCGAAGGCCACCGTCGTCACGGGCGGCGGCGCGACCGGCGACCGGGGCTTCTTCGTCCAGCCGACGATCGTCGCCGACGTGACGCAGGACGCGGAGATCGTCCAGCGCGAGGTGTTCGGGCCCGTCGTCACGGTGCAGCGCTTCTCCTCCGACGAGGAGGCCCTCGAGCTTGCGAACGACGTGCGTTACGGGCTGGCCGCGTCGGTGTTCTCGCAGAACGTCGGCCGCGCCCTCGACGCGTCGCGCAAGCTCGCCTTCGGGACGGTCTGGATCAACGAGCACCTGTTCCCCCTCACGCCCGAGATGCCGCACGGCGGCCTCAAGGAGTCGGGCTACGGCAAGGACATGTCGCTGTACTCGATGGAGGAGTACACCCGCGTGAAGCACGTCGTCGCCAAGCTGGGAGCGGCGTCATGAAGGACGAGCGTTACACGCAGTACGCGGACCTGTTGCTCGACACCTGTGTCGCCGTCCAGCCGGGTTGGGAGGTGCTGATCGTCGGTCCTCCTCATTCGAGGCCGCTGCTCGAGGAGATCGGCGCCGGACTCGGTCGCCGCGGAGCGTACGCCGTCTACCAGCTCGCGTACGGGAACATCATCGGCGCCGCCGACCGCTCCTGGGTCCGCGAGGCCTCGCTCGAGCTGGTCGGCAAACCGTCTAGGCTGCAGGCGTACCTGTTCGAGAACTGCGACGCCATCGTGGCGGTCGACGCGCCGGAGAATACGCGCGACGGTTCGTCGATCGATTCCGAGAAGGTGAACGCGGGTCGGGCGGCGTACCTGCCCGCGATGCAGAGGCTCATCTCGCACGAGGTGCCGTGGGTCGGCTGCCAGTACCCGACACCGGCGCTGGCGCAGGATGCCGGCATGGCGACGGACGAGTTCGCCGACTTCCTCTTCGGCGCCGTCCTGCTCGACTGGAAGGCCGAGAAGGAGCGTATGCAGCGCTACGCAGACCGCTTCGACGCCTCCGAGGAGGTGCGCATCGTCGGCGACGGCACCGACCTACGGATCGGCATCGCCGGACGGAACATGGAGGTCGACGCGGGCGGCGCCAACATGCCGGGCGGCGAGTTCTTCTGCTGTCCGCTCGAGGATTCGGCCGAGGGAGAGATCCTCTTCGGCGAGTTTCCGGCCGTCTACGCCGGCCGCGAGCTCACCGGCGTCCGGCTCAAGTTCCAGGGCGGACGTGTGGCCAAGGCCACGGCGATCGTGCACGAGGAGTTCCTCAACCAGACGCTCGACTCGGACGAGGGCGCGAGGCGGCTCGGCGAGCTCGGGATCGGGTGCAACCCCGGGATCACGCGCTACATGAAGAACACCCTCTTCGACGAGAAGATCGACGGCACGATCCACCTGGCGCTCGGCTTCGGCTTTCCCAACCTCGGCGGCAAGAACGAGTCGAGCGTCCATTGGGACATCGTCAAGGACCTCCGGAACGGCGGGCGCATCGAGCTCGACGGCGAGGTCGTGCAGGAGAACGGGGTCTGGACGATCTAGCGCGGAATGCGGGCTACGCGGACGTGCTCCTCGACGCGTGCCTGCACGTGCAGGCGGGTTGGGAGGTGCTCGTGCTCGGTCCACCTGCGGCGCGGCCGCTGTACGAGGCGATCGGCGCAGCGCTCGCCCGGCGCGAGGCGTACGCCGTCTTCCAGCTCTCGCCCGAAGGGAGCATCGGCGCGATCAACCGTTCCTGGATTCGCAACGCACCCGACGAGCTGCTGCCAAAGCCTTCGTCGCTGCAGGCGCACCTGCTCGCAGAGACCGACGCGCTCCTCTTCGTCGCGGCGCCGGAGAACACCCGGGACCCCGCCTCCGTCGATGCGGATAGGTACACGCAGGCCCGCCAAGCCTACCGGGAGGCGATGAAGCGCGCCGACGCGGACGAGACGCCGTGGGTCGTCTGCCACTTCCCGACGCCCGCGATGGCGCAGGAGGCGGGGATGGCGACCGACGAGTTCGAGGAGTTCCTCTACGGCGCCTGCCTGCTCGACTGGGACGCCGAGCGCGAGCGGATGCAGCGCTACGCCGACCGGTTCGACGGTGCGGAGGAGGTACGGATCGTCGGCGCGGGCACCGACCTCCGGCTCGGCGTCGCGGGTCGGCCCTTCGAGGTCGACGCCGGCGGCACGGGCGGCGGGTCGAACATGCCGGGCGGCGAGTTCTTCTGCTGTCCGCTCGAGGACTCGGCCGAGGGCGAGATCGTCTTCGGCGAGTTCCCGGCGGTCCGCCGCGGGCGAGAGGTCACGGGCATCCGCCTCCGCTTCGACACCGGCCGCGTCGTCGAGGCGTCGGCCAGCACGAACGAGGACTTTTTCTTCCAGCTCCTCGACACCGACGACGGCGCGCGACGTCTCGGCGAGCTCGGGATCGGCTGCAATCCCGGCATCACCCGGTCGATCGGCAGCCCGTACTTCGACGAGAAGATCGACGGCACCGTGCACCTCGCGGTCGGCCATGGCTTTCCGAGCGTCGGCGGGACGAACGAGTCGATGGTGCACTGGGACATCGTCAAGGATCTCCGTGACGGCGGGCGCATCGAGGTCGACGGCGAGGTCGTCCAGGAGGACGGGCAGTGGCTGATCTAGCCGGCGGCGTGAAGGCGTTCCCGGGGAACATCGTCGTGCTCGGGTTCGGGAGCATCGGCTCCGGGTTGATGCCGCTGCTCTTCGACCGCTTCGTCGAGCCGCGGGTCCGCGTGGTCACCTCCGACGACCGCAACCTGGAGATCGCGCAGGAGTACGGCGTCGAGCATCACGTCGAGGAGATCACGAAGGCGAACTACGCGGACGTTCTCGAGCGCCACGTCTCGCAGGGCGACTTCCTCGTCAATCTGACCGTGGACGTCGATTCGCTGGACGTCATGAAGTGGTGCGCCGCGGCGGGCGTCCTCTACATCGACACGGTCATCGAGCCGTGGGCCGGCTACTACACGGACGAGCGCCTTCCGGTCTACGAGCGGTCCAACTCGTTCCTTCGCCAGCGGGTCATCGACCACCGCTCCGCCGCCGGGCGCGGGCCGACAGCGATCGTCGCGCACGGCGCCAACCCCGGGCTCGTCAATCACTTCGTCAAGGACGCGCTCCTGCAGATCGCAGCCGAGAACGGCGTCGGCGGGCACCCCGGTGACCGAGGCGGCTGGATCGCCCTGGCGAGGCGACTCGGGATCAAGGTCGTTCACGTCGCCGAACGGGACACGCAGCGGAGCGCCACTCCGAAGGAGCGGGGCGAGTTCGTCAACACCTGGTCGGTCGACGGCTTCGTCTCCGAGGGCTGCCAGCCGTCGGAGCTGGGCTGGGGGACGCACGAGAAGGCCATGCCGCCGGGCGCCCACACGAACCCCGACGGCAGCGAGGCGGCAATCTACCTCGACCAGCCCGGCGTGATGACCCGCGTCAGGTCCTGGACCCCCGACGAGGGACCCATGCACGGCTGGATCATCACCCACAACGAGAGCATCTCCATCGCCGACTACTTCAGCGGCGAGGTCGACGGCGAGCGCTACCGGCCGACCGTCCACTACGCCTACCACCCGTGCGACGCCGCCGTGAACAGCATCCACGAGCTCGCCGGCAGGAACTACGTGCCGCAGGAGCGGCACCGGATCATCGTCGACGAGGTCATCGACGGCGTCGACGAGCTCGGCGTCCTGCTCATGGGCAACGAGAAGGGCAGCCTCTGGTACGGGTCGAACCTCTCGATCGAGGAGGCGCGCGAGGCGGCGCCGCACAACAACGCGACGAGCCTCCAGGTCGTCGCCCCGGTGCTGGCCGGGATGTTCTGGGCGATCGACAACCCCGCTGCGGGCATCCTCGAGGCCGACGAGCTGCCGCACGACGTGATCATCGACGGCTGCAGGCCGTACCTCGGCCGGATGGTCTCGGCCTGGACCGACTGGACCCCGCTCGAGGGCCGCGGCGTGCTGTTCGCGGAAGAGGTCGACTCGTCCGACCCCTGGCAGTTCGGGAACTTCCGCGTCAGCTAGACGGCGCGGAGAAGAGCTGCGGCGGGGTCTTTTCCCAGATGCTCGGGGGCGAGCCGTACTCCGTGAGCAGGGCGAGGAACGGCGCCGCTTCGAAGGACTCCGGACCGAGAACCCCCGTCCCCTTCCAGTCGCCGCGGGCCAGCAGTTCGAGCGCGACGACGGGGTTGATGGCCGTCTGCCAGACGACTGCCTGCGATCCGTACTCCCGCATCGTCCACTCGTTGTCGGCGACGTGGTAGACGTAGGTCGCCTTCGGTCGGCCGTCGGTTCCCGTCCCGGTGACGAAGGTGCCGGCGCACGTCTTGCCCGTCATGCGCTCGCCCAACGTGCCCGGGTCAGGCAGGCAGGCCGCGACGACGTCGCGAGGCGCCACGTCGACGCCGCCCACGGCAATCTTCTCCTTCGAGTCGAGCCCGAGCTCGTGCAGCCACTTGAGCACGGCGACGAAGTCCGTACCGAGCCCGTACTTGAACGTCACGCGGCGACAGTCGATCACGCGCGGGATGAGCGCGACCTCCTCGTGCTCCACGTTGACGCATTCCATGACGCCGATCCCTTCCGGGAACTCGAACATCTCCGGATCGGAGAGCGGCTCGGTCGTGAACCACCCGCGCTCGCGCTCCCAGACGAGGGCCGGGTTGAGGCACTCCTCGATCGTCGTCCAGATCGAGAAGGTCGGCGCGAACTCGTAGCCCTCGACGACGAGGTTGGCGCCGTCCCGGACGGAGATCTCGTCGATCTCGGCGAAGAGGTGGTCCGCGGCGTAGCGGGCTGCGACGTCCGAGAACCCGGGCTCGACGCCCATGCCGATCAACGCGAGCGCCCCGGCCCGGCGCCAGTCCTCGTCCCCCGCGAACTGCCGGTCGGCGAGCATGACGCCAGTCTTCTCGTACGGCAGTTCCGGGTGAGGCTCGGAGAGGGTCGTGGCCATGTCCAGGTAGGTGGCCCGGGCCTGGAGGCACGCGTCGAAGATCGTGAGGACGAAGCGCGGGTCGACGGCGTTGAGGACGGCATCGACGCGGAGCGCGCGGATCAACGCGACGAGGGCGGCCGAGTCCGTCGCGTCCACATACGCGGCGTCGAACCGGTCCGGGTCGTCGAGCGACTCGACAGAAGCCGTCGCACGCGCGATGTCCCGGTCGGCCAGGACGATCCGGTCGAAGAAATCGCGGCGCTGCGCGATTCGGGCGAACGCCGTACCGACGCCGCCGGCGCCGATCACGAGGATGTTCATCGCCTGCCCGCCCTCACAAGCTGATTGACGGAATGCGTCCTGATGTGGTACGAGTGCCTCGCATTGCGCGTCTCTCGGGCGAGACACTACACCAAAGCGCAGGAACAGTCACGTGAACCTGCTGATCAGACGCGTCGGCTGGACGATGTCGACCTGGCGCTGATCGAAGCGCTGCAGCACAACGGGCGTGCCGCGTTCCGGCAGATCGCGGCGGACGTCGGCGTCTCCGAAGCGACGATCCGCGCGCGCTACCAGCGCCTGTGCGACGACGGCGTCGTCCACGTCACCGCCGTGACGAACCCGCTCGGTCTCGGCTTCGGCGCCATGGCCATGGTCGGGCTGCGAACCTCCGGGCCGCCGATGGAGGTCGCCGACGCCATTGCCGGCTGGGACGAGGCGGCGTACATCGTGGTCGTAGCCGGCCGGTTCGACGTCCTCGTCGAGCTCATCTGCACGGACCTCGCGCACCTCCTCGAGGTGACGAGCAGAATGCGCGGTCTCGAAGGCGTCGTCTCCACGGAGAGCTTCCCTTACCTGGAGCTGCGGAAAGAGCTTTACGATTGGGGAACGCGAATCGGCCCGACTTCCGACCGCGTCGAGCACGGATGACCCAGGAGCTGCGCGCCACCGACGAAATCACGAGCGGCTCGCCGGCGGTCGTCGACGTGCGGCTCGAGCGCGTCACCAAGCGCTTCGACGACGTGAAGGCGGTCGACGACCTGTCCCTCACGATCGAGCAGGGCCGCTTCTTCGCGCTTCTCGGGCCGTCCGGCTGCGGCAAGACGACGACGCTGCGAATGATCGGGGGCTTCGAGGAGCCGACTGCCGGGACGATCTATCTCGGCGACCGGGCCGTCACCGGGCTGCCGCCGTACAAGCGGGACGTGAACACGGTCTTCCAGAGCTATGCCCTCTTCCCGCACCTGACCCTGTTCGAGAACGTCGCCTTCGGCTTGAGGCGGAAGCGCGAGTCGCGGAAGTCGATCGCTCCGCGGGTCGAGGAGATGCTCGACCTCGTCGGACTGAGCGGGCTCGGAAAGCGCAAGCCGCGGCAGCTCTCCGGCGGCCAGCAGCAGCGGGTCGCGCTCGCCCGGGCGCTCGTGTGCAAGCCTCGCGTGTTGCTCCTCGACGAGCCGCTCGGCGCGCTGGATCTCAAGCTCCGCAAGCAGATGCAGCTGTTCCTCAAGGGACTGCAGCACGATGTCGGGATCACGTTCATCCACGTCACTCATGACCAGGAGGAGGCGATGACCATGGCCGACTCCATCGCGGTCATGAACGGCGGTCGGATCGAGCAGTTGGGCGCGCCTGACGATCTGTACGAGCGTCCGACCACCGCCTTCGTCGCCGGCTTCCTCGGCGTTTCGAACCTCCTTTACGGCACCGTCGACGGGGACGACACCGTGCGGCTGGACGCTGGAGGAGCGGTACGCGTCCCGGCCGCCGACCTGCGCGGTCGCTGCGGCCGCGTCGCGGTCGGTGTGCGCCCCGAGAAGATCCGGCTCCGGGCGGAAGAGGTCAACCGTCTGGACGGCCGCGTCACCGAGCGCGCTTACCTGGGTGTGGCCACGCAGTTCGTCGTCGAGACGGCGCACGGATCGATGCAGGTCTACGCCCAGAATGTCCGTTCCGGGTCGGAGGGGGCCGGCCCGGGTGAGAACGTGACCCTCTCCTTCAGCCCCGATGCTGTCTTCGTACTCGAACCAAGCGAGGAGGTAGAGCAGTGACCGACAACCTGAGCAGGGAGGAGTTCCTGCGCCGGAGCTTCGCCATCGGAGCGCTCATGACGGTTCCGGGCCTGGCCGCGGAGGTTGCCAAGGCCGGCGTCGACATCCCGCCCGGCATCGACCCGAAACGGCTGAAGAAAACCCTTGTGTTCTCGAACTGGCCCCTCTACATCGACTATGTCAAATCGACGCACAAGTACCCCACTCTGGACATGTTCACGAAACAGTACGGCGTCAAGGTCAAGTACATCGAGGACATCAACCAGAACGAGAGCTTCTTCGGGAAGATCCAGGCGCAGCTTCGCCGGGGGCAGTCGATCGGCCGCGACCTCATCGTGATGACGGACAACTCGCGCTTCCCTGCCCTGATGGTCAAGGAGGGCTGGGTGCAGAAGATCGACAAGAGCGTCATCCCCAACATCAAGAACCTGCTGCCAGCGCTCGCGAACCCGGCCTGGGACCCGCACCGCGAGCACAGCCTGCCCTGGCAGTCGGGCATGACCGGCATCGGCTACAACGCCAAGTACACGAAGCCGGTCACGACCGTCGACCAGCTCCTCTTCGACAGGAAGCTCAAGGGCAAGGTCACGCTCCTCGACTCGATCGGCGACACGCTCCCGGTCGTCGTCCTCTCCAACGGCGACGATCCCACGAAGATCGACGACGCCGCCTTCAACCGGGCCCTGAAGAAGATCGAGAGGGCGAAGAAGTCCGGCCAGATCCGAAAGTTCACCGGGAACGACTACATCGCGATGTTCCCGACAGGGGACGTCTGGGCGGGACTCGTCTGGTCGGGCGACATGCCCCAGATCACCCCGAGTACTCCGAAGGCGAGATGGCTCATCCCCAAGTCGGGCGGGACGATCTGGACTGACAACATGCTCATCCCGACCGGCGGCGACACGTACACGGCGTCCGTGTACATGAACTTCTACTACCAGCCGAAGATCGCTGCCCTGGTCGAGGACGCGATCTACTACGTCTGCCCGGTGAAGGGCGCCGGCGAGCAGATCAAGAAGATCGATCCGGTGGCCGCGAAGAGCAGGCTGATCTTCCCGACCAAGGAGATGCTCAAGAAGATCTACGTGGTCGATCCGAAAGCCCTGTTCAACCCCGACTTCCAGGTCAAGTGGCA